>PVMK01117925.1_pt1 | contig 61961 bp, 52 predicted proteins | sample 1853481 | NCBI WGS metagenome assembly PVMK01 (sample SAMN08533507, study PRJNA380276) | Marine sediment metagenome, whole genome shotgun sequencing project.
TGTCCAATTTCAGCCATATCTCGAAGAACAGCCAATGCATTATCGTATTCTCCGGCTGGCGTTAGTACATCGCCACCGGGGACAAATATACTCTCAACCTCGATTGCCTCAAGTCTGGCCAGTATTTCCTTCAGGTGGCCTTTATCCCGAACCATTCTGGCCGCAATGTGGGGGATGAGCTTTAATTGTCTTTCTTCAGGTAAAGATCTGAGTTTTTCCACCAGTTCCAGTGTGGGCTCAAGGCCATGCACTGGGGAGCAGGTAACTGAAACATAAGAATGCCGTGGAATATGCACCAGTCGATCCAGGATTGTCCTGGTGGGGAATACTTCCATGTATGCCTGGCGTAAAAGGCCGGCTAATATGTTTTGCTCGTTATTCATCAGCAATCTGCCTGCTGCAGGGTTAATTTCCTCAGTCACGGCTTTGGCCGCTTTATATGTTCCCGGATATTGTGAAACATATTTTTCACGTGGAATTTTAATCCCTGCTGTGGAGAACCAGTTTATTTCAACACAATTTTACACCCGGTTGATAGGTGAAGTCTTACATCTTCAAACAATGCGACAAACGGGCTGGTCAACATGTGATGTATTTGCTCTATTTTCAAGCCTCTTTTAAGGCTTTTTGCTTTCTTGAAGCGGAAAACTCGCACGATGCGTTTTATGTTCGGTGGACATAGATTAATGAATGAATATTTGAGAGGTTTCGATGCTGGATTATATTTCTTTAGGGCTTCTGATTTTTGTCGGTATTACGATATTTTACGGAATCACAGAAATGGCCAATGATACGCACTACGGCCTCGCCGCTTACGTGTATACCGAAAACCTTTCCGTTGCCATGAAAATGTTTGAAGGTTTACGTTTTGGCATTATTGGTATCAATGATATTAATCCCACCGCGGCGTCGGCCCCTTTGGCGGCATGAAAGAAAGCGGGATGGGCCGCGAAGGTGGAGCCGAAGGTATAGAAGAATACCTTGAAACAAAACTGGGTGGCTTTTCTATTCGATAAGCGCGCCAGTTGCTAATGCACCGGATTATATGATGGTTCATGGTGTGATCCGGACTGACGGGAGTAAAGCAGTGATACCTGACTACCATCAATTTTATTCTGATTTTGACCTGGCACAAATTACCAGCCTGCTTTCAGGCAGTACCGATGACGTGTTGAATTGCAGGTTCGATTGACCCACTTTTGAGGATATTTGCACTGAATAGTTGACCCGGATCCAACGCAAGCTTTTAGAATAATTTCATGCCGTTATCCCAATCAGCATGGTTCAATATTCAGTGCAATTACTGGGTCAAATCTGGATGCAATTCAACACCAAGCGGGTGTACCAAGAGTAGGCCCCCTCAGGCGACGCCGTGATGGACGTTCTGGTGAGCACCCACAGGCAAGCCAACAGGTTCCGTCTTTTCATTACTCCTGGTTGCTCTGTCGTCACATTTGAGCATTCCTGAGCCGCTTATCATTTGACAAATGATGTCTTTTACCGATACTATAAATCTATTATGACTACTGGTCATAATATAACACGCAGTATCAATGGAACGTCACATAGTGAGCCAGGAATATGCCCCAATCATTTGAAACCCACCATGAACCGGCCGAATAAGCTGAATGCCTGCAATACCCATATGTATAAGGAACTCACCCACTTGCTGGGCGAAATTGATCAGGATAAGGCGATCAGGGCGATTATCATCACCGGCTCGGGTGACAGGGCCTTCAGCGCTGGTGCAGATCTGGATGAGTTGAATTTCGCCAACCTGAGGGAATCTTCCGATTACATTAAAACCGATGCGACAACCTTCCGCGCCATTGAAAATGTCCGCCAACCGGTGATTGCCGCCGTGAATGGGGCAGCCATAGGTTACGGATGTAAGATTGCAATTATCAGCGATATTACGGTGGCTTCTGAGAAAGCCCGCTTTTCTCTACCGGGTGCTACCTTCGGTGCGGTGCACATGATCATGCTGGGCCGCGCCCGTGAAGTAATGGGGCGCAAAAGACTGGCTGAGATGCTGATGACTGGAAAAATGATCAATGCTGATACAGCGGAAGAATACGGCATCGTCAACCACGTCGTGCCACAGGAAGACGTCCTGGATACAGCACTTGAGATTGCCAACCAGATTGCAGCCTGTCCACCTATAACCATTGAGGTCATCCGGCGGATGATGCACCGAGGCAACGATGACGATTATCGCTGGGAAGATCTGCTCAGCCCGGGACTTCTGCTGATGGAGGATCTCAAAGAAGGTCAGCGAGCCTTTGTCGAAGGCAGAAAGCCAAAATTCACCGGTAAATAGCAGCACCGGGGTATGTAACCACCACGCCAACCCCATGGAGAAACCAGCATGAGTACTCTGGACAGATTTAGCCTGAAAGATAAAACCGTCATCGTTACCGGAGCGAGCCAGGGTATCGGAGAATCTATCGCATTTGGCATGGCCGAAGCTGGTGCCAATGTTGTCCTGGCCGCCAGAAATGTCGACAAACTCACAACGGTCGCCACAAAAATTGAAGCGACTGGCGCGAAATGTATCAAGGTCAAAACCGATGTTCAAAAACAACAGGACATCGAGGCAATGGTCCAAGCCGCTGTCGCCGAATTCGGCACGGTCGATTGCCTGGTCAACAATGCGGGCATCAACCTGGTCAAACCAGCACTGGAAATTACAGAGGAAGAATGGGACGAGGTTCTTGACACCAATCTTAAAGGGTACTTTATGTGCAGCCAGGCTGTTGGCCGCGTTATGATCGAAAATGGCGGCGGTTCAATCATCAACAATGCCTCGGTATTCGGGCTTGCGCGGCTTTCCAAACCTGGCCGCCTACATATCGAGTAAGGGTGGCGTCGTGCAACTAACCCGTGGCCTGGCGGTTGAATGGGCCAGACAGGGCGTACGTGTAAATTGCATTGCACCAGGTTATACATTGACCGATATGACCAAACGCGATATCGAAGCCAACCCTGCCATTTTGCAATACAACCTGCGAAAAATCCCCATGAAGCGTGGAGGTGAACCCAGGGAAATCTCCGACGTTATGGTTTTCGTCGCCTCCGATGCGGCAAGTTATCTCACCGGGCAGATCATTGCCGTTGACGGTGGCTGGACGGCATTTTAAATCCGCAATGCTTATGAGCAGGAGCTCCAAAACGTGAATCAACAACCTGGCAAAGATATCCCGTCTGGCAGCGCGCATTCGACGGGCTTGTTCTCTCCAATTCACATTGGCAAGGTCGAGATAAAAAATCGGGTCATCATGCCGGCGATGATTCTTAATTATCATCTCAATGGGTGTGAACTTTCAGAAGAGTGGTACGAATTCTATGCCCGCGCTGCTCGCGGCGGTGCAGGTTTGATTTGCTGCGGCGCAACCTATACAGAAATGGCCGGCAAACAAGACGAGCACCAGTTGGGTGCTGACACTGACGAGTGGTTGCCAGCCCTGACCCGCATCGCCGACACCATTCGCGAAAACGGCGCGAAATCCTGTCTGCAGTTAAACCACGCCGGTCGTTATTCATGGGAAAGCGTCACGGGTACTCACCCGGTAGCTCCGTCACCGATTTATACACACTACACAAAACTGGTTCCCCGCGAGCTCAGCATCAAAGAAATCGGTGTTGTTATTGAAAATTTCGCCAATGCGGCTCAACGAGCCCAAAAGGCTGGCTTTGATGCCGTGGAACTGCTGGGCGCCACCGGTTATCTCATCAGTCAGTTCCTGTCACCCCTGACCAATGAACGTACCGACAAATACGGCGGCGACTTCAATCAGCGCCTGACTTTCGTCAGGGAACTGGTGCACGCCATCAAGGCCAAAACCGGCGCGGACTACCCACTGATGTTCCGCATTTCATCGACCGACAACATGGTCGGTGGCCTGGACGCGGACGACGAACGCCGGGTGGCCGTCAAGCTGGTTGAATGGGGCGTAGACATGCTTAATGTCACCGCTGGCTGGCATGACTCACCCGTGCACCAAATCGGGCCCAGTGTGCCCCACGGCACTACGTACCCCTGGCCGCAAAAATAAAGGCCGTTGTGGACGTACCGGTTTCCTGTGCCTTTCGTATTACCGGGCCGGAGCATGCACGCGAACTGATCGAAACGGGCCAGCTGGATATGGTCACCATGGCCCGCGCCCTGCTGGCCGACCCGGAGTGGCCCAATAAAGCCAGGGCCAATATGGACAACGCCATCCGCCGTTGTGTCGCCTGTTGCCATTGTTTTGATATGGCGTTTAAGCGCGACGTAATGGAGTGTGCCATCAACCCCGAGTTGGGCAGAAAACCACTGCAAAAATCTGGCAATCCCAAGACCATCCTGGTGCTGGGCGGCGGTGCGGCCGGCTGTGAAGCCGCGCGAGTATTAACCCTCCAGGGGCACACGGTGACACTGGTTGAGAACAGTGGCCGCCTGGGAGGCAAACTGGATCTGGCCGCCGCTGCTCCACATAAAGCAGAGTTCTTAAACCTTATCGATTACTTCGAATATGAGATGGACAAGCTCGGTGTCAATGTGCTTCTAAACACCGGATTCTCTGACATTGACACTTCCGGGTTCGATGGCATCGTGCTTTCCACGGGCTCGCGGGAACGGCGGATCCCGATCCGGGGAGAGGAAGACATACAAACCTATATGGCCAGCGAGGTCCTGCTGAAAAAAGTAAAACCCGAAGGCCCCGTGGTAATCCTGGGCTCTGGCCTGGTGGGTGGTGAGACAGCCGACCTGCTGATCGAAGACGACATCGAAGTCTCGCTGGTCGATTTGATACCCAAACCGTTTACCGACATGGGCGCCACCCTGAAATGGGTCATGACCGGCCGCCTGCGCAAAGCGGGGGTCAAAATGTACATGGAATCCACTATTTCGGAGGTACACAATGGGTGCGTGATCGTCAAACACGACACTACCGCTGAAATCGAAAACGGCGGGGTCATCATCAGGAGCGATGACCAGCTAACCCGGATCCCGGCCAAAAGCCTGATTTTTGCCGTGGGCTATGTCTCTGACGCCGATACCAATGCCAGGGCAAGAGCCACCGGTCTGCCCTGCTATCAAATTGGCGATGCCAAACGCAGCCGCAATTTACGGGATGCAACCGTGGAAGGCTATCTGGCCGGCACCGAATGGGTGGACAGTTTATAAGCCCGAAATTGATTTGACGACTTTCGAAGCCGTCTGCAAATCGCTACTACCTATACCGGTAAAGTGAAAAGGATAATTCCCGCGTAGAATTTTACAGTGACACCTCAGCAATCGTACAGGCTGATGAGTCCATCCAGGCCAACCCGGCTATTTTGCCATCTACCATGGGTAACACACTGGCAATAAAGTAGCGTGCACTGTCAATTTTTCCTGCCAAGTGGGCGAGCTCCGGATCACGTTCAAGGGTATCAAGCAGTACTTTTGAATCCTCTGGCAATCCGCCCTTTTCAGCTATTTTATTCTCTGCAACCATGGCACTCCATAACAGGAAATACGCAACAATGGTGTCGCTGGCTGCCTCCATAAATGGTGTGGCTGCCAGCAGTTGATCACGCAAACGACTTTTTTCCTCACCATTGGCCAGAATTCCAGGCAATGCCGCCAGAGCATCCCGTGTCTTGCGTAGTTGATCCGCGAAGGGACCCCAATCCGATAATGCGCTGGCCTGATTGAGCACCTCATCCATACTGTCAAGAAACCCCCTGAACACTGCCCCCCCTCTCATTGGCACTTTTCGCATTGCAAAGTCTATCGCCTGAATACCGGTAGTCCCTTCAAATATACAGGCGACCTTGGAGTCACGCATAAATTGTTCAACCGGATACTCACTGCTGTAACCTGCGCCGCCATACACCTGCAATGCCAGGGACGACAGTTCTACACCTTTTTCTGTTGGGTGGGCTTTGGCCATGGGAATCAACAGGTCAACCGTGCCTTGCCACTTTTTTTGCTCGTCCGTATCGAGTGCTATTGCGGCGCGATCCATGGCATAGCCACAGTAATACAACATAGCCCTCATGCCCTCGACATAGGCCTTCATGGTCAGAAGATTACGACGAACATCGGGATGATTAACAATAGGTACTGGTCCAATCTCTCCATTGATACCCTGTCCCTGAAGCCTTTCGCGGGCGAAAGCCAGGGCATGACGATACGACATCGAACAGGTGCCAAGCCCAAAAAGACCAACTTCCAGGCGCGATTGATTCATCATATGGAACATGATCTTGATGCCTTCCCGGGGCTGGCCCAAAAGGTAGGCGTGGCAATCATTATTATCGCCAAAAGACATGGTGGTGGTGGGTGAGGCATGCAACCCCATCTTGTGCTCGATACCCATACAATTCACATCATTGCGCAGCCCGAGGGTAGCGTCAGCATTTATGCGGTATTTAGGCACAATGAAGATAGACAAACCACGCGTTCCTTCAGGGTCACCTTCAACACGTGCAAGTACAAGATGAATAATATTCTCAGCTATATCGTGCTCACCATTGGTGATAAAGATTTTCTGTCCCTTCAATCGGTAAGTACCATCTTGCGTCAAGCGTGCAAGAGTTTTAATGGCACCCACATCCGAACCCGCAGCGGGCTCAGTGAGCGCCATAGAGCCGGTCCAATCTCCTGCATACATTCTTTCCATGTATCTGGCTTTTTGTTCATCATCACCAAAAAGTTCAATTAACTTTGCAGCGTCGTGGGTCAGGTTGACGTAGCACATGAAAGGAAAGTTCGCAGCCAGGAACATCTCATGGGTCGCGAATTTGATAATTTCCGGAAGTCCCTGACCACCTAAATCCGGATCTTCAGACTGGGTTAGCCAACCACTTTGCACAAACTCCTGATATGCCTCTCGCATACCGGGAACTGCGGTTACATGACCCGCTTCGTACTTAACGCCGATCTTATCCCCCTCCAGGTTGAGTGGGTGGAGACGTTGCTCGGAGAATTTCAATGCTTCATCCAGCAGCATCTCCAGGGTTTCCTGATCGATATACTCAAATCGTTCGCTCTGAGCCAGATCCTGAACACCCAATAAATCAAACAACACAAATTTGAGATCGCGCTCGTCAACTAAGTTTCCTGACATCTGATCACCTATAGTTGCGACTGGCTTGCAGCGCAATTATTATCTTTTTCATTAACATGAGCTTCAGCATCATCAGCTCACTCTGTTGCCGGGCCTGGGTAGTGCTCCCGGAGTACCCGTTTTAAAACCTTACCAATAGAATTTCGCGGTAGTTCATCAACAAATGCGACACCCTTGGGGAGCTTGAATCTTGCCAATTTTCCATCGCAGTGCGACAGCACTTCCAAGCCCGTTAAACTGGCTGGTTTTGAAACAATTACGGCGAAAGGACTTTCGCCCCATTTCTCACTTTCCTGGCCTATAACCGCAGCATCCATAATCTCAGGATGTTGCATTAACACCAACTCAACCTCGGCCGAATATACATTTTCACCACCGGAAATAATCATGTCCGTGATACGGTCCTTAATGGTGAGAAAGCCCTCCTCATCCTGCACACCGATATCACCGGTGTGGTACCAACCGTCACGAATGGCATCTGCGGTTGCCTCCGGGCGATTCCAGTAAGCCTTCATTATGGTAGGACTACGAACAATAATTTCGCCTTCTTCGCCTGCAGACAAATCATTACCGTCAGGATCCACAATACGCAGTTCCGTGTAAAAAAAGGCTTTACCCACAGAACCTGCTTTGCGCATGCCATCCTCAGGTCCAACCATGCAGACAGCACCGCAGGCTTCAGTCATTCCGAATGCCTGGGTCACATCAATACCAATTTTTTTATAGGCTTTAATGGTCTCTACTGATAGAGGGGCACCACCGCTCATGAACCAGCGCAGAGATGACGAGTCATACTTTTCACAGTCCGGTACCTGCAACATGAAGTTAAGCATGGCAGGCACAGCAGGTGATGTGGATATTTTTTCATCCACGATCAATGACCAGCTTTTTTGTGGATCAAAGTGGCGCAAAACCACAAGGAAGTTGCCATTGTAAAGCGCCGCTACGGTACTGACCAACGCAGCAACATGGAAAAGGGGTAAAAACACCAGGTGGATGTCATCAAAATACATACTCGCGGTAGCAGAGTAATTTATAACCGACCAAAATACAGAGTTATGGGTATGAACAGCTCCCTTGGGGTGCCCCGTCGTTCCCGATGTATACATGATGAAGAGGTTGTCATCACCCCCTGCTGTTATTGAGGGGCTCTTCAACCCCTTGTGACAACAACAACTGCTCGTAATCAAGAGCAAAATCAAGCTTGTTGCCTCGAACCTCCAACCAATGCTCAATGGCACTTGCTTGCCTGCCCTTTTTCTGAATTTCTTCAATATTGGAGGAAAACTCCGAATCGAAAATGATCGCTTTCACACCACAGTCTTTTAATATGTAGGAAATCTCGCCTGGCGTGAGTCGCCAGTTGATGGGTACTGCTACCAGCCCTGCTTTAGCAATAGCAAAAAAGGCTTCCAGAAACTCATGACCGTTATAGGTCAACAGCGCGACTCGATCCCCTTTAACAAGACCAACAGAGCTCAGTACACCGAAGACGCGATTGACCCGTGCGTTCAGTTCGACGTAACTATAACGACGATCAGCAAGCGAATCATTTACCGCCAACTTATCCGGGTGCAGATATGCACGCTTTGAGATTAATTGACCAATATTGATATGCAACTTCATTTTTTTTGTTTAATCCCAAGACATAATGAATGGATCTGTCCAACTTAAAGCTTGTGCTTGGCAGCACTTTCCTGCTTGTTGACGATCTGGTTTATTATCGCAAATTACTGCTTTCAATGCGCAAACTCCTGGACATTATATTGTGTATCTATTCTTGCCGGTGTGGATAATTCTTCAGAAAATAACGAAGAATTATCTGAGGTTACGGACCACGCCAACCGCGTTGCGAACACACAACCAGCGGGCACACCTGCTGTAGGACGACAACTAATTATCAGCCTGAGTTATCATTGGTAGCAGAACCGTGCATGATAATTTGTTGCTTCGACGCAGTTGCTACTGGAGGAAAAATGAGCATTGCTAAATTGTTAGACCCGGAGCTTAGGCCGATACTGGATGCACCGTCTTTAACTTCGGTCACACGTGATAATCTGCAAGAGATACGGGACGCGGTACAAGCCATGCAAGCCGCTCTGGCAGCCCCATCCACAACTTCATCTCTTAGCCTGCGTAAGATCCCAAACCAGGCGGATGACTTAAGCCTGTATATTTTCCAGCCGGAGAATGTACCGGAGAATAACCCCGCATTAATCTGGATTCATGGTGGCGGCTACATTATGGGTGACGCCGTAGATTTGCTGGCCCCGTTTATTGCTGAACAGGTGGGCTGTACGGTCATCTCTGTAGATTACCGGATTGCTCCTGAACACCCCTTTCCAGCAGGTCCGGAGGACTGTTATACGGCATTATTATGGGTGCATAAAAATGCGGCTGAATTGGGTATCGACCCCGATCATATCGCCATCGGCGGTCAAAGTGCCGGAGCAGGTATAGCAGCGGGTGTTACATTAATGAACCGTGATCGGGAAGGCCCGAAATTGGTGTTTCAATACTTGCTGTATCCAATGCTGGACAATCTGCATGACACCCCGTCGGGACACATTGACAACCATGTCGTTTGGAACCGGCAGATATCTCTCAATGCCTGGGAGATGTATTTGAACGGAACGCCCCGCCAGAATGCTTCACCCTACGCATCAGCAAGCCGGGCAACGGATCTTTCCAACCTGCCGCCAAGCTTTTTGACGGTAGGGAGCGCAGGACCTCTTCCGCGATGAATGCATCGATTATGCCCGCCGGATGATGCTTGCAAATGTGCCCACGCAACTTGAGGTTTTTCCAGGTATGACCCATGCTGGTGAAATAATGATACCCCATGCAGCAGTGAGCCAACGAATGCAAAAAAGCTACCTGCAGGCATTACATGACGGCTTGATGCACAGGCGTTAGATGGTTTGTATAACACGGGTCATATGCTGGCCTAAAACCGGCACCGCAGCAAAACTTTTATTAACTCGTCGAAATACTCAGGAGTACGCCATGTTTGAATACAGCAAAAAGTCCAAAAAACTACAACACAAACTCCTGGCATTTATGGATGAATATATTTATCCCAATGAGACCACGTATGAAGAGCAATTAAGCAATGCAGAGAATCGTTTTGCCCCCGTTCCATTAATGGACGAATTAAAAGAGAAAGCCATAACTGCGGGCCTGTGGAACCTGTTTGTGCCCGAAGACCACGCCGAATATTGCGATCATGGTGGCTTAAGCTTTTTTGATTATGCACCGCTGGCAGAAATCATGGGCCGCGTCATCTGGTCAGCGGAAGTATTCAATTGCAATGCGCCTGACACCGGCAACATGGAAGTGTTCATGAACTATGCGAGCGAAGCGCAAAAGGCTAAATGGCTAAAGCCTCTATTGGCTGGCGAGATTCGCTCCTCGTACGCCATGACTGAGCCCCAGGTCGCCTCCAGTGATGCCACCAATATCCAGCTTGAAATAAAAAAAATTGGAGACGAATGGGTACTCAACGGGCGTAAATGGTTCATTACCGGTGCCATGCATGAGCGCACCAGGATCTTCATCGTGATGGGTAAGTCTGACCCCGACAACCCCGACCGTCACAAACAACAAACCCAGGTGCTGGTCCCCAAAGCCACGACGGGCGTCAGCGTGGTGCGTTCCCTGACGACATTGGGTTATGACGATGCACCTCTCGGCCATGCAGAGATTATTTTCGATCAGGTCAGGGTACCGCTGGAAAACGTTTTGCTGGGTGAAGGTCGCGGCTTTGAAATTGCCCAGGGACGTCTTGGGCCGGGTCGAATGCATCACTGCATGCGTTTAATCGGTGCAGCACAACGCTCCCTGGAGCTGGCATGCCAGCGGGCCAATTCACGCACCACCTTTGGACGCCTGTTGAGCAAACACCAGTCAGTTCGTGAAGAAATATCCAGGAGCTTTTCCGAGATTGAAATGGCACGCCTGTTGGTCCTCAAAACCTGCAATAAAATCGATAGTCAAGGTGTGCCAGCCTCGATTGACATGATTGCTGCCACCAAAACCACGATCCCCCTGCTGGTACAAAACATCATTGATCGCTGCATGCAAATACATGGTGCCGCCGGCTTAAGCGGGGATTATTTCATGGCCGAAGCATTCAACTACGCACGTTGGTGCCGCCAGGCCGATGGCCCGGATCAGGTACATCATATGGCTTTGGGCAAGCAAATTATCAATCGTTACTCAAAATAATTCCCAGTGGTCGGTACAACTCCGGGTACAAACTTTCGATAACCGGCCCGCTTTCTTTATAAGAATAACAAGTATCGATAAAAAAAGGCCTGATCTCACCCGCATCAATCTGCGCGAAATAGTCGTCGGATGAAGCCACAGTCTGATAAGCAAGCGTGGCTATGTTCCCGAGTAGCTCAATTAAGTGGGTGCAGCCTTTGGTACCACCCATTATCTCAGACAGGTGTTTTTTCCAACCCTTTTTAAAGGATAAACCTTTCAGTTCTGGAAAGTTATCAGGTGGTATACCACAGGGGTCAAACGGTGCGTGAATCGTCACTGCTTCTGCGGCATGAATCAACATTTCATTATCAATAGTGATCCGGATTTTCATCTCATGCAGGGGCTGACCGGCATGCTTGGGTACACCAAACCTGGGACTGGTGACGCTCACCGGCCTGGTATCAACCAAATGAGCTTCAATATCCCAAAGACCATCTTCACGGGCATAACCATTACAGCTTATGGACCGATTTGTTGCTAATTTTCGTTCCGTGGGAAATGATAAATCGGTCACGATGTTCTCCATTTATACTCTCATGACCGCCGCGGGCTTATGAATCATAATAGGTCTCCGTATGAACTGCCATTTCGCGCTGGCGAGCAGTCACTCCATATAACGGGCCGAGTTCATCCGTATATTTATCGGCTATATCACAGAATACTTTCAATCCAATCGTATCCATCCAACGGGCAACGCCACCACGAAATGCGGGGAAACCAACCCCATATAACAACGCCACATCACCCTCTTGCGGCGAAGCAACAATGTTTTCTTCCAGTGCGAATGCCATCTCGATCGCCATGGGTATCATCAGGCGCTCAACAATTTCAGTTTCCGTGAAAACTTTAGCCGGTTTAGCCAACTCCGCAACCCTGGCTTTAACCTCATCGTTCACGACCTTGGATGGGCGACCATCAACGATTGAATAATTGTAAAAGCCATTACCGTTTTTCTGACCCAAGCCACCCATGTCAATAACAACCTGATACCAACTCTTGAAATCTTTTTTCAATCGACTTAAATAAGCTGCACCAAGTACATCATCGCAGTGTTGCATCGTGTCCAAACCTACAACATCTGCCAGGTAGGCTGGACCCATAGGCCAACCCCATTTTTCCATCGCTTTATCAACAACTTCATAATCGGCTCCGTCGTATACCAGCTGCATAAAGCCGGCAAAATAGGCAAATAACAGGCGATTTACCAGGAACCCCGGACAATCGTTAACAATGACCGGTTTCTTCTTCAGTGATAATGCATAAGCCACAGCTCGATTGATGGTCTCTTCCGAGGTTTTGGCGCCTCGAATAATTTCTACCAATGGCATGGCATGCACCGGGTTGAAAAAGTGCATCCCACAAAACTGCTCAGGCCGCTCCAGCGGCTCAGCCAGGTCAGTAATAGGCAATGTAGAGGTGTTGGAGCAAATGATGCCTGATGGATCCATTTTGCTTTCAACATCGGTCAATACTGCATGCTTGACTTTGACATTTTCTACCACGGCTTCAACCAGTACGTCGACTTTTTTGAAACCCTCATCGTATTCCAGCACGGGTGTAATCAAAGCAAGAATTGCCGCTTTTTTCTCCTCGGTCATGCGACCGATTTTTACTCGCTTGGAAAGCAACTTTGTGGCCTGGCCCATACCAAGATCAAGACCTTCCTGGGCAATATCTTTCATGATTGCCGGGGTACCTGTTAAGGCGGACTGGTAAGCAATGCCACCCCCCATTATACCCGCGCCTAAAACACCGATAACTGTCGCCGGCGCTGCAATGGTCGCGGCGCGATCCTTAGCGCATTTCATCAGGTATTGATCTGACAGGAAGTTACCGATCAACGCTTTTGCCTGATCGGTTTTGGCCGCATTAACAAAGCACTGGCGTTCTATATCCAATGCTTCATCCAGGGACCCCTCCAAACCCTGCAATACTGATTGTGTTGCAAGACCTTGTGCAGGTAAGCGTGCACCAAATTTGCTGGCAACATTGGCTGTCCACTCATCACCAATACGGTGCGCTTCCGCAACGATTTCAGTAGCAGTGGTTTCTTTTCTGGCACGTGCTGCTTTGTAATCTAAATCGCCACTTTGACAATCAGCCATTACCGCCTCAGCTTTTATCATCAACTCATCAGCTGCTACCAGATAATCCACCACACCCAATTCGAGAGCAAGCTGTGCTTTTTGTGGGCGACCTGAAGTGATCCACTCCAGCGAAGTTTGCACGCCCACAAGACGAGGCATACGTGCCGTGCCACCCCAACCCGGGATAATACCCAGGCCGGTCTCTGGCAGGCCAACAGATGCCAGATCAGAAGCCACCCTGACATCACATGCCAGGCAAATTTCTAAACCACCACCCAATGCAAAACCGTTAATTGCAACTACAACAGGGAAATCGAGCTTCTCCAAGCGGCGCAGGTTATCGCCATGAAGACGCAAGTGGTCGGCAATTTTGTCATCCGCTTCTTCGAGTAGTGTCGTAAATTCACTGATATCTGCACCGACGATGAAAACACCCTTGGCGCTGCTAACGATTAAGCCGGTGACACCTGCTTCATCTTCCAGGCTATCCAGTGCGGCCGTAACTTCAGCCACGGTTAAATGGTCAAATTTGTTAACCGACCCGGACTTGCTGTCAAAAACCAGATGTGCAACGCCATTGTCGGCTTTGCTAATAGAGAGAGATTCACCCGAATAGATCATAATCATTGCCTTGTGTTCAATTTAACGCTGTTTAGGGAAAATCTCCCGCGAAATCAGCTCTTTCATTATTTCTGATGCACCTGCATAAATTCGCGTAACACGCGCATCGCGATACATGCGGCTAATCGGGTATTCATCCATATAACCGGTACCACCGAAAAACTGCAAACAGGTATCGATTACTTCACCCTGTAATTCACTGCACACCAGCTTCGCCCCGGCGGCTTCTGCACTGCTTAAGTCACCGTCATTGTGTACCTCTACACAACGATCAACAAAACACTGTGCAGAGTCGATTTTGGCACGAAGGCCCGCCATGGTGAATTTGGTATTTTGCATATCGGACAAAACACCACCGAACATTTTGCGCTCTTTAACATACTCGACGGTTAAATCGAAAGCAGTTTGGCAAGCGGCAATACACTGGCAAGCACAAATCAGGCGCTCTTCAGCGAGGTTTTTCATCATGTAATGGAAGCCCTTGGCAGGATTACCCAATACATTATCTTTGGTCACTTTCACATCACTGAAAAACAGCTCTGTAGTGTCTTGAGACATCAAACCCATTTTCTTTAATGGTTTGCCACGGCTAAATCCCTGCATACCCTCTTCGACCAGAAACAAGCCAATGTCACGAGGGTTTTCCGGGTCGGTCTTGGCCGCAACAATTGCCAGATTGCCGTTGATACCGTTAGAAATCCAGGTTTTTGAACCGTTCAGCACCCAGTGATCACCTTTATTGACAGCCCGTGTTTTCATGCTTGCCAAATCACTACCGGCACCGGGTTCAGACATGGCGATCATCAACAATGTTTCTCCGGAAATAACCCCCGGTAAAATTCTTTGCTTTTGTTCTTCAGAACCAAAATCAGCAATGTAAGGGGCAATCAAACGACTGTGCAATGGGCTCATAAAACCCGTTTCCTGGCTACGTGCAATTTCCTCAATCATGATCTGCTCAAAACGGAAATCTTTCAGCCCCAGGCCGCCGTACTGTTCATCAATCCAAACGGCCAGGAAGCCTTGCTCACCGGCTTTTATGAATATTTCTCTCGGAATAATGCCGCTTTCCCACCAATCATCGCGATGAGGGACCAATTCTGTTTCTAAAAATCTCCGATAAGCATCTCGAAACATTTCCTGTTCTTCTGTGAATTGGGGCCGCAACATAGTTCACCTATAACATCTATACAAATTTCTCGGCTGGCCATTCTGATACAAACCATAAAAGCAAGCCACTGGATCGGTCGGTTTTTACAGGAACTGCTCACCGTTCCTGGCTCGTTCAAGCAAATTGACGGGGGCCTTGAAACGCTCTCCATATTGAGTTTCCAATTCATTGCAACGGCTGATGAACTTCCCGATACCATAGGTATTGATGTATTGGAAAACACCGCCGGTATGGGTTGGGAAACCAATACCCATAATCGAACCAATGTTGCCATCACGCAGGTTACGGAACACACCTTCTTTCAAACAATGCAATGACTCAAGCACCTGGCGGAAAATGATACGGTCCTGAACATCTGCTTTGGATAATTCAATTTCACCGCTGTCGGCAAAAGTTGATGCCAGATCCGCCCATAATTCTTTACTTCCATCTTCAGCGTAGTCATAAAAGCCGCTGCCAAAAACTTTACCTTTGCGGCCAAACTCGTCAACCATACGGTTGGCAACTGCAGTAGAAACCATGGAAGTGGAACAAAAACTTTCACCGCGTTCAGCATCCAAACGGCTGTTAGTATTACCGACAGTTTGAGTTAGAGCCAAGCTGATTTCATCATGAATCGCCAATGGGCCGACAGGCATCCCGGCAAGTGAAGAATAAGCTTCAATTAACTGGGGATTAACACCTTCGCATAATAAGCGACAGCCCTCGTCCAGATAAGTACCAAAAACACGCGACGTGAAAAACCCACGGGAATCATTAACAACAATGGGCACTTTGCCAATTTGTTGGACAAAATCGAAGGCCAGCGCCAAAGTTTCATCGGTTGTTTCCATACCGGTAATAATTTCAACCAGTGGCATTCTGTCGACTGGAGAGAAGAAATGGATACCAATAAATTTCTCTGCATTGGCTGAATATCTGGACAATTCAGTAATCGGCAGAGTTGACGTGTTGGAAGCAAATACACCACCTTGTTTTAATTGCGGCTCAGCTTCCCTGGTGACAGTCGCTTTCAACTCCATATCTTCAAATACGGCCTCCACGATCAAATCACAGCCCTGAAGGTCTTCGGCCGAGGCTGTCGCTTTGATCAAAGCCAGTACTTTCTGTTTGGCAGCCTCGTCAATCTGGCCTCTTGAAATGGCTTTGTCCAATAACTTTTCACTGTAGGCTTTTCCTTTCACAGCGTTGTCGACGGATACATCTTTTAGTACGACCTCAATGCCCGCTTTTGCCGCTACATAAGCAATACCCTGGCCCATCATCCCGGCGCCCAAAATGCCCAATTTGGCAACTTTGCCACGTTCCACATTTTTTGGACGGGATTCACCGCTCTTCAGCGCATTCATGCCGAAGAAGAAAGTGGTCATCAGGTTTTTTGCCTCAGGGCTGATCACCAGTTTGGTTAAACACCGGCTTTCAATCCGCAATGCTGTATCCACATCAAGCAGCGTCGATTCTGCTGCCACGGCAATAATCGCAGTGGGAGCAGGTAGTAATCCTTTGGTTTTTTTGAATGCAACGGCTGGTGCCATAAATAACAAGCCGGCATTGTGTGGGGAAGCAGCTGTACCGCCGGGGATTTTAAAGCCTTTTTGATCGAATGATTGTACCGATTCAGGATTTGCTTTAATCCAGGCTTTGGCCTTGGCAATCATGTCATCCTGATCACTCGCCAACTCATCGACAATTCCCAGTGCCTGCGCCTTTGACGCCTTCATCGGCTTACCTGCGGTGAGAACCGGCAAGGCTTTCTCCAAACCAATCAAGCGAACCAACCGCACAATACCACCACAACCGGGTGATAAACCCAGGGTCACTTCCGGCAGACCCAGTTGGACTTTCGGATGGTCGATGGCTATACGATAATGACACGCCAGGGCTATCTCCAAACCACCCCCCATTGCCGCACCATTGATAGCAGCTACAACTGGCTTGCCCATGGTTTCATAACGGCGTAACTGGCCTTTCTGGCGCTCCACCATTTCAAAAAAACCGGGAATATCTTTTTCTTCTACTGAAACCAGTGCTTTGAGTTCGCCACCGGCGAAGAAGGTTTTCTTGGCAGAAGTGAAAACAATACCAGCCAGTTCATCAATTTCCCTGTCCAGTCGATCGAGTGTTTCCTGCATGTACTTTTCATAGTCAGCACTCATGGTATTCACCGCTTGACCCGGCATATCCATGGTAATGGTTACAATATTGTCTGCATCTTTTTCGTAAATGAAACCGGTCATTATGACTACCCTGTAAGTTCGTTTGTATTAGACACGTTCAACAATTGTTGCAATACCCATACCACCACCGATACAGAGGGTACACAGGCCATACTTCAATTGACGCCGTTCCAACTCATCAATCACGGTGCTGGTAATCATGGCACCGGTGGCACCCAATGGATGACCCATGGCGATTGAACCACCGTTGACGTTAATTTTTTCCCAAGGCACATTTGTTTCTGCCTGGAACCGCATAACGATTGAAGCGAAGGCCTCATTGACTTCAAAAAGGTCGATCTGATCCATCGTCATACCCGCTTTTTCCAGTGCCTTGTAAGTGGCGGGAGCTGGGCCTGTCAGCATGATCGTAGGCTCAGTACTGGTAACCGCAACAGCGACAATACGCGCACGGGGTGTGAGGCCTAAGTCCTTGGCTACCTGTTCGCTACCGATCAAAATAGCAGCAGCACCATCGACGATACCTGAAGAATTTCCAGGCGTATGGACATGATCAATGGCTTTCACTTCCGGGTATTTGGCCAGGGCCACTTGATCCATACCCATCTTGCCCATCATTTCAAATGAGGGCCTGAGTTTGCCTAAACCTTCCATTGTTGTGTACGGTTTAATAAATTCATCATGATCAAGAATGGTCAAACCACTGGCATCTTTTACCGGCACAACGGACTTGTCAAAATAGCCGTTCTCCCGGGCGGCGGTGGCCTTTAATTGTGAGTTCAAGGCAAAGGCATCAACATTTTCACGTGAGAATCCTCCGATAGTCGCGATTAAATCAGCGCTAACGCCCTGGGACACAAAACCCGTCGCAGCATTTGTTGCAGGGTCGCAGGTACTATCTGAACCCATAGGTACACGCGACATGCATTCAATGCCACCTGCTACAACAAGATCTTCCCAGCCAGAGGCCACTTTCATCGCTGCAAGGTTGACTGCTTCAAGACCGGAGGCACAAAAACGGTTGATTTGTTGGCCAGCAACTCGATCATCCCATTTTGCAATCAGCGCTGCCGTTTTAGGAATCACGGCACCCTGTTCACCCAGCGGCGTTACACAACCCATGACGATGTCATCAACACGGGAGGTGTCCAGATCATTACGCTGCTGGAGCTTGATTAACAGATCACTCAACAGGGTGACCGGTTTGACTTCATGAAGCGAGCCATCTGCCTTCCCTTTGCCGCGTGGAGTACGGATGGCATCAAAGATGTATGCTGTATTTCCCATTTGTCTGTACCTGATACTTGATGTGTTTTGTAATGCGACTATTTTAACAGTCGGTTAGTGACGGGCTTGTATCCTTAGTTTTTAACATTTTTGGTTTCTCCGCCCAGGAACCTGGCAAAAGCTTTTTGCATAAATTTTGATGCAAATACTGCAGGCATAAAACGCTCCGCATCCTGGTACTGTTCCATGTTGTTGCGGTTCAATAAACGCTTAACATAGGTTCTGGCGTATTCGCTGTTACCAGCAACACGCGCTGCCACTGCCTCTACTTCTGGCATCAACCGATCTGCCTCAAATACATCAACAACAATACCCAGGCGCTTGGCTTCTGCCGGATCCAGTTCTTTGGTGGTCATCGCCATATAAGCAATGGTGCTGTTGCCATAACGCTCAACACCGCGAGTAATGGCCCAGGCAGGAATCGCACCATGGTTTAGTTCTTTCAGAGCGAACCTGGCATTCGTGCCAGCGAATGAGAAGTCACAACAACCCTGGATTTCAAAACCGAAACCAAACGCAGAACCATTCACGGCAGCGATCACAGGGGTTTCTGAATTTTCAATCGCTTTGAAGGGCTCGAAGCATACTTTAATAAACTCATACCCCGATTCAACTTCGCCAATACGTGAAAACTGCTCAACGTCCGCGCCTGCAGAGAACACATGGTAAGGCGTGCCCTTCTTGGGATGGGTGAATGTCTGGCCGGTCAGGATGATACAGCCGACTTCCTTATCGGCATCCAACTCGTTGACGGCAGCAGTCAGATCAGCGAAAAGCTGTGCATTGGCCGCATTGAATTTTGTTGGACGATTAAAAGTAACAATTGCATAGTTTTCTTTTTCTCGACTAATAGTGTTTCGAAAGACATGATTTACCAACCTCTATATGGCTTTGTAACTTGAAACCAGGCAGCCAAATTACTGCTGCCTGCTTAACGATGGATTAGATGTTGTCCCACTCTTGTTGCAGGATCGCTGGCAATTTTCCGGCACGCTCTTTACCACTCATAAAATCAAGCAGGTGAATACCGGTTGGATCAACCTTTTTAATCAAATCAACTTCCTGCCGGGTAGGTGCTGTCGTGACAGGACAATCTTCTGCAATCTGAACTTCAAAACCTGTGTTGTCGATTACATCTTGCGCGCTTACACCTTTATGTAAAGAAACCACATTCCACACACCACGCTGTTTCATTTCCATCACGCATAGGTTGGTCACTACGATCATTGGCCCGGGTTGCAAGCCCTGTTCGATACGTTCCTCATCGCTCAGGTAAACCCGGGTGCCTGTTATGTAGTTCACTTTTGGGACAAATATCATTTTTGAGTGATTTGGGAAATAAGCCACAGACTTACGATGCAAACCGAATACAACCGGTGCACCTGCGCCACCCGGCAGACGTAACCCACGGGTATTCCAGTCACCCGTTGGTTTACCTTCTTCGTCACGGACAGGCATTGCCAACCAGGAAATATTGATGTCGCCGTTGGCGTCCATCTGTGCACTGGACACCGCTTCAACGTCACCGGTGCCACGGAAGTGAAGCGCTTCGATACACTCGGTCATTGACCAAAGACCCGCAGAATTCTTTATACAGGCTGCCTCCGAAGTGTGGAAGCCCATTTCGAATGGACGTGCGTCAACGCCACTGTATCCAACCACAAAAGCGTTCGGCGCAGTTGTCAATTTAGCCAGGTTGTAGGCGGCATAAGCCAATGGTGTGAAAGAACCAAGAACGATGGTGTCTCCATCTTCGATGGTCGCAGACAGTGCTGATACCATTTGATCGCCAATGCTGAATTCTTCGGCTGCCGTGGTATCCAGAGTTGCAGGAAGTTGAATTGAACTGGTCGCATTTGGGAAAGCTTTCAGTTTGTCCTGCGCTTGAACACCACCAACATTTGACCAATACTCGTCTTCATCGGCACCAATAACTGTTGGGATATAATCTTTTGCTGTCTTGGGGTTCAAACCTGCCAAATCTTTTTGCATTTGCAGCAAGTGTGCGGAGTAGTATGGAACCGAACTACATGGGCTGGCGCCCATTGGGCAGTGAATGATCATATCGACATCGTTACGGAATAAAGTAGTGGCAGATTTGTTAGCACGGATTTCATCTTCGCTAATTATTTCTTCAACGGTCACGATAACTTTTTTCGCAGCCATCGCCATGTCCAGATCAGAAGCGCTGGTACCAATCATTTGCACATTACCGGCAGTATCGGCTTTCTGTGCATGAATGATTGCAACATCGGGAATAATCGCCTGAATGGCTGTAAGTTCCTGTCCAGTGAAGGGACAGTTAACGGTTTTGTACAGCTCCGGTGCTTCAGCAATAATGTCTGAACCTTTAGGTCCACGGAAGGCAGAAAATGGCAGACCAAATTTGGCTGCTTCCAAACCTTTGATCATTGAACAGCCTTCAATCTCAGTCAGCTCAATGGTCTTCTTTTCAGCCGCGCGACGAAAATTGGCAGGCAAGCCAAAAAACTCCAGGCTCAGAAAACTGAATACCAGGTGGTCAACCATACCGGCGCCCAATAACCATTCCATTTCCCAACCACCCGTGATGGACATCACTTTCAGGCCGCTGATTTCCTGACGGATAATTTCGCGTACGATAGCCATTGGCTTGTTGCAACTCCAGCCACCGCCGATCGCTACAAAGCTGCCGGGCTTGATAAATTGGTTGATGTCGGACAACTGACCGAGTTTTGACTTAAGTGTAATTTCGTTGCTCATATTCATATCCTTGCGGGGTAACCCTGTTTGCGCTCAGGCTACATCTTTCGATGGCGGTCTCGCTTGTGTCTCCATGGTGAATTAACCGGCTGACCAGCCTCCATCCAACGGAATTACAGCACCGGTCATGTAGCTTGAGTTATTACCAGCCAGGTAAACCACCAAGCCAATCAACTCCTCCACTTTGCCGTAGCGAGAAAGAGGTGTTTTTGACATGATCAGGGCATTGGCATGCTCATTTTCACGCGAGCTTTCAGTCATGTCAGTTTCGAAGTAAGAGGGTGCGATGGCATTTACCGTTATACCGCGGTTGGCCCATTCCTGCGCCAGGCTCTTGGTCAGTGCATTGATGCCGCCCTTGGAAGCCGCATAATGTGTCAGGTAAGGCAGTGGGTATTCACCCATCGCAGATGAAATATTGATGATGCGGCCCGCCTTGGCTTTGAACATATGCCTGCCGATAGCCTGGGTAGTCAAAAAGTAACCTTTAAGGTTGACGTTTATGATCTTATCCCATTCATCTTCAGGCATTTGCAAGAATGGCATGCTGTCACCAAGCCCGGCATTATTTACCAAAATATCTATTTTATTAAACACTTCGATAGCTTTGTCAGCCAGGTTGTCGATCGCTGCTTTGTCCGTCATATCGGTGGGCACAACCAGCGCCTTGCGGCCCAGGGCCTCAATTTTTACAGCCACTTCCTGCAGCGCAGATTCAGTGCGTGCGGCCAGAACCACGTCTGCGCCCTGCCTCGGCCAGGCCGATGGCGATGGCTTCACCAAACCCACGGCTGGCGCCGGTCACTACAGCTACTTTTCCTTCCAGACTAAATATTTCGAGTCCCATATTTTTTCCCAACATCAATTAAACAGGCAGCATAACAATGCTCCCAGTGAATATTACTTACCCGTAAAGTTTGCTTTACGCTTCTCCAGAAATGCCTGGGTACCTTCAGTTGAATCTTCTGTCGTAAAGGCTTCCGAGAAACGTGTCAGTTCTTTCTGAATACCGGATTGCAAATCGTGATCGCGTACCAGGTGAACACACTCTTTGGCCCACTTGACCATCAACGGGCTCTTGGCGGCGATGGCTTTCGCCATTTTCATGCCAGCTTCTTGCAGTTGTCCTGGTGCAACGACCTGGCTCACCAGGCCCCACTTAGCTGCCTCTTGTGCCGAGATGGGCTTACCCGTCAAGATCATTTCCATTGCTTTAGCCGTACCAACAATACGCGGCAAACGCTGACTGGCACCACCGCCAGTGATGATTCCCAGGTTGATTTCCGGTTGCGCAAAAGAAGCCCGGTCTGTACAGATACGAATATCGGCTGCGATTGCGATCTCACTACCCATACCCCAGGCCATACCATCAACCAAAGCGATAACCGGAATGGGCAGATCCTCCAATGAGGTGGGGCTGAAGTGCTGGTCCATAATGCGCTTCATTTCCAGGCTGCCCTGGGTTTTGGCCACTGCAGACCATGCATTCAGCATATTGATATCGGCGCCGGCCAAAAAGTTGTCACCGGCCCCTTGCAGAAACAACACACGAACAGCCTGGTCTTCGATGACTTCGGCTATGGCCGCGATTAATTCCTGAGACATCTGCTCGCTGTAGGCGTTAAATATCTCTGGGCGATTAAAGGTAATCGTCGCGGTAAAGTCGCCCTTTTCCAACAAAATGGTTTCGTAACTCACATTAAACTCTCTGTAGTGGTACATCCGTAAAAAAGGGGATGCAGGGTTTAGTTCAAACTCAGTTTGCCGACGTTTTCGGTGATGTAGTCAGCCACCAGGCCACCGGGCAAGCCAGCGGGGAATGTGCGGTGTACACCCATCTTTTCCATCGGTTCGAAATCGACGGGTGGAATGGTGCCACCAAAAATCACCAGAACATCGTCCATGTCCATCGCTTTGAGCTTGGGAATCAGGTTTTCAGCAATGTGTAACTGGCCGCTGGTCATGATGCTTACAGCCACTACATCGACATCTTCCTGTACTGCAGCGTTGACAATGTCATCGACTGTACCGAAGCGGAAATACACCACCTCCATACCCGCATCACGCAATTCACGGGTAATCAGCTTTGAGCCGCGACCGTGTACATCAATCTTCTTTTTGGCCAAAAGTACCTTGATAGTTTTATCTGACATCTCAAATACCTGTTTCTAATATATGTTTCAGTGGAAACCCGGCGAATACAACGTTGGGTTTACAGCGCCTTACTCGGAGACAAACCAGCCGAAGGCTGCGCGCATTGGCACCATCATTTCGCCATTGGTCGCGCCGGCACGTGCGGCATCAATCAGTGCTGGCATCAGAGTACCGCTCCCGTCTTTCAGTGCCTGGCAGGCTTTGACCACGTTCTCCATTGCAGTATCAACTGCCGCCTGATCACGCCTGGCCTTGTAATCTTCAAGGCGCTGTTTGAGTTTCTCTTCGATGGCCATATCGACCCGGAAAGGTTCAACCAGGTCAAGGCTTTCGGATTGAAACTTGTTAAGACCCACAACCACTTGTTTGCCGGAATTAATATCCTGCTTTTTTTCGTAAGAAGCATTGTCAATCGCACTTTTTATCTCACCGGATTCCAGCCCCTGACGGTAGCCGCCGTTAGCCTCGATTTCGTCAAAAATCTCCCAGGCCTTGGCTTCAATCTCATCAGTCAGGCTTTCAACATAGTAAGAGCCCGCCAGCGGATCTGCCACGTTGCGCACACCGGACTCCCACATCAGGATTTGCTGGGTACGCAGTGCCACACGGTGAGACTCTTCCGTCGGAATGCTGGTTGCTTCATCGTATGAACAAGTGTGAATGGACTGGACCCCACCCAGCACTGCTGCCAGCGCCTGCAATGTAATACGAGCATTGTTGTTCAGTACCTGCTGCTGGGTCAGTATGTAACCATTGGTGTGGACGTGAACCCGCGCGTGCATGTTGGAGGCTTTTTTGCAGCCCGCTTCTTTACACAGCTTGGCCCACATACGTCGGTGCGCGCGAAATTTGGCCACTTCTTCAAAGAGGTTCTGGGTGCAACCGATCTGGAATGACAAGCGACCAATAAATTTGTCCGGATCCAGACCTGCCGCAAGACCGGCATCGATGATGGATTTACCCCAGGCCAGGCCATAAGCCAGTTCCTGAACCGGCGTGGCACCAGCTTCGGATAAACCGTACATAAAGATGTTGGTTGTATTCCAGGCGGGCGCATTTATTGTTGCCCACTTGATCAGATCAACCGCCAAAGCATAGCCCCACTTTGGCTCCCAGGATGGAACATCCTGAACTGCAATACGGGGATACCAGTTCATCGAGTTGCCACGCAGGGCGGTGGCATCTTTACCACGACGCTCGGCAGCAGCGATCAGCAATGCCAAAGCCGGCAGACAGTTATCACCGGTGATCATGGAGATGTTCGACTCTTCCAGTTCCCAGTCACGAACCAACTCATCGTAATCGTCACCGGTACTCATGTGCACGCCACACTGACCCAGGTTGCCTTCTGCTTCAGGGTGATCCGCATCAATGCCGTACATGCAAGGTACGTCATATACCACGTTAAATACGTTGTATCCGAAGTAACCTTCCATGCCTTCGGCCACCATGTCTTCCATTTTCTTACGGGTTTCGTCGATAGTGCCGTACCCAAACACCATCTGCTGCATCCAGGGCGTCAATGCATAACCGTCCGGGTACAGACCACGAGTAAACGGATATACACCAGGCATTACATCAAGATCTGAATCCTGAATATCGTCTTGTGTATAAACTGTTTTCAGGGGAATCCCTGAAAGTGTTTCATTGGGACGTAATTTGTCTTTATAACGCTCCCGGCCTTTTTCCCAGGCACCAAGCGCCTGATCAAACTTTTCGCTGTGATTTGTATCATTCATTGAACAACCTCATTTGGTCCATATTTCCTTATGAGCACGCGCAAGACGCCCGATCATTACTCGCTTGGTTACCCTGGTACCCATATCCACAAACAAGAACGTAAAACTTTTCCCAGACCCGGGTAAACTTAAAAATTCCACTAGATATGCCCGGTCTTGAAATTTTCCAATATTTGAGCAGAGGCCGTATATGGATCAATTTCCATTGATTCAATTTTTTGAATCAGAGCAGTGACCCGGATATCCTTGTCCATTGAATGGATAAAGTCATTGCGAATCCTGGACGTCAGCGCCTCAACAAATTGCCGTCTACGACGCGCCCTTTGACGCGCCGCTTTCCAACCGGTCCTGTCAGCAAACTCGATCTGTCTGAAGACCTCATTGACTAGGTCTTCAACACCCTCACTTCTAGTGGCGACCGTCTTGGTGACAGGAACCTGCCACATCTCATCGCCCTTGGGCACAGCCTGGTAGTAATCCATTGACCTCAGGCTATTTACAGCAGCGTCAGCACCCTGGCTGTCAGCCTTGTTGACTACCAGGATGTCGGCTATCTCCATCACACCTGCTTTCATAGCCTGTAGTGAATCACCATAACCGGGCACCAGGGTCAAAATAACCGTATTGGCAATTTGAGCAATTTCCACTTCGCTTTGCCCTACACCAACTGTTTCTATCAATACGACGTCTTTACCCATTGCATCCAATACATCGACGGCATCATTGGCCGCTGCACATAAACCGCCGGTTGCTCCGCGGGAGGCTAGAGAGCGGATAAACACACCGCTGTCCCGGGAGAACCCCTCCATACGATCCCGGTCACCCAATACAGCGCCGCCGCTGAATGGGCTGGACGGGTCCACCGCGACAACGCCGACGGTCAACTCCCTGTGACGCAATTCCTTAATCAGCGCCGCTACCAGTGTGCTTTTACCAGAGCCCGGGGGCCCGGTTACACCCACCAGATGCGCCCGGCCACAATGGGGATACAGGAAACTCATCACGCCCCTGGCGCTGTCACTCCCATTCTGCGCATCGGTAATAAGCCTCGAGGCGACCCTGACGTTTCCTGCCAGTACCTGCTGAGCCCTGTCCTGTAAGGACTTTTCAAAGGATCGATCCTGTTTTTCAACCCGCTGAGTGCTTGTCATAAACTCTGTTCAAACCACCAAATCACATATATGTTATTCGTTTTCTGCAAACAATTTTTCATCAGTTATTACTTAGATACGAATAATCACATACATATAAAAAACAGTCAAGCCGGTTTTTTTTGCTTACACAGTCTGTTGCGGGTACAATCGTCGCGAAAGAACGGCGCTGTCTTCAATAAAGGCAAAGAGCCTGGCTCATTCAGCACCAGCAGGTCTACCATAATATCTGGCTGGACGTACTGACAGGATGCCACATTAAGGGCATCATCCGGTCAAAGCCTTAACTCGCACGTCGCGTATTACATGGTGCCATGGAATTGATTACATGCAGAGGTGGCCCCGATTGTTTAGACAAGTAAATTTGACAAGTGAACCTTCGTTTATTGATTCGTCAAGCAGAGAAAATTACTTATGACAGAAGCTTGGATTATAGACGCCTGCCGCACACCAAGAGGCATAGGCAAATTCAGCAAAGGCTCCTTGAGCGCAATACATCCGCAACGTTTGGGTGCATCAGTGTTAAAGGCGCTGGCGGAACGCAACAAACTGGAGACCGCGGATGTGGACGATATTATTTGGGGCTGTAGCTCCCAACGCGGTCAGAATGCGGGCGACCTGGGGCGTATGTCATCGCTGGATGCCGGTTACGATATTGCTTCCAGTGCCGTAACCCTGGACCGTTTTTGTGGTTCGGGTATCACCTCGGTCAACATCGCAGCCTGTTCCATCATCGCTGGTCAGGAAGACGTCGTGATCGCTGGTGGTTGTGAAATGATGTCCAGCTATGGCCGTTTTGGTAACAGCCTTGAGCCATTAATGGACAACGGTAATCAGCACTTGCGTGAACTGCACCCACAGCCCCACCAGGGTGTCTGTGCCGATGCCATTGCCACCCTGGAAGGCATTGATCGCCGGGCTCTGGACGAACTGGCCGCGCGTAGTCAGGCCAATGCCGCCAATGCCATTGAAAATGGCTATTTTGACAAGAGTCTGGTTCCCGTTTATCACGATGATGGTTCCCTGGCCCTGGACAAAGAGGAGTTTCCACGCCCCGGCACGACAGTTGAAAAACTATCGCAGTTAAATGCGGTGTTTGGAGCAATAGCTGATACACCACTGAACGAAGATGGACTTACCTATGGCGACCTGGTTCGCAAGGTGTACCCCGATATTGAAATGAACCACGTACACCATGCCGGCAACTCATCCGGTGTGGTGGATGGTGCCGCGGCAATTTTGCTCACTTCACCGGACTACGCACGCAAGCAAGGCTGGAAACCACGTGCAAAAGTAGTGGCCATGGCCAACATGGGTGATTCACCAACACTGATGCTAAATGCGCCGGTACCCGCCGCGAAAAAGGTCCTGGAAAAAGCAGGCCTGAGTGTTGCTGACATCGACCTGTGGGAAATCAATGAAGCATTTGCGGTCGTTGCCGAAAAGTTTATACGCGACCTGAAACTGGACCGCGACAAAGTTAACGTCAACGGCGGCGCAATTGCGTTCGGTCACCCCATCGGCGCTACCGGTGTTATTTTAATTAACACCTTGTTGGACGAACTTGAACGCCGCGACTTAAAACGCGGCCTGGTCACCATGTGTGCCGCCGGTGGTATGGCCCCTGCCATAATCATTGAGCGTTTTTAATACTGAGAAACTATCCTAGTCAGGAGTTGTTGTTATGCCGATTAAAACCCCATCAGAATATGTCGATAGTCTTCGAGCACTAAAAATCAATGCCTATATTGGTGCCGAGAAGGTTGAGTCTCCTGTCGATCACCCAGCCATTGCCCCACATATCAACACCGTCGCCAAAATTTACGAACTCGCTCAGAACCCAAAGCATAAGGGGTTGATTACGACCGAGAGTCACCTGAGCGGTCGTGAAATTAATAGATTTACCCATATTTTTCATAGCACGGACGATTTGCTGTGCAAAATAAAGATGTTGCGTCTGTTAGGTCAGACCACGGGTACGTGTTTTCAACGTTGTGTTGGCCTTGATGCTTTGAATGCCACCTACGCAATCTCTTATGAGATTGATAAAAAAAATGGTACTGATTACCACCAACGTTTCAAAGACTATCTGGTAGGTATCCAGGATAATGATCTGATCGTAGCCGGCGCTATGACCGATCCGAATGGCAACCGCACCAAGAGCCCATCCCAACAGGATGATCCTGACCAGTTTGTGCATGTGGTTGAACGCCGGCCGGATGGCGTGGTGATCCGTGGTGCCAAACTACATAACACAGGCGGAATGAACTCACATGAAATCCTGGTATTACCCGGCAAGGCCCTCGGGCCGGAGGAAGGCGATTACGCGATTGCCTGTGCTATTCCGGTTGATGCTGAAGGTGTGACCCTGATTTTTGGCCGTCAGTCCAACGATGATCGCAAGACACAAGGCAGTGGTATTGATGTAGGTAACCCGCGTTTTGGTGTGGTGGGTGGCGAAGTCATGCTGGTTTTTGATGATGTATTTGTGCCCAATGAGCGCGTATTTATGAATGGCGAGACTGAATTTGTCGGGCCCATGGTTAACTACTTTGCTACCTGGCACCGGGCCAATTATGGGGGTTGTAAAGCGGGCAACGCCGATGTGTTGATCGGTGCCACCGCCAAAGTTGCCTCTATCCACGGTGTAGAAAGAAATTCCATTGTGAAAGACAAAGTGATCGAGATGATCCACCTGTCTGAAACTTGTTATGCAGGTGCCATCGGTGCTTCGGCCGGCGGCTATGCGCTACCGTGTGGAAGCTATATGGTTGACCCGATGATGGCGAATACCGTTAAACAGAATATTACCCGTAATGTCTACGCGATGGGCCGTTTGGCACATGATATCGCAGGCGGTTATTTGGCCACGATGCCCGAGGAAGCTGCATTTGAAAGTCCTGAAATTGGCAAGTGGGTCAGTAAGTATCACCTCTGTAACGAAGGTGACGACGTCATGGATCGAGTTCGCTACGGGCGCTATATTGAAAATGCCACGTCGATCACTACCATGGTGGAAGCCATGCATGGCGCTGGCTCACCACAGGCCCAGCGTATCGTGATGCTTGGTTTGAGCAACCTGAAAAACAAGATCGCCTTGGCAGAAGCGGTCGTAGAAGGCGATGACGATGTATTGGGAATAACCATTCGCGGTCAGGTCGTAAAAGAAAAGACCGATAAGGAATACTAGCGGCCCTTCGGGCGGGTCTTACAGGACGGCAAACAACTGCATATGGGATCGTAATCCGTCGGCAACGGATTACGGGACATGGACAATCAAAATCGCAGCGCCGCAGCCATCAGGCTCAAAACATCGTTGGTTCCGTCTGCAATGGTTCCCATACGGGCATCGCGTAATAATTTTTCAATCGGATATTCTTTGGTGGTTGCGTTTCCACCAAAGATTTCAAAAGCCTGGTTTGTAACCTCCAGCGCAGTCTGTGTTCCTGTAACTTTACTGGCAACAGAGTTTTCAAATCGCGGTGCGAACTGTGCGTGATCCAGCATGGTTTTTCGGATCAATGCCCTGGCAGCCTGGATTTTACGGTACATATCAAACAGCTTCAGCCTAACAGCCTGGTGCTCAAATATGGGCTTCCCCCCCTGGACCCGCTCCTTGGCGTAAGCGAGCGCCAATTCAAATGCTGCCCTGGCCTGTCCCACGGAGAATATGGCCATGCCCGGATTGGCCCCGATCAATATTCCAGCCAGCAATTCGTCATAGGCCTCCGGCGGACACAGCATGTAGCTTGCGGGGATTTCGACATCGTCAAAAAACAATTCAGCATCGGTCAGGCTACGCACACCCAGTTTATCCAGGGGCTTTCCGCGACTCACGCCAGGCAAGTCCAACGGCACGATGAAAGCGGCGCATTTGGCTTCACCACTGCCATCATCGTATCGACAGAACAAGGCCGATACATGGGCGATGCTGCCGTTGGAACCCCAGGAAGATTTCTGCCCGCGAATAAGAAATTTATCTCCCTTCTTAATCACGACACAGTTACTTTTCAAGCCACCCTGGCCAACGGGGGACACACTATGGCTAAAATCCAGCAGGTCCGAACCGTGATCAGGTTCGGTAATACTCCACATACCGATCGTTCCGGGAGGACAGAGTTCCGCCAGGTCATCACGCCCTAAATTCTTGATCATCGCCCGGGCCAGGCCCGAAGCGTACAGGCTCCAGCCTAATCCGGTATCACCCCAGCCCAACTCTTCATTGACGAGAAACGTCAGCCTGGCAACTTCCACAGGACTCAATTCATCTGCAATATCCTCCAGATCGAGTCCCAATTCCCAGTATCCATCAAACGCATCCCAAAGCAGCGATTCCTTTGCAATAACCTCTTCCGGTTCCAGGCGATCCAACGCGATGCCCGCAGGGCGAATAACATCCGCTGCAAACCGGTGAGCTGTTTCCTGAACCTGTGCCTCGATATCCGTCAGGCCTTGTTCAGGCGCCCACACCTGATCATTCAAACCCGACATATTGACTCCTTTTTCAGTACGCCAAAGAGTTCACTCATTCCGATTACCACGTACCAGGCAATGTAATCACGTGGCCAGCTTGACAGATACTGGAATATTGCTCATTCGGGGAATACCGGTTTTCTGATCATAATCCCTGTCATTAAACGAAAGCCGACTTGTGTTGCCCCCGCTGTTCCTGGGGTTGTCTGCTTCGTCCGGGTTATCACCAAAACTGTGTGATATTGAAATACAGCCACGCCGGACATCCGGCGATGCCGCGGCTACAGTGGTTATGGTTGCCCGTGCTGAACTGATTTCCACGATTTCACCGTGGCTTATGCCCAAATTCTCGAGATCGGCCGGATTCATATAAGCAGGGTTGAACTTGTGTTTTCGCCAAAGGGTATCGTTGTCACGCCAGTTTGAGTTGTGTGCCGCAAGCAGACGTCGTGAAATTACGCGCATCGGGTACTCCTCCTGCTGCGAGGCATCATGGATTTGCATGGCAAGCAATGCATCTGCCAGTTCGTCCATCATTTCACTGGCCCCTATCTGGAGTCGTTGCGGCCAATCGTCAGCAGGGGCCTGAACTATTATTGGCTCTGGACGCATTATCTTGCTGGCATAAGCATCCTTGTCAGCACGTGCATCTGCGTGAGATACCGGTGACGACTTCAGGGTAATATCCCAGGCGGTAAGAGCATCGATTTCATCTTCAGGTTGAATTGTGACTTTTTCCTCGTCAGCACGCTGCGGATCAAGGAATAATGCAAACGATTTTACTTTGAGCGGGCTATTGACCGCTTTGGCCATGGCTTTAAAAAATGCCCACTCTTCGACCAAATCCGAACCTTTTGCCCGGTCAAAAACCGGGTCAGTGACCTGCGCGTAGGTGTTTTCATATCCCCAGCCAGCACCAAAATTCCCCATTAGCTCATTGGCCGCGGTATTACCCACAAGTTCAAGCGGCATTGTTGGTGCGATCACATAATCGGCAAGTTGGGCCGTCTTGGACATAATGGGATCAAAACAGACCAGCAGGTCAAGTTTCTGCATCGCTTCAAAGGTTTTGAATTGATCGGGGAAGGACATCATCGGATTGCCCCCCAGTACAAACAAAGCCTTGATTTGGCCATCACCCTCGAGCAGGATTTCATCCGAAAGGGCCGCTGTCGGCAGACCTGCTGGTGTTTCCTCAAGGCCGCGAACACGCATCTTTTTACCAAAACCAGAGATCGGTAACGGGCCGGATGCAGCGGCAATCGGCGGCATTGGGTTTATAAAAACACCATTATTGTGTTTTTCCTCGCCGGCACGTCGCCAGTGACCCAGTAATGATGAAATCACCAGCGACAGGTATTCAGTGGTATTGCCAAAACCGGCCATGTTTGGACCGGTGCCAACCGAGACATGACCCTTTTTGCTTTGTCCGTAGAGTTCGGACTGCGGCGATGATCTCTTGTGCATCCACACCTGCGTATTCAGCCACCAGCTCAGGTGTAAATGGCATCAATGATTCTTTGAGTGCAGTGAAACCCTCGGTGTTATCCGCGACGAATTCACTGTCATATAGCTCATTGACAATGATATGTCTTGCGATGGAAGCCAGGATTTGCGTATCCGCACCAGGCTTGCATTGTAAATGGATGTCCGCTTTTCTGGCACTTTCGCTAACCCTGGGGTCGATAACAACCAGTTTCATCCCACGTTTTTTTGCACGGTGAAGGTTTCGCGCCGGGTTGGCGCCCAAGCCTCCGTTCATCGATATCAATGGGTTTGGTGCCTACAAGCAGTAAGCCATCCCATTCGTTTACTCGCGGAGGTCCGGCCAGCCACGCGCCATGCGATTGCAAGCGCGATACCTTTTCCCGGCTGGTCTATGGTGACCGAAGTGAACAGCATTTTACTTTTTATTGATGCCAGCCATGCGAGTGAAAAACTATGGGCTGTAAGGTTTCACATATCCGAATGTGCCGACAAATAATGCAACGGAATCAGGGCCATGTTGTTCAACTATCGCCTGCACGCGACTGGCGATTTCATTGGCCGCAGTTTCCCAACCGATGCTTGTATAGCTGCCATTTACACGTTTTTGTGACGCTTGTAAGCGAACCGGCAACAGATGATTGTTGGCAAACTCTCTTCCCTTAACGCAAGAGAAGCCACGGTACGCCAGGTTATTTTTGTCACCGTAGGTTTTGACTGGCTTGTTGTCATGATCCATTTCAACCAGCAGGGAGCATTGAACATGGCAGGCGCCGCAGATAAATCTTTTAAGTCTTTTATTTCGAGGATTTCTCTAAACCGGATTCACGACATGATTTTTATCTCCTCGCGTCATAGGAAAGTACCCGCTTGAGCATCGCCTGGTTTTCCCGTCAATGACTCTCTGTGTCTCTTGCCTGGCCTCTCCAGGCCCTGGTTCAGTCCCGGGCAAGATTCCTGTAGTCGCTATGGTAATGAGCAAAATTATCTGGATAAACGATGCCAGGCTTAGCTGAACAGGCGATCGGAACGGCCTGTATCAAGGTGACCGCCGTCGCATAGTAACCCGCTGTCGTCGGGTCACCAGGACGCTGATGCAGGTTTTCCTCGACCGAAGCCATGACATCCATTTGCATGCTCACGGAGCACGGCTTGCCTTCGACGATGATCCGGTAATGATCACCCTTGGTTTCCACCGGACAGTTATCACCGACATAAAAGGTCTCATCCAGGTAAAAGAACGGCTTGCCATCGACGATGCCGGTGTAGGTGTGCTGCCAGCGGACTATCTCGCCTTTTTTTATCGTGACTCCGGATGCCTCCAGGTACAGGTCCTCTTCGGCCGCTTTAAACGTTGATTCCGCGTCGATGCGATCCACATCGTGACCAAGAATGTGACAGGCTTGCGCAACTGCCGGGTAGTAGTACGGGTCGCCGGCACCATAATGAATTCTATCGATGATACTGTTCGCCTTTTCTATTGTCATGCCCATTGTGCACGCCCTGAGCATTAACTTGGAATCGACATTGGTCAGGTTGAAATATTCCTGGGCTCTAATATAGTCAATCTCGTTGCTAAAACTGGTCATCAGAATTGCCAGACGCTCACACAGTACGCCGGGATGGATACCCGTACCATACAGACTGCTACTGCCTTTGTAACAGGCATTGTTCAGCCTATCTACAAACACCTGCCCTTTTAGCGGCGGATAATGATAGTAGGGGGCACAAACAACATTCTTACCGGATTCCAGCAAACGTGTGACTCAATATGCCTGGGAGCAGGATCGAACAGGTTGGTACCGGTGTGGATCACACAGTCGGCATCCATCGCCATGATGTCATCCTGGTTGGTCGTGATCTTCACGCCAACCGGATCGATGCCGAGCATTTCGCCGATGTCCATACCATTTTTGCTGTCGCTGTAGGCAAGCACGCCAACCAGTTCGAATTCAGGCCTTTTTAAAAGTTCTTTGATAACAGCCGAGCCCAGATATCCAGGTGCCCAGGCGATGACTTTATAAGGTTGCTGACGCATCTTTCTATCCTCCTTAAGAATATTCAGATTGAGCTACGATTTCAAAATTAATCGAATATTTCGAGTCCAGCATTACTCGTACATATGTAAATGAATTAATCATCAGCTTTTACGGAGACACAAATATTCCCATACAATAAAAAAACAGTCAAGCTGGTTTTTTACTGTATGGTTAGTGCTGTACTTCATGTGTCATTGCAAGGGTGATACAAATATCAGGTGGCAGTAAAGAAGTCTGCCCGAACTGTTCCTGACTCGTCATACACCGGTTCGATGAGGTCGACACGGTATTTATTTACTTCAATTTCCAAAATTTCAAATGCATCAAACATCTTCAGGGTATCTTGATATGGGCTGCATTGGAAATGGTTGAGTAAACTTGCTTCATCGGTCCACTGCTCAAATACGTAAATAACCCCAGGCTCGGATAAATCGGCTGACCACTGATAAGCCACACAGCCCGGTTCAAGTCTGGAACCATCAATGTACGGACGCATGTCCAGCAAAAGTTGTTCGCGCTTCTCAGCAGCGACCCTAAAGTGGCCTGAAATTACAATGGTCATAATAAAATTCCGTTAGTCGTCAGTGTTTGCGAGGTAGCCCATCCAGCCTTTTTGGCTTAATGCACCAGGCCCTTGATAAATAATGTCGAAGCGCCTGGATAGGTATAACCAATTGTTGCCCTCTCTAACGCAGTGGTCATTGTAAACACCAATGAAACGCAAGGCGTCGCCGTCAACGGTGACAATTTCTTCATCGATATAAACACGGCTGTTAGCCTCATCCCGGGATGCATCAATCACTTCGCTATTAATTTGGTGATAAACCACGGGAAAACCGCTCATTGCTGCTTCCCATCGTGCCACTATAGCGTCCTGACCCTCTATCCACTCACCCAAAAAATACCAACGACTTTTGCTATGCCAGAGCTTACGCCAGGCGTCGCTGTCGCGGCGTATCACGGCGTCGCAGTAACGTGCATTTAACTGGCTCACGGCCAGAGTTTCTAATACATTTTGTGTCATGGTCAGTTGTCCTTTTGATTCGGTTTGGGTTTTCCCTCGGCCTGAGCTATCGCAGCGCCCACATATGACTCTATTTCAGCAGGTGTAGGATTGCGTCTCAGGGTAAGCCCGCCATTAACTTGCAGGTTTTGACCAGTCATAAAGCACTCGTCGCTGGCGAGAAATACCGCCGCAGCGGCCACGTCTTCTGATGTATTGAGTCGGCCTAGCGGGTATTCCTTGAGAAAAGCTTCGCGCAGGCCGGGGGTCGCCAGATGCTGCTCGGTCATGGGCGAGTCAGTTAACCCGGGGGATATTGAATTCACCCTGATCCCACGCACCCCAAACTCATCAGCAACAGCTCTAACCACGTGATCTATGCCGGCTTTAGTGCCCACATAGGCGTGGTGGTTGCCAAATAAAATGGTAGCGGTGGCAGAGGATATTTGAATGATTGAGGCGCTGCTGCTCATTTTACCTACCAGTACTTGCATGAACTGGTAAGGGCCCTTGAACTGTAGTGCCATCATTTTCTCAAGCTCTTCCTCCTGGGTTTCTTCGAAGGGTACTATCAAGCCCCGGCCAGTACTGTTGACGGCGATATCAAGTTGACCGAACGCTTCAATGATCGTACTCACTGAACTGCGGATATCTGCCATGCTAGTGATGTCACACCGCACCGCCAGCCCACCTATTTCATCTGCCAGCTTCTGGAGTTCACCCATGTTTCTACCGCCCACCGCCACATTGGCACCTTCGGCAGCAAAGCGCCGCGCAATGACCTGCCCCATGTTGCCGCGCCCCGCCGCGCCAAGAACGTAAGCACATTTTCCTTTTAATCTATCCATCACTTTTCCTATTCTACGATCAGCAATGTGAGATTGATATATAACCACAACGAACATCCGGTGGTACCACGGCAACACCCGCGCCGTAAACCTGTGTAGGGGAATATAGGGTTCTCACAAATGTTACTGACCAATCAACCTGGTTCATTCATGGTTACTTACTCAATCCACTTTCCACCTGGTCAAGACACTACACCAGGTTGGCGTCAACAGTGTAAAGCGCACACGCGATGGATTGCGACGATAGGTTCCATAATGCCAGATCTGCTTGCGATGGTGGTATCTGTGTGCTGTAAAAAACCAGCTTCCAGCACCCTCCCTCCGACATTGTGGGTAAGCTGAAGCTTAGCGACACGTCGGTGGCATTGAACATAACAGCCACTGCAGCTTGAATGTTATTAGTGGCATTGCCATCAGCAAAAGACGGAACATTCATGTTGGGAAGCAATAGTGTCAAAGCGCAATCATTATGCCATTGATGAAATTTCATCCTTTTCCCGGCAGGGTTTAACCATTCTGTATCATGCCAACCCGCATTATTTATTGCGTGCCCGTGTAAGTAAGTTTCCTTGGCCAAATGGGGTAGCGCACGGCGTAAACGAAGCAATTCTTTCACCCGGCAAAAGAAATCCGGGTCGGTTTCCATTCCTCCCCATTTTAACCAGCTAACCTCATTATCCTGTGCATAGGCATTGTTATTGCCGTGTTGAGAATTGCCAAACTCGTCACCCGCCAACAACATTGGCGTGCCCTTCGACAGCAGCACAGTAGCCAGCATATTCAGACGTTGCTGGCGGCGCAAATCATTAATCACCTCATTGTCTGTTTCACCTTCTATACCGTGATTTGAACTGAAATTGTGCGAATGGCCATCTCGATTATGCTCACCATTGGCCTCGTTGTGGCGGTTTTCATAGCTCACCAGGTCGTTGAGCGTGAAGCCATCGTGGCTGGTAATGAAATTGATGCTGGCCTGCGGTGTGCGCCCGCTTGCTTCAAAAATATCGGAAGAACCGTGCAGGTGTTTCGCCAAACTACTGAGCATTTCCGGCTCGCCGCGCCAAAATCTCCGCACGCTATCACGATAACGGTCGTTCCATTCCGCCCAGCGGCATGGGAACTGTCCTAATTGATAACCACCCGGGCCCGGATCCCAGGGTTCCGCGATCAGTTTAGCCGAGCGCAATTCCTGAGCGTCATTGATTTTCTTCAAGAGGTTATGTGCAGGGTCAAATCCATGAGACGTTCTACCGAGAACGGGGGCAAGATCAAACCGGAAACCGTCCACAGCCATGTCCTTATGCCAGTAAACAAGGCTGTCCAGCACCAGCGCCTGCACCTCGGGATGATCAACATTCAGCGTGTTGCCGCAACCGGTATCATTGATATAACGCTCCGGGTTATCCGGCTCCACGCGGTAGTAGGTGAGGTTATCAATGCCTTTGAAGCTCAACGAGGGTCCCTGCCCGTCACCTTCGCCGGTATGGTTATAAACCACATCCAATATGACTTCGATGCCGGCGTCATGGATGGCATTGACCATTTCCCGGAACTCAGCCGGTGCATCCTGGTTGGCATAACGTGATGCGGGTGTAAAAAAATTAATGCTGTTATAGCCCCAGAAGTTCTTTAGTCCGCGACCAACCAGGAAAGCTTCATCGATGAACGTGTGTACCGGCATTAATTCCAGCGATGTGATTCCCAGTGCCCTGAGGTGTTCGAGAATTTTGCCGTTGCTCAGGCCACTGAACTTGCCACGTTCATGTTCCGGGATATCGGGATGAGACATGGTGTAGCCACGCACATTGGCCTCGTAGATAACGGTCTCGGACCATGGAATGCGTGGTTGCATGGCCTTCAAAGCAGGCACCGCCCCGGTCACCACGCACTTGGGAACCGAGGCTGCGCTATCGGTCAGATTTGGCTGTAACGGACCGGCGCCGTTGAGTGTTGAAAGATCATAATCCAGGACGGCTCCGGACCAGGTGAAATCACCATCAAGCGCACGGGCGTACGGATCGATCAGGAGCTTGGACGGGTTGAATCTCAAACCCTCAGAGGGCCGCCAGGGGCCGTGGACGCGGTAACCATAACATTGGCCCGGCTCACAGCCCGGCAGATAACCATGCCAGGTGCCGTCATGCTGATCCGGTAGCTGGTAGCACTTTATTTGCTGGTGGTCAGTATTAAAAAGACAGAGCTCAACCGCCGTGGCAGCCGATGCGTACAGGGCGAAATTGACGCCCTCCCCGTCCCAGTGACTGCCCTGGCGATCCGCTCTTCCGCTTTGAATCATGTAGCCTCGATTTTTATCGCTTCGAGGTGCCAGATATCCTCGTTGTAATCGTGCATGGTGCGATCTGTTGAAAATCGTCCCGATGCCGCGCTGTTGAGAATACTCATACGGGTCCAGCGCTGCTGATCCCCGTATGCCTTGCCTGCGAGTTCCTGCGCGTCAATAAAGCTGCGGAAGTCAGCGGCAGTCATCCATGGATCCTGGGGGTTCCGAACAGCAGCGATCACATCATCCAGCACATGCGGTTCAAAACGGTTGAAATGGCCGTTATCCAGCAAACGCATCACGCGGGTAAAATCATTATCCGCATCAATGATGGCCTGCGGATCATAATCTTCTTCCAGTGCGGGAATCTCATCAACCGTCAGGCCGAACAGGAAAAAATTATCTTCCCCTACTGCTTCGAGAATTTCCACGTTGGCACCATCCAGCGTACCGATGGTGACTGCACCGTTCATCATTAATTTCATATTGCCGGTGCCCGAAGCCTCCTTGCCGGCAGTGGAAATCTGCTCCGACAGATCGGCTGCGGGACAGATTAACTCCATACCGGAAACGTTGTAATCGGGATAGAACACCAGTTGCAAGCGGCCGTTCATGGCCGGGTCCGTATTGATCACCGCAGCCACGTTATTGATCAGCTTAATGACGTTTTTAGCCATCTCGTAACCGGGTGCAGCCTTACCGCCAATGATGATGGTGCGCGGTGGTAATTGATCACCGTCACCACGCTGAATACGGTCGTACAGGTGCACCGCATGCAACACGTTAAGCAACTGGCGTTTATACTCATGTATGCGTTTGACCTGCACGTCGAAAAGCATGGCAGGGTCGACAAGCAGAGCCGTCTTGCTTTTTATATTGGCCGCCAGGCGGACCTTGTTTGCCTGCTTGACCGCACGCCATTGGGCCTGAAAATCACTGTCATCTGCTAACGGTCGGAGTTTTTCCAGTTGCTCAAGGTCGGTAATCCAGGCGTCGCCGATGCGGGTATTGATCAGGTCAGCCAGGGCCGGGTTGCAGGCCGCCAGCCAGCGCCGCTGGGTGACGCCGTTGGTCTTGTTATTGAACTTGGCAGGCCACAAACTGGCAAAATCACTGAACAGGCCCTGCTTCAACAAACGTGAGTGCAATTCCGCGACACCGTTCACTGAAAAGCTGCCGACGATAGCAAGATACGCCATGCGGACAATTTTTTCAGGGGTCTCCTGGATCAATGACATGCGTTGCAGGATGTCCAGGTCTCCAGGCCAGCGCCGGCTCACTTCGGACAGAAAGCGTGCGTTGATTTCGTAGATAATTTCCAATATACGTGGCAACAGTTGTTCAAACACGGCCACCGGCCAGGTTTCCAGCGCCTCGGGCAGCAATGTATGGTTGGTATAGGCCATGGTGGAAGTGGTGATATCCCAGGCGGCGTCCCAGCCCATGCCGTGTTCGTCCATCAACAGACGCATTAGTTCCGGTACCGCGATGGCCGGATGTGTATCATTCAGCTGAAAGCAGTGCTTTTCGGCAAACAAACTGAAATCGGACCCATTGAGCCTGACCCAGTCATGCAAAATATCCTGCAAACTGGCAGAAGCCAGGAAATACTGCTGGCGTAGACGTAACTCACGCCCATTTTCAGTTTCTGCATTCGGGTACAGCACCATGGTGATGTTCTCGGCCTCATTCTTGGCCGCTACAGCATCGGTGTAACTGCCGGCGTTGAATTCCTCGAGGTCAAACTCATCCGTCGCCGCTGCTGACCACAGCCGCAGGGTATTGACAACATCATTCCTGTAACCGGGAATGGGTAGATCAAAGGGGATGGCCAGCACGTCGTGGGTGTCGATCCAGTCAATATGGACCTTGCCCAGGGAATCCTTGATCCGTGCAACGTGTCCGCCAAATTTAATCGTACGCGCACGTTCCATGCGTTCAATTTCCCAGGGATAACCCTCCCTTAGCCAGGCATCCGGTTCTTCCATCTGCCAACCGTTTTCCAGGCGCTGCCGGAACATGCCGTATTCATAGCGAATTCCATAACCGGTCACCGGCAGACCCAGTGTCGCACAGCTATCAAGAAAGCAGGCAGCCAGCCTGCCAAGACCACCATTGCCCAGTCCGGCATCATGTTCCTGCTGGTGAATATCTTCCAGTTCGACCCCCAGTCGATCCAGTGCTTCGCTGGTTTGGGCAGTAATATCGAGGTTCAAAAGTGCGTTTCTGAGCAAGCGCCCCATCAGAAATTCCAGCGACAGGTAACAGGCGCGCTTTCCATGGCTTGATTCCAGCTTGTTGCTGGTCTCGATCCAGCGCTCCATCAGGCGGTCCCGGGTAGCATGCGCCAGTGCCTGGTAGAGGAAATGTTCCTGTCTGCGGACCGTGCGCCGGCCCAGCATACGGCTGTGGTAGTGGATGGTGTCTGCCAGGATGGCGTCAGAATCCATACCGAGTGCCGGCAGATTCATCAACTCCATGTCCCCGGAACCCTCATCGCCCGGCTTGTCAATTTCTGACCGAACTATCATGGTCTCATTCTCCATTATTCCTGCTGGCAGGATTTTTTATTCTTAACATCACGGTTGCCAGTGGCGGAAGATCAATCTGCAGGGATTGTTGCCGGCCATGGGCACCGGCCTCCTCCGTGCATATTTCCCCGCAGATGCCTACACCACTGCCGCCATATTTTTCAGCATCGGTATTGAGCAATTCTGTATAGCACCCGGGCTTTGGCACACCCACACGGTAGCCAAATCGGACCAGGGGTGTGAAATTGCTGATACAAACGACAAAACTGCCATCGGTGGACCGTCGTAACCAGCATAAAATACTGCTATCAGCATCCTGCCAGTCTACCCACTCAAAACCTTCGCCACTGAAATCCAGTTCATGCAAGGCCCGGGTATCCCGGTACACACGATTGAGATCGCGCACCAGCGTTTGAATACCCTTGTGTTTTGGCTGTTCCAATAAATGCCAGTCCAGCGATGCATCGTGATCCCATTCTCTTTCCTGGGCAATTTCACCACCCATAAACAGTAATTTCTTGCCAGGGTGTGCATACATAAAGCCGAAATAGGCCCGCAAATTGGCAAAACGCTGCCAGTCGTCGCCCGGCATTTTCCCCAGCAAAGAACCTTTGCCGTGCACGACTTCATCGTGCGACAGGGGCAGGATAAAATTTTCGTCAAAGGCGTAGACCAGGCCGAATGTCATCTTGTTATGATGGTATTTGCGGTGCACCGGGTCCTCGGTCATGTAGGACAGGGTGTCGTTCATCCAGCCCATGTTCCACTTGTAGGTAAAACCAAGCCCGCCGGCATCGGTCGGGCGCGAAACACCCGGCCAGGCCGTTGATTCTTCGGCGTAACTGGTGGCGCTGTAGGAGTGGATGATCTTGTTCAATTCCCGGATGAAATCCACCGCCTCAAGATGCTCGTTACCACCGTCCTTGTTGGGCAGCCATTCACCTTCCTCGCGGGAATAATCCAGGTACAGCATCGACGCCACGGCATCCACCCTCAGCGCATCAATGTGGAATTCATCAATCCAGTAAAGCGCGCTGCCCACCAGGTAATTGAGTACCTCCCGACGACCGTAATTGAAAATCAATGTGCCCCAGTCCGTGTGCTCACCTTTGCGCGGGTCCTCGTGCTCGTACAATGCGGTGCCGTCAAAGCGTCTCAGGCCATGCTCGTCCTTGGGGAAATGTGCAGGTACCCAGTCCATGATCACAGCTATCCCGGCCTGGTGGAAACGGTCGACCAGGTAGCGGAAATCATCCGGCTTGCCAAAACGCTGGGTCGGTGCAAACAGGCCAATGGGCTGATAACCCCAGGAGCCATCAAACGGGTATTCCGTGACCGGCAGGAACTCCACATGGGTAAAATTCATATCGCGGACATAAGCCACCAACTTGTCCGCCAGTTGCCGGTATGTCAGGTATGAACATTCGTCGCCACTACGCTGCCATGATCCGAGGTGAACCTCGTAAATACTGATAGCCTGGTCCATGACTGGCGTAGCGGTTTTACCGCTGCACCAGTTTTCGTCCCGCCAGCGATGGCGGCTTTTATAGATCACCGAGGCATTACCCGGTGGAGCCTCTTGATATTGCCCCAACGGGTCGGATTTGAACGGTAGCAATTTACCGGCCCCATCCAGCATTTCAAACTTGTACTTGTCGCCCTGGCCAACACCTGGAATAAAAATTTCCCAAATGCCGTTGCCGGGGTGCACACGCATGATGTGGCGGCGACCATCCCAGTCATTGAAACTGCCGATCACACTGACGCGCGAAGCATTCGGTGCCCATACCGCAAAGACGGTACCACTGACCCCAAGCATCCTGATCGGGTGCGCACCGAGTTTTCTGAAAATATCACGGTGTGAACCCTGCCCCATCAGGTAAAGATCCAGGTCGCCCAGCGTAGTCGGGAACCGGTACGGGTCCTCCACTTCATAGCTGTTCCCATCCACCTGCTCAATACGCAGATGATAGCGGCGTAGCCGTGCCGGCATGGCTGCCTCAAACAAGCCGCCTGAATGTACCCTTTGCATCGGCACCAACACTTTTCCACTGGCAGAAACCAGCGTTACAGCCGAAGCCTGGGGTTGCAGGGTTCTGACCTGACGCACGCCACCCTCGTTGTGGATACCCAGCAGGGAAAAGGGGTCACTGTGACGTCCATTTGCCAGCGCATCCAGCGTGGTTTTGTTGATCCTGCTAGTCATATTGATAAAGCTCATTGCGGTAAGTGTCAGCAGCTATTTTCCAGCTAAACCGTTCTTCTCCCGCAGCAGTACATATTTCCCGCCAATGCTGCTGATCACTGGTTTTTAGGGAGAGCGCGCGCAACACCGCGCTGACAAAATTCTCTGCCTGCTCAGCGGGTGTATTGCCTGCAAAAATAAAACCGGTGGCATCATCTTTTACCGTATCCTTCAGCCCGCCTACCGCGTGCACGACGCAGGGTTGCCCGGCACGCATGGCGAGCATCTGGCTGATTCCACAGGGTTCAAAGCTACTCGGCATCAGGAACAGATCGGCAACCGAGTAAAGCGGCCCTGACAATGAATCCACATAGCCTCGCAGATACAAAAAGTTATCAGTTGCACGGGCGATTTCCGCAAACCGGTCTTCAAGTTCTTTTTCACCACTACCCAACATGATGAAAAGGGTATCAGGGCCTGTCGCCGCAAGAATGGCCTCCAGTGCAGAGGCCTGGATGCCAACCGGTTCAAGGAACAACGGCACTTTCTGGTCTGCGACCCTGCCAATGGATAACAGGAGATTTTGTGGCCGGTTCCCTTCCCGGTTTTCTATCCAGTCTGCTGCCGGCTGGCTGGCAATCATGATTTCCGGTTGCCTGGCAATAAGCTGGAGCAATTCATCCCAGGGCGGTGCCGGATCCGGACTTTCCGGATACATACAACCATTGAGTATTCCAACCAGCCGTCCTTCAGAATGCGCATCGCGCAATTCCATTTCCAGACCTTCACCGCCGCTGAATCCCTTCAATGGCTCACTGGCTTGCTGGATCTCCATGGCATAGCTAGGCGATACCGTACTGATCCCGTCTGCCAACCGGATGGCTGTAGCCATGAAATTGACACAATCAATATACCTGGGATCTCTCAGCTTATCTGCATGCTGAAGCAGCCCCGGAAACCAGGATTCAAGTGAGGATTCATTGTCTTGCAATGGCCTCACACCCTGGTAGGCGAGGTTATGGATGGTGAATACGATCCGCGTTTTCCCGAGCTGACTATCCGGTTCGCCGAACTGACGCAACGCGGGTATCAAACCCATGTGCCAGTCATTCAGATGCAGAACATCCGGTGGTGATTCGGCGTTGTTCACCCACGCTGCCATTACGGCGTTAAAAAATGCAAACTTGGCAGCATCGGCCTCGAACGGTCTGCCAGGTGCATCGCTAATATAAATATGCCCGGGTCCGTTTGGCGAAAGCAAGGGGTGCTCGATGACAAAATGCCTAACCGGACTATCGGCGATGGGCACCTGGTACACATCGGCAACATGTTGTTCTCCCCCAAAACCGGTCTGCACGCTTCGATACAAGCTAGCCCCGGGCAGCTTGTGGAACATACCGTAGGAAGGTGTAATCACACGCACATCCAGACCTGTGGCGGCCAGCGCTATCGGCAGATCGCGAACCACATCGCCCACACCACCAACCTTGCCTGCCGGCAATGCACCATTTTCCGCCGCCACCAGCCAGATTCGTTTCATTCTGGAACCATGCCTGTCAACGTGTATGGTGCAGCTTCTGTTTGAGCATGCCCGGCGTTACCAGGGTATGGCCGCCATCGGTAACACGGAAACCCCTGGCCCTGTCCGCTTCCAGGTCAACACCGATTTCCATGCCCTGGGGAATCACCGAGCCGCGATCTATGATTGCTCCACGGATCGTGCAATGCTCCATGATTTCACATTCCGGCAGGATCAATGAGTCCTCAATCGTGCTATGGGAATGAATCTTGCAATTGGAAAAAAGCAGCGAATTTTTTACCCTGGCACCGGAAATGATGCAACCCGCAGAAATCATGGATTCTGTCACCTCACCACGTCTGCCGGGATAGTCATAAACAATTTTTGCCGGTGGCGCCTGCACCTGGTGGGTGAAAATCGGCCACTTTTTGTCATAAAGGTCGAGTTGAGGCAACACAGAATTTAATTCCATATTGGCTTCCCAATAGGCATCCAACGTACCCACATCCCGCCAATAGGCCTGTTTTTGTGTTTCCGGATCCCGAAATGGATAGGCATAGACCTGGTAGGTCTCGATAATTGATGGAATGATGTTCTTGCCGAAGTCATGATCGGAACCGGGTGTGTCGGCATCCTTGATGACCTGCTCGTACAGAAACTCGGTATTGAACACGTAGTTGCCCATCGAGGCCAGGCAAATGCCCTCCTTGCCCGGGATGGACGCCGGATGCTCAGGCTTTTCATTGAATTCAATCACACGGCCCGATTCATCCACCGTCATGACGCCGAACTGGCCTGCGGCCTCTTCCAATGGCACCTCTATGCACGAGACCGTCATATCCGCCTTCTTCTCTGCATGGAAGGCCAGGAAAACACCATAGTCCATCTTGTAAACATGATCCCCTGCAAGGATCAGCACCAAACGGGGTTGATGTGTACGGATAATGTCGAGATTCTGGAACACCGCATCAGCGGTACCCAGGTACCAGTCATCACTTACACGTTGGGAAGCCGGCAAAATCTCGATGAATTCACGGTCTGCCGCCTGGAATCCTGTCCAGCCGTGTACCAGGTGTCGAATCAGGGAATGTGCCTTGTACTGGGTCGCCACACCGATACGTCGAACACCGGAATTAATACAATTGGAAAGCGGGAAATCGATGATACGTAATTTACCGCCGAAGTAGACGCCCGGTTTGGCGCGCCAGTCAGTGAGTTCATACAAGCGGGAGCCACGGCCACCGGCCAGGATCAGGGCCACCGTGTCGCGTGTTAATCGGCTTACATAACGACCGTGATCCGCAAGGGATTGAGTGCTCATTTCAGTTCATCCTCGGTGCTGCTAAATACAAGCAAAGTGTATCGCGAAACACTCAGGAACGGGATGTTTCCTCAACCAAATTTGCAACTGATTCACAGAATTCGGCCGACAGTTGCTCATCACTTACGCGCCAGCGCCAGTTGTTCAATGTTGTACCGGGAATATTCAGCCTGGATTCCGAACCCAGGCCGAGGAAATCCTGTAATGGGGCGATGGCCAGCCTGGCATTACTGCTAAACGCCAGGCGAATCATGTCCAGGTGGATACTCTCACGGGTCCCGCCGGTAACCTTCAGTGCGTTCCGCTGGGTCTCGATAATTTCCTGTTCGGATCGTGTCTCTTCATCTCCGCCGAGAAACCAGCCCAATGTGGTGTCGTTGTCGTGGGTGCCCGTATAACAAACACAGTTGTACTCGATATCATCAAGACTGAATGACGGGTCACCGACTTCAAATTGCAATACCTTCATACCCGGCAGGTGGTGACGGTGACGCAAGCCGTCAACCTCAGGTGTAATCACACCGAGATCTTCGGCGACAATGGGCAAACTGCCCAGTGCAGCCTGCATGGATTCAAACAAACCATCGCGCGGGCCAGGCAACCATTCACCGTCGCGTGCAGTTTCAGCGCCGAACTGGACCGACCAGAAAGATTCAAAACCACGAAAATGATCAACCCGGACCAGGTCGGACTGGTTGACGGCATGCTGCATGCGCTCTATCCACCACTGGTAACCATTGGATTCATGGTATTTCCAGTCGTACAGGGGATTGCCCCATAACTGGCCATCAGCACTGAAATAGTCAGGCGGAACACCTGAAATATGGGACAGCTTGCCATCCTCGTCGATGAGCAGGATCTCCGGGTGGGCCCAGGCATCCGCGCTGTCCAACGCGATATAAATTGGCATGTCACCGAACAGGTATACCTGGTTTTCGCCGGCATACTGTTTCAATTCCTGCCACTGCCGGTCAAACAGGAACTGGATGATCTTGATATTCTCAATCGCCTCGCGGTTGCTCTCGCGCACTTTTTGCATGGCGCCCGCTTCACGGTGGACAAAGGCCGGGTCCCACTCCGGCCAGGGACGTTCGCCATGTTTGGTTTTGAGAATACGATAGACCGCGTAATCACCTAACCAGCGGCTGTCGTGTAAACTCAGGAAATCCGCATAATCAGATCTGAGTTCAGCACTGGCCATCGCGGCAAAACGACCTGCAGCCAGATCCAGCAAATCGTGTTTTTTCGGGATCAGCTTGCCGTAATCCACACTTTCAGATGACAAACCGGTGAGCGTCTGCGCTTCCTGTGACGTCAACAGGCCGTGGCGGATCAACGGTTCTATCCCGATCAGCATTTCATTTCCCGCAAAAGCGGATAAAGGCTGGTAGGGCGAATCACCGTAGGCGGTCGGACCGGTGGGCAGAAATTGCCACACATGAATCTTCATGCTGGCCAGTGTGTCCACAAAAGCCTTTGCACTGTCACCGATATCACCAATGCCGTGCGGCCCGGGAAGCGATGCAAAGTGCATCCCGACACCGGCTGATTTTCCAGCGGGCAGTATTGCCGGTTGTTTGCCGGGGGATTTGCGGTCTGATTCACTTATTGTTGGTTGATAATTCATTTTTTCTTCAAACGGCCGCTCGCTGGTACAATTTACGTGCACAATAGCTGGCGCCCAACAGCCCTGGCTGCGGATGCAATATCAATAAAGTGGGCACCCTCTCCATCAAGGATCGATGACGCCCCTTGTTTTCAAAACCGGAACGAAAACTGCTGGTTTTCAGCATATCCGGATAACGCTTGACGATGCCTCCGGCCAGGTAAACACCGTCAAATGCACCCAGCGCCAGTGCCAGGTTACCGGCGACCTGGCCCAGTGCCTCGTAAAACAACTGGGTAGCTTCAGCCGCAATTACATCCTCATTGGCCAGCACACGGGAAAAAATCTCCGCTGCTGTTATCCTGGTTTCAGGTTTTCCGTGAATCCTGCGTAAGGCCCAATAGATATTTTCCAGTCCGGGCCCGGAGATCAATCGTTCGTCCGATACACGTTCATAGCGCTGACGCAACTGCTTCAGTACCTTGAACTGCATACGTGTTTCCGGTGCAAAACCTGCATGGCTGCCTTCCCCGACTACCGGGTAGATGCCATTCGCACGCGCCAGCAAACCGCCGGCACCCAATCCTGTTCCCGGACCCAGCACAGCGAGGGTGAACTCCGATTTGTCATCCAGATCTGATGGCACAAGGCCGACGGTTGCAAGGTCGTTGTTACCGAGTAGCGGAATGGAATAAGCAATGGCCTCAAAATCATTCAGTAAGCGAACCGCAGATGATGGAAATCTCTGTCGCAGCTCCCGGCCATCAATTACCCAGTGGTTATTGATAAATCGCACGCTATCATCCACAACCGGGCCGGCAGCAGCCAGACACATCACGTCCGGCACGATACCGCCACTGCGCTGAAGATAATCTGTAATCGCCTGTTCTGCGGTTTCATAATCACTACAGTGCAGTGTCAACTCACCTGAAAACCCGGGTTCATCGGAGCGCGCCAACGCAAAACGTGCGTTGGTACCGCCAATATCAGCAATTAGCAGACAGGGGTCAGCCATTAATCTTTACCGCCTAAACAGAGTAATAACAGGCTAGGGAGCCTCTGAACAAGTATACGGCGCCTCTGGCTTTCAGGCGAATTCAGAATCAAGGCATCCTTTTGAAGACATGCTGGTTGCACGTCGAAAAATGATAACGCAGAGTCTGGATTCGCCTGAAAGCCCCGTAGGGCGCGGCCTGAAGCACACATCTGCAGCGTTGCAGCCCTTGCCAAGGCAACCAGCCTTGGCCCTCGGTCAGCGCCTTGCATATGCGCGCTTCAGGTCACGCAGAGGCACCGTATACTTGTTCAGAGGCTCCCTAGATGAACACATCGAACCGTGCAAGTTTATGAGCCTCACCACATGGTGAGGTCTCCTGGTATTGACTCCAGTGCACTAAGGTACCGCTTCATCCTGAAAAATATCTTCTATCGATAATTCAAAAAGCCGGGCTGCTTTGAATGCCAGGGGCAAACTGGGATCGAATTTGCCTTTCTCAATGGCGTTGACCGTTGGCCTGGAAACCTCCAACTCAACGGCCAGTTGCGCCTGGGTCCAGTCCCGCTCTGCGCGCAGCACTTTGAGGCGATTTTTCATCGGTATTTCCTCATGCCGGCGAAAACCCCACCAAGGTAGGTAAGAGCCATCAAAATAACCAGGTGTGAAATTTCTGCATCTGTGGCAATGAGGTTTGTGACATCCAGGTTCGAATAGCCAAGGCCAACCACCAATCCAACCCCCAGTGATAGCGCCATGGCCTCAAGCTGTATTTTTTGATGCATTTCATCCAGCCCTTTCAGATGCCGTTTATTGGCCAGGATCATTCCAGCGCCAATCGCCATATTAATCAAAATTGCTATAAGTGTGAGTAACTCATTGAACTGCCAAATCAATCTCGGCCCAAAATTCGCCAACGCCATTGTTACAACCCAGGCGCCCGTCCAGTAAGCCAGATGAGCCGTGTTTCTTAGGTTGTTTGCTGCCCAATTATTGGAATTTGTCTTCAAATCATTCATTTGTCTATCTCCTTTGTCATTATGTAAAGTGTGCTTGACGTTAAAGATAGCCTTGATCAATTATTATGTCAAGTGTTGTTTACATTATGACTGGTAAACATGACTTTTATACTGCAACCAATAAAGCCGGAAGGATATTAGCCAAAGTGCATGACGCCCGGTTTCATTTTGCCTAAACTAATGACGATTACCTGAAAATGAGATTGCCATGAAAAGAATAATAATGCTGTTAGCCGCCGGTCTGATGTCTTCAAATGTGATGACCGCAGTGGATACTAACTCTGAACACGCCCAAAAAACCCTGGAAATCTTCACCCGGATTGTCAGTGTGGAATCTTCCAAGAACCTTGGCAATGTGCCGGAGATAGCAAACTATCTCGCCGGTGAGCTGATCGCTGCGGGCTTTCCGGAGGATGATGTAGAGGTCGTGCCACTGGGCGAGACCGCTGCCCTGATCGCAAGGTATCGGGGGGATGGGTCTTCAGGCAAAGCACCGATTCTTCTGCTGGGCCATATGGATGTAGTAGAGGCGCTTGCGAAAGACTGGCAACGTCCACCTTTTGAGTTAACCAAAGACGATACAAATTTTTATGCGCGCGGTAGTAAGGACAACAAATTTGGCGTGGCCCAGCTGACATCTACTTTTATCCGTTTAAAAAAGGAAGGCTTTGTACCCAACCGGGATTTGATTATTGCCTTTTCCGGTGATGAGGAAAGCGGTATGACAACCACGCGTATGCTGGCCTATGAGCGGAAGGACCTCGCCAAGGCCGAGTATGCACTGAACTCGGACGCCGGTGGTGGTGATCTCAGCGCTGATGGCAAGCCGGTGGTTTACCTGATGCAGGCCGCTGAAAAAACCTACGTAACCTGGGAGATCACGGTGCGGAATCCCGGTGGACATAGCTCCCGACCCAAGCCGGACAACGCAATATATGACCTGGCGGACGCCATAACCAAAATCCAGCACTACCGGTTCCCGGTGCGCTGGAGCGAGATGACCCAGGCTTTTTTTGAAGAGACAGGAGAACAACTGGGTGGTGAACTGGGCGATGCCATGATCCGCTTCGCCAATAACCCGCAGGACAAGGCGGCATCAGACCGGTTGGCAACGGAGTCATCCTATGTCGGAACCACCCGCACGACCTGTGTGGTAACGATGCTGCAAGCAGGACATGCGGAAAATGCCCTGCCGCAGTCTGCCACAGCGACCGTCAATTGCCGCGTATTTCCGGGTGTGCCGGTATCTGCGGTTGAGAATGCACTCAGGCACCTGGTGGAGAATGATGCCATCGAATTCAACCAGATCGATGAAGCTACCGAAAGCCCCATCTCCAGGTTACGCCCGGATGTTGTTGCCGCCGTCAGCAAGGCTGTCCACAGCCGTTACCCGGATGTCAAAGTGCTCGCCTACATGGCGTCCGGTGGTACCGACGGCATGCATTTTCGCAAAGCAGGTATCCCGACCTGGGCAGTGAGCGGCCTGTTCATGAATCCGGATGAGGTGTATACCCACGGCCTCAATGAAAGGTTGCCCATCAAGGCCTTTTACGATGCCCTGGATCACTGGAGTATTATTCTCAGGGAACTGGCGGGCAATTAAACCGGGGAGCATTAATTTCTACAGGTGGTTTGGTGCCTGCTCCGGTCACAACCCGAGGTCTCCAAGGTTTTCTTATAAAACAGAGCTTTTGAAAACCATCAGTTTTTCCCGGGTCATTTCGTGCATTGAATACTGGATCCCGCCCATACCTATCCCTGATGAATCCCGGCCTCCAAATGGCATCCAGTCAACACGAAATGCCGTATGGTCATTGACCATTACCGCAGTCGCATTGAGCCGGTTCATGGTATCCAATGCGGCATCCAGGTCCCGGGTGAAGACCGATGCGTGAAATGCATAGGGTAAAGCATTGGCACGCTGAATCGCATCATGTCGATCCGCGTAGGAATAGACACAGACAACCGGGCCAAATATTTCCAGCCGGGACACATTGGCGTCCTCCGGTGGGTTCAGCAATACGGTGGGGGCATAACAGGTATCGGAAATTCTGTGGCCACCGCAAAGCACCGTTGCACCCTGCTGGCTGGCCTCGTTGACCCAGCTCTCAACCCGATCAACCTCACGCGGCAATATCAACGGTCCAACCTCGGTATTTTTATCCAACGGATCACCTACCACCAGTTTGCCGGCTTTGGCAGCCAATTGTTCAGCAACCTGGCTGCAGATGCTTTCATGCACAAAAACCCTTTGCACCGATACACAGACCTGGCCCGCATGGTAAAAACCACCCTTGAGCAAACTGTCTATCATGGGTTCAAAATCTGCATCGGGCTCTACGATGACCGGCGCAGCACCACCGTGCTCCAGCGCACAACGGGTACCCGGCGATAGTTTGGAGCGCAAAAACCAGCCCACGTTGGCAGAACCGATAAAAGACAGGAAATTGACACGTTCGTCGGTTACCAGTTTCTCCGAATTCTCATTGTCACACACCAGGCACTGGCACCAGCCAGCAGGTAAGCCTGCCTCGGCGAGAATTTCGACAAACCTCAAACAGGACAATGGCGTCGTCATGGCTGGTTTTATGATCACCGGCGAACCGACGGCAATGGCCGGCACCACTTGGTGGATTATCAGGTTCAACGGGTGGTTGAAAGCGCTGATTGATGAAACCACGCCGATGGGTTCCCGAATAGTGAATGCCAGGCGGTTGACGGATGCCGGGGTTTGTCCCATCGGAATTTGCTCACCCTTGATGTGGGCAATGTGTTCGATGGCCAGTTTTACACCATTGATGGCGCGCAAAACCTCGACCCTGGAGTCCAGCCAGGGTTTGCCACCCTCTTCGGCCGCAATGCGGGTCAGTTCATCGATCTGGCCCGTCATGATCTGCACCACCTTTTCCAGGATTTCAATCCGTTGCCAGGCAGGTAGCCAGCGGGAACGGTCCTGAAAAAGCTCATGGGCCAATTGCAGTGCCTGTTCCACATCATCGGCATTGTGTAATGTGATTTCCCTGATCAGCGTGCCGTCAAAAGGGCGATTTACCTGAATCGTATTCATACCAGTCTCCTACAAAACACAGGCGGATTCCTTGATTAGCACATTCAATATTGAATGGTTCAAAGAATAGTCCACCGGCAGGTCGATGACATGGACACCGCTGGTCTGCAAGGACTTGCTTAAAATTGTGTGAAATTCAGCCACGCTATCGGGCCTGTGTCCTATAGCCCCGAAGCTTTCAGCATATTTCACAAAGTCCGGGTTGTTATAGTCCAGCCCGAAATTCTCAAAACCCATACCTTCCTGCTTCCATTTGATCATCCCGTAAGCGCCGTCATTGAGGATGATAACCACCAGGTCCAGCTTCAAACGCACCGCCGTTTCCAGTTCCTGTGAATTCATCATGAAACCACCATCACCACTGACCGAAACAACTTTTCTGTCCGGGTACAGCATCTTTGCCGCCATCGCCGAGGGCAGACCTGCGCCCATGGTCGCCAGTGCGTTATCCAGTAGCAGGGTATTGGGTTGGTAGCATTTGTAGTTCCTGGCGAACCAGATTTTATAAACACCGTTATCCAGCGTAACTATATCTTCGGGGGCCAGTTGCTCTCTTAAAATACTTACCAGGCGCTGGGGTAGGAGGGGAAAACGGTCATCTTCAAAGTACTTGGTCAAATGGCTTTCGACTTCCCGCTTGACCCGCGCAAAATAGCTGAAGTCTCTGTCAGGCTTGATGTTTAGCTGGCCGGCCATGTGCTGAACAGATGAGGAAATATCGCCGACCACATTAAGCTGCGGAAAATACACATCATCCAGGTGGGCCGCAAAGAAATTTACATGGATCACCTCTTTGCCGCCTTTTTCCATGAAAAACGGCGGTTTTTCAATCACGTCATGACCGACATTGATGATCAGATCGGCCCTCTTGATGGCGCAATGCAGAAAATCATTATCTGACAATGCCGCTGTACCGAGGAATTTTTCGTGCCTTTCATCAATCACCCCCTTGCCCAACTGGGTATCGAAAAAGTAGATGCCGGTCCTGTCGACAAACTCTTCCAGGGCCTTGCCGGTGGCCTTGCGGTTGGCACCGGCACCAATTAACAACAAGGGCATTTTTGCCGCTTCAATCATGGCCACGGCCTGATCGATCACCACTCTGTCCGCATGCGGCCGCCTGCAACCAACCACATCAAACAGGCTGGCATCGGTTTCCTCGTCGGCAATGTCTTCCGGTAGTTCGATATAGACGGCACCCGGCCGTTCTTCAATTGCAATGCGGAACGCATCCCTGACCATTGAAGGGATATTGCCGCCATCAACGACCTGCGCGGAGTACTTGGTGATCGGTCGCATCAAATCCACCACATCGACGATCTGGAAACGCCCCTGCTTGCTTTTCTTGATCGGTTTTTGACCGGTCAGCATCACCATGGGCATGGCACCCAATTGGGCATAGGCGGCGGCGGTAACAAAGTTGGTAGCACCCGGCCCCAGGGTGGACAGGCACACGCCCGGTTTGCCGGTCAAGCGGCCATAGGTCGCGGCCATAAACCCGGCAGCCTGCTCATGACGGGTCAATACAAGCCGGATACTGGAACCGATCAATGAATTCAGGAAATCCAGGTTTTCTTCGCCCGGGATACCAAAAATATATTCAACACCCTCGTTTTCCAGGGCCTTTACCATCAAGTCTGAAGCTTTCATAAGTGATGAGCCTACTACGGTTCGGCGTGTTTTTGTATTGGCAGTGTGTTTCCCGGAAAACTGCTACCGGGTTATTACTTTAACTTCCGCCTTAGCCAGGCCCATAACATCACTGCCAGCAACAAGAATACAAACTGGCCAAACACAAAATTTAACCACCGGGTATGCAACAGCGGCACCGCAACACTGGCCACGCCGGCATTGGTAATCATTTGCAGGAATCCCTGCATCGAAGCAGCTGTACCACGGTGTGTCGGCAGACAATCCAGTGCCAGCACGGTAATCGAGGGCATGATCAAAGCAAGCCCGGTAACATAAAGCACCAGCGGACCGATCACCGTAAAGATACTGGCACTGGTCAAATTGACATCGAGCAGGTTGAGCGCAGCCGCCAGGATCATCACCGCAAACCCGACCGTAATGGTGCGCTGCGCCGGCCAGCGGTGGGCCAGGTGACTGGAGATCGCCGCACCCAACATCAAGCCTGCGACCATGGGAATGAATAACCAGCCAAAATCGTCGTTGCCAAGACCGAGGAAGTCGTAAATCACCGTCGGGGCACCTGCGATGTAGAGAAATAAACCGGAAAAGGCAAACGATACGCTGAATATCAGGGCAGGAAACCGTGGGTGGAGCAAGGCACTGATATAGACTCGAATCACCCTGGCAGGGTGTATCGATTGACGCTGTTCATCGACCAGGGTTTCCTTGATGAACAGACCCATCAGTACCATCATGCAGCCATAAGCGCTGAGGAACCAGAAAATGCTGCGCCAGCCAAAATGTTCATGTAGCCAGCTACCCAGTATCGGTGCAACCGCAGGTGCCAGTGCAAACAACAACATTACCTGTGACATGGCCCGGCGTGCAGATTCGGCGTCATGGGCGTCACGTATCATGGCCCGGCTGGCAATAAATCCACCACTGGCCGCCAGTCCCTGCATGATACGCAACAGGAAAAAAGTCCCGGCATCGTCCGCCAGGGCGCATCCGACAGAACCCAGCGTATAAAGTGCCATGCTGATCAGGATCACCAGGCGGCGGCCGTAGCGGTCCGCTACCGGGCCCCAGACCAACGTTGAAGCAGCGAAGGCCAACAGGTAAATACCCAGGCTTTGCGAAAGCATGGCGCGGCTGATGCCAAATTCCGCCTCGATGGCCGGGAATGAAGGCAGATAGGCATCAATGGAAAACGGCCCCAGCATGGATAACAGGGCGGCGATGAAGGTCAAATGCCGGGTGCCGGGTTTTGTAAGGCTAATTCCTCTGTTGGTCATTTAACGCAACCAACGCCGTTATTCGAGCCAGCTGCGCAACTGTGCGTAGACCTTGGGGCAAGCCAGCAAATCGCGGTGTCCCGTTTCGAAACCGGTCCACTGGTGGTTTTTCGGGATCGCCAGCGTACGGGCCGGATCCTTATGTCGTCCGAGCGCACTGTCCAGGGGTACGAGGCCATCACCGATCAATCGATCTGCCATTCGACCCTGTTTTTTGCCCAGTGTGGCGGCCATTGCATAGCAGTCAACCGTAGTGGGAAGCGGCACAAATTCACCCGCTTCATCAGTAATGCTGCCGTATCGCAGGTCGGTAATACCGGCACTGCGTTTCCTGGCGATGCGTGTGAACGGTGCTGCGTAGGGGCTCAGATCCATGGCGTAATCCAGCCAGTTACCGCCACGCTCAAGCGGTGCGCCGTGATGCGGGGTGCCAATGGAAACCAGTTTGCACAAATGCTGCAACCAGGCGTGGCCGGCCAAACGGCCGTGGTGACAGGCGCTTCTCGCAAGCAGTCCGCCCATGCTGTGTCCTAAAATCACAAGTTCTTTAACAGGTTGTGGCCAGTCGCGTAGCAAGCTCTCCAGCATCCCGGCCAGGGCGCGTCCGTTATCCGCGATGGGCAAACCCGTGTTATAGCGCAGGTAGATCGGTGTATAGCCAAGATCGGCGGCCAGTGCTTCGCCGTGATTGTGGTCATCGCGGGTCCAATGTCCTTCGTTGAGACACAATCCATGCACCATCAGTAAGACCTTGCCGGTCGAGGCCAATTGCTCAAAATCCAGCGCCTGTCCCGCTTGGCGCAAACTCATCTTGATCGCGAGCGGATTATCAGTCTGAACCAGGTGATCACCATATACACCATTAACGGCTGAAACAAAGCCATCGCGAATGGTGCTCGATGTTTCCTCCTCCGGCAACAGCCTGGTGACCGGCGCCAAACCCGCATCAAGCCCCTGGCCGAGCAAACGGGTCGTACCACGTATGCTGCGATAAACAAAACCGGTCAGACCACCCGTTTTGCCGGCACGCGATGCACCCAGGGGCGGGTGCCCCATCTGGATCGTATGATGCATTTTCTCAACCAGGTCGGTAATGCCGAGCGTCGCGTCCACGGCCAGACCAACTACGCCCCGCAGATCGGAGAGCCGTCCCCGATTTATGATGCCCATATCGAAACCTTAAGCGTCTGCTGTGACAGGTTTATCGACGATGGTCTCCCGGTTGCGCATCATCAGCCATCGAACCAGCGCAGGAAGAATAACAATTGCACCAACCATGTTGGCCAGGAAGATAAACGACAGCAGGATACCCATGTCGGCCTGGAACTGCAGCACTGAAAACATCCATGTGCCAACACCGACGGCCAGCGTGAAGCCGGTGAAAATCACCGCCCTGCCCGTTAATCGCAGTGTGCGGTAATAGGCCTCGCGCAAGGTGTAACCTTCCTTCAGGTAGATATCCAGCTTGTTATAGATATAAATACCATAATCCACACCGATACCGACACCCAACGCAACCACCGGCAAGGTATTGACCTTCAGGCCGATGCCATAGACTGCCATCAGGGCTTCCGTCAGGGCGGAAACAACCACCAGCGGCAATACGATGCACAAGGTGCCCAGTATGGTCCGGTAGGTCACCAGGCAAAGAATGATGATGGAGCCAAAAACCAGCGCCAGCATCGGTTTTTCGGCAGCCGCAATGTCTTCATTGGTTGCGGCCATGACACCGACATTGCCGGTGGCCAGGCGGAATTTCAGTTTCTCGGGCGTCACGTCGCCTTCAGTTGCCAGTTGCTCCAGTACTTCGTGTTCCAGTTCAAAGGAAACATCACTGATATCGAGTTCCTCGCGTAACTCTTTTACACGCTGCACGATACGCGCGATCGTTTCCGCCCTGTGATCGGTGGTGAACACCATGATGGGCATCGCGCTGCAATCCGAATTGAGCAGGCCGGTATCGGTATCGATGCTGCTCAGGGCCTGGCGCAATACGTAGTTATCCCTGGGCAAGATCCGCCACTTGATATTGCCTTCGTTCCAGCCCGCGTTAACCACCTTGGCAACCATCGGCAGGGTAATGACTTTCTGAACACCCTCGACATTTTCCAGGTTCCAGGCGAACCGGTCCATCGTTTCCACGACATTGTAATTTTCGGTGCAGGCATTGGGGATGGTTTCGGCCACGATCGTCAGCACATCAACGCCCAGGGCGAAGCGTTGCGAGATCAAAACAGCATCCAGGTTATAGCGGGCATCCGGACGTAGTTCCGGCACACCGACCTCGGAATCTCCGATCTTCATATCCTGTGCCTTCCAGAACCCACCCGCGAAAAGCACAATGGATATGGCGATCGCCCAGGCGGCCCGTCTGGGCTCGGTGAAACCGGCCAGGAAATCCCACAACAGGGATTTGCCGGAGGCTTTTTGGATCATACGCTCGCGGTATTTGTCAGGGTTTTTCAATTCCACCCAGGATAACAACACCGGCAACAGCAGCAGGTTGGTGAAAATTATAATCGCAACGCCGATACTGGCTGTAATCGCCAGTTCCTGGATAATACGGATGTTGATAAACAGGATGGTCAGAAAGCCGATTGTGTCAGATACCAGGGCGATGACACCGGGCGCCAACAGTTTCTTGATGGTCTCGCGCGAGCCATGCATCGGCGAGCGCCGCGGAATTTTCAGAATGTCTTCACGTGTATGGACACCACTCGTGACCCAGTCATCGGGTGTGCGGCCGGCAAATTCTTTTTCCACCATCCAGGCACTGATTTTCTGCACACCATGACTGACGCCGATGGCAAAAATCAGGAACGGCGTCAGGATGTTCATCGGGTCAAGGCTGTAGCCCATCAGACTGAGGCTCCCCATTTGCCAGATCACGGCAACCAGTGAACAGGTCAATGGCAACACGGTGAGCCATACGGACCTCGAATACAGGTACAGAAGCACAGCCGTAATCACCAGCGCAATCAGGAAGAACCAGACCACCGACTCGGCACCATCTGATATGTCGCCAACGATCTTGGCAAAACCGATGATATGCACCGTGAAATTTTCACCCTCATACCTGGTGCGAATCGCGCCCAACTGTGCCGCCACTTCGCGGTAATCCAGTCTTTCGCCGGTCTGCCGATTCTCCTCCATCAGGTTGGCCCACACCATCGCACCGGAAAAATCAGCAGAAACCAGGCGGCCCACTTCCCCTGACTTAACGATGTTTGAACGCACCTGCTCAAACATCTCCGTTGACGGGGCATAATCTGAAGGTATGACATTGCCACCGGCAAAACCATCTTCCACGATCTCGACAAAGCGCACATTGGGCGTGAATATCGAGCGCACACTGGCGCGGTCAACGCCCGGTATGAAAAATACCTGGTCGGTGATGTCCTCGAAAGCCTCGAAGAATTCCGGTGAAAACATGTTGCCATCACGCGCTACCAATGCCACCAGTACGCGATTGGCGCCACCAAAATCTTTTTCATACTGCAGAAAGGTCTGCATGTACTCGTGTTTAAGCGGTAACTGCTTTTTGAACCCGGTTTCAATGCGCAACTGCGACATCGCAAACATCATGCCGATGGTGATGACCAGGAAAAGCGCTACGATGCCATAGCGGTTGTTGATCAGGAAGGTGGCGATCTTGTGCAGACGGGTATTGGTCGAATCAGTCATCGTGGTTTCCCTCTGGATATTTGTTCACACCATCTTCACCAACCAGCAGGAAGTGACCGTCCCCCACGGAGATCACGGCGGAAAAATCCCCGCCACTGGAATGGTGATAGACAGTGAAACCACCACCATCGTCCCTGATCAACAGGCTTCCGCTATTGGCGGCCAGAACCACCAGGCCGTTATCTTCGGCCGCCCCTGAAATACTGGATTCCGAATGGGTCTCGAGTTCTGTCCAGCTTGAACCAAAATCACAACTTTCCAACACATGGCCACGAAGGCCATAGAACAACACGCAGTCCCCGTCTGTTTTCAATGCCCCCCACATTGACCCCTGGTAAGGCATTTCGATGGCCTCCCAGTTGATTCCATCATCAAAGCTACGGTAGGAATAACCGGCTTCGCCAGCAATGATTCGCCTGCCATCGCTAAACAACACCATGGCGTTGAGATGGTAGTCAATATCCTCATCAACGATGGCCTGTACCCAGTTCTGGCCGCCGTCGGAGGTTTTCAGGTACAAACCGTAGGAGCCGATGGCCACGCCATTATTTTCGTCGGTAAAGACAATATCCATCACCGCCTGCTGCCGGTCCGGGTCAAAAAACTCCCGGGTCCAGGTTTTACCCCGGTCACCGGAAGTGATGATGACAGCGTCATGTCCGCCGGCCCAAAGCCGATCTCCCAGGCTGAATACCGAGGTCAGGGTCGAACGGGTGGGTACCACTTCTACCTGCTGCCAACTTTCACCATCCGTTGAAGTCACGATATGGCCGCGCTCGCCCACCGCAACCAACGTGTCACCGGCACGGGTGATATCGAGCAACATGGATTCCGTGGCAAGAGGCATGTGTTCCGCATATGTGACATCCAGGCTCGTTTCTGCCCCGGCTTCCTGGATCACAATACCCTCGAGGAGGCCAATACAAAATAGCGTGCAAAGAATATGCTGGGTTCTGAACATGACAATATCACCTTGACGGAGTATCAGACTATGTTACCAGTAAAAAAAAGGCCAGCTTAAGCTGGCCTTTTTCAGTGTTTTATTGTTAACGCCGGCCGCGTGTACGAAGCGCCTGTGGGGTGAACTGCGATGCCTTTAATTCGACATTGAAGGTATTGACCGCAGTCGTGTTGTCGAAACCTTGTGCCACATACCTGCCGGACTGGAGGTCATAATGGGCTTCAATGGTGGACCAGGTGGTCGGCACATCGTAATAGTTAATTGAGTGCGCTTCCGAAGCACGCCACAACTGATCACGACCATCATAATGATCGATCAGCACGATCTGGTAGCTGTCCTCATCCAGGTAGAATGTACGCCTGGCATTGATGTGACGCATGCCATCTTTCAGTCTGGCATCGACTACCCAGACCCGGTGCAATTCATAACGCATCAGGGATGGATTCAGGTGGCCTGGCTGGACAAACTCATCGTAGGTAATACCTTCGGCATGTGCGCCGTAGGAGTTGTACGGAATATACATTTCCCGTTTGCCTGTCAGCGTCCAGTCGAAACGGTCCATGGCGCCGTTGAACATATCGGTCATGTCATTGGTGCGCAGGCCGTCAGAGGCTGTTCCGGGGTTGTCATAGGCCACGTTGGGCGCGCGACGAACACGTCGCTGACCGGGGTTATACACCCAGGCCTGGCGGGGTAGTTCTATCTGGTTGAGGGTTTCGTGTACCAGCAGGATGTTGCCGGCAAGGCGTGCCGGTGACTCCACTTCCTGAAAGAAATAAAGCAAAATATTGTTAATCTCCTTGATGGTTACACCACGCTTGTAATACAGGCCCAGCAGTTCTTCACGGATCACGGTCACCGAGAATTTGCCGCTGGCTGTCGGTGCAATCTGGGTGTTGTAACGCACACCGCCAATACCCTTGTACTTGAGCTTGTGGTTCCACATCAGTTCATAGGCATTCTCAGGGAATGGGAATGGGAAGCCTTCCGCAGCCTCCAATACACCTTCACCATTTTCGGCCAGTTTGGCGGTGCTGCCATTTTTGATGGTCATTTCATAGATATGTTCAGGGAAAGACGCGCTGCGACGGCTCGGATAAACATCCATGAAGTAGGTGTCGGGATACTTCGCAAAGGTGGCCTTTTGGCCCACGCTCAACTGGTCTCCATACTCCTGGTAGTTCGTGCCGGTAATGCGGAACAGCGGTTTATCATCCGCGTACGGGTCCGGATGGTGATCGCCAGGGCTATAGCCTGCCGGTGGCGTTGTAATGCCGCCGGTCCATTCAGGGATCGTGCCCTCGGCGTTACCGGCCCGTTCGGAACCCATGGGTGTCAGGTCTTCACTGAGGCGGTGAACCTGGTCTGGTTTGGGTCCTGCTACGGCCTGCCCCATACCCATGGCGAGACCAATGCAGATTGAAAGCGTATATTTTGTAAAAGTTCGCATAAGTTTCTCCAGCGATCAGAATGAGTAGCGGACACTGGCGGCATAGATATCCCGGTCGTACAGCAGATTG
>PVMK01121438.1_pt1 | contig 61847 bp, 69 predicted proteins | sample 1853481 | NCBI WGS metagenome assembly PVMK01 (sample SAMN08533507, study PRJNA380276) | Marine sediment metagenome, whole genome shotgun sequencing project.
GCAGGGAGGTAATGTACCTCCCTTAGACCCTCGCCGTATATAAAAAATTGAATAAACTTAAATTGCATAAAGTATATGCAAATACCCAATTACTTTAGATACCCGAAATGACAACCCCCATGCAACTAAACAAACCCATCATTAAATCTGTGCCATATTCTCTTAATATAAGAGATATTTTAGAAAGTTATGATGGCCCCGCTTTTGAAAAGGCCATCACTACATATAGGAAACCTTCATATCAAAGAGCGTTTCAGCAATCCACCGGCTGGTGTCGTCTTCTCTGTGAAAGTATTTTGATGGGTTGGAATATAGGTTGTATAATTATTAGCGAGTGGGCCGAATTTTATCAACTAGGAGATGAATGCTCAAGCGAAAACTTTTATAATATTGAAGATGGTCAAACAAGAATTGACGCCTTTGTACGATTTAAAAATGGAGAATTTTCAACAAAATTTGGCGACTATGAATCTGTAAAAGACAGATTTAATTCATATAAACTTATTGTGTGTCTGCAAAAAAAGGCACATTCTAGGATACCAAATAAAATTTATCATCGCCAACTTCTGGAAAACTTTAGTCTTTTACAGGACGGTGTCAAACTTAGCGATAGCGATCGATATTTTGTATGGGTCGCAGATGAACAAAATGGGATTAGTGGTTCACCTCTTGTAAACAATACGCTTAGATTTATAAATAGTAGTGAATGTTTCAGAACTCAATTCGCCGAGTTTGCAAATTTAAATGTAATCGATAGTCGTTCAGGTGATAAAGCTAGAAAACCACTTGCCGACGCAATCGCTTTGATATCTGCGTGTTGGAAAGGCCCATCTTATGCAAATAAAAGTTATACCAGACATATTGATATCTTGAATGAAAATTTCACTCAAGATGACATCGAGCGTGTAACTAAATTCCTTACGCTGTTATTTGCAGCAATTAAATTAAATTTTCAAAAATTCCCCAAATACAAAAATGAATCTTGTAAAAAAGTATTTCTTGGGACAAGAACATATTTGGGAACCATGATAACAGATTTATATGACAACCCTGATCAAAATACGGGAGACTTTATTAATAGATGGGGTACTTTGATGAGCATTCATAGACATCTAAAACATCGCGATACGGTTGATGTTGGAAACAAGTGGCTTGAAAGCACAGTGTATACAAATCTTTGTAGTGACGATTTAACAAGATGTGGGGCAAATGAATATCGATTGAAAAGAGATGCTATAAGCACATGGTGGGTAAATTTCGCGGAACAAACATATAATTATACATTGGATAATGACGTTTCCGATGGACAAAGCGATGATGATAGTGATGAAGCTGAAGCAACCTATTAAGAAATGAAGTGACAAAAATAATAATTATTAATATTAAATTTTTATTTCTTCTTTAACAATAGATATGATAAAAAAAGAACTGACTGAATTACAAGCTAGATTAATGTACAAAATGCAAATTTATAAATGGTCAAATAGAAATAGAAATATAATGAACGAAATGGATTTAATCAGAAAAAAAATACCATTTTTTTATATAAACGCAGGAAGATTGGCTGTCAGTGGTTTTATAAAGACAATTGATGGAGATTATGAAGTATATGTTATTGGTATTAAAAACGTATTACGAAAAATTTCATTGCAATATGAATTGCCTAACGCAATTATAAAACGAAATAGAAGAATTAGAAATAGAAACATATGGATTATTATCTTTCAAGGATCTGAACTTCCTGAAGTTTTAATTCAAGAAATACTTAGTTTCTCTCCATAATTATTTATTAATCATGTATATATGACTAAAAAAGACGAGGTTGGCAAAAGCAATTCTATATTTACATATGGTTTATTAATTTTAGCAAGTATTGTAATAGGAGTAGTGTCGCCTCATGGATTGTTAAAATCTACATATACGTTATTTTTTATGTTTATAGCGACATTTGGAATACAAACCGCTGTAATTTCAATTAAACCACTGTTATCGTCCGCTGCTAATTATAGTAAAAGGCAACTTAGAAAATCAAAATTATTAGATAAAAATATAATTAATACCGATGCAATTGAAGGGGGGTTTTTGAGTTCATTACTAATTTTATGTGGATTTATGCAAATATTTGTCATAAATTACTTTATTCAAAGGTATACGGGTATACAACTTTTGGATAGTTATATTATAATTTTCTGGGCGCTTTTACAATTTGGAATTAGGGTAATCAATTACTTTATAAAATTTAAAACTGGAGAGAATCTGAAAGATATTAATCTGCTTACTAATGTTTTTGATGAATCTGAAAATAGTGGAAAACCCAAAATAAATATTACACTATCCGCAATTGTTGTTCTTGTTCTGATTTTTATATTCAAAAATAATCCAATGATTGTTGAAGTTCCAGAGATGTATTTAGAAAACGGCGAAGACTTTATAATAGGAACATTGTTTCCCGGGACAAAAATACAAAAATATAAAGCAATTGTCTAATTATACATGTAAGGATTTTTCCATAAACCGCAGCTAGTGCATTGATATTTAATCCTTTCATATGGTCCACAAGATGTATCATATTCCCATTTATGATCACAAAGTTTGAATAGTTTTTTCTCCGACTCTTTTATTTGTTTTTTTCGTTTCAATATTTCTCGCTCCATTTTGTAAATTTCTCTCCAGTCAATAGAAATTTTTTTTATTAAATCATTGGCTGTTAATGTACTCATTTAATTATAATTATATTTTATAATTAAATTGGTTTTATTATTCATTTACAATCAGCTTTCATTTACTTAATTTAAAATGTCAGCTTCATATTTGCGAACAAATAATTATTATTAATCTATTGTTTATTTTTTGGACGTCAGCACTCTACATTTCTACCGGATTTGCTTTTTTTAAGCTCATGTTCTCTTTTGCGTCGCATTACGAGTTTTCGGTGCTCTTCGCCCCCAACTCTTCCTGGTCTATCTTTGACCTTACTGCGATCTTTAACGCGACTAGCTATGGTATCTTGATTTTTGGATTCACTCATATTTAATTAGTACTCTATTTTGTTTTTAAATAGGTATATAATTAAATAAAATCTTTAAGAAACGAAATTATAATTAAAATAAAACAAGAGATATTCATTGATAACATTATAGATATGGTTTGAATTATCCACATTCCGCGTATTAAATATGTTGAAAATAATGTTATAATCGTTGCCAACACTCCTAATAATATCGAAAACCCTATAACAAGACACTGTATTTTGGTGAATTTAACCTTAATATATTCGGCGTGCCATTTAAAGGTGATAATAAGCAATAAAAGTATATAATTCAAGTAATGATATCTGTTTAATATGTCAATAATTTTTGCACGGAAAAAGGTTTGATTATCCTGAATACAGTGTTGATCTAAAAATCCTAAAATACCATTATCAAGATTATCTTTGGTTACCTTACTAGTAAAACAGTAATTCCACCCATTTGGCATAGACGCAGATGTTGAGTTTTCAACCTTTTTGAATGGATTCGTCGTACTAATTGCAACAAATAAACAAAATATATACACAATAAAGGGCAATATAGCTGTGATGTAAAATACTAGTTTAGAATTTTCCTGTTTTCCCAATAGTGTTGTTATTGATTTAGGTATCATTTTAAATTTATATAAAAAAAATGACCATAAAATCAAAGGCAATCCTTGTGAAATATGATATAAAATAGATCCTCGTGGAATATATTCCATAACATTTTGTTGTTTTTTTTGATATAATGATTTTTCCATATATTATATCAAATTATATTAATTTGTTTCATTTAAAAATACCAAACAAGCAGTTATTGAAAATGAAATTGCTATGATCATCGATTTAAGTTTAAATGTTGCTATTTTTAAAATCCCTTTTATATTAATAGTATAAATCCAATAAGATAATGATCCTACAGAAAATAATGTAGCTAATATGATGTAAGGCATGATAGATTTGGACAATTTACCACTTATAGATCCTGAAATCATTCCAAGGGTAATTAAAGAAATAATCATGTATGATGCACCCATTAATTTAATATTTGAATTAGATGTTGATGACCAAGGAGTTCCCAATTTAGGTGTGCCGACTTTTAAATATTGGTTATTGATATAATCGTAATATGAAACTGCGTTTAGTTTTTTTTCTTTTATTAATTTATTTACCTTAGATGTTTTCATCAAAATAGAATTTGTTTTATCAAATTTAAAATATTTATCATCCAATGCTATATAAAAAGCTCGTGAATTTATATAAGTAAACGCTCCTGTATTTTTATCTATAACAAGTTGTTCTGAATTATTATTTATATAATCTAATAAGAATAATAAACCCAGTCCAAAAATAAATCCTGAAAAAATTTCTACACGATGTTTTGTATCAGCGTAACGATTAGTTATTAAATACCATAATAAAAAATAAAAAATACAATAAACAATTCTACTCTGTATACTTTCGGGAGCAAAAGATATAGATGGTATATGCTCATTGTATTTTCCTAAAATCCAAACCGTAGGATCGAGTTTACTATCAAACATTACTTATATTAGCATTTGAAAATAATCTAGAATAAAAATTTTATAATAGATTATTTCATTTAGATTTATACTTTTTCCTTGACAAAATGCTTATTCATATATCTCTGGATATTAAAATAAGTAACCTCGTCATCATCTTTTACATCCAAAAGGGTTGCCAATTTAACATCAGGTTTAATAAATTTTCTATTACCATCTTTTTGCAATGCATTTTGACGAATATACTCAATTATATATTGCGTGACTTCGGTACGCGCTACCATTGTACCCTTTTCCTTATTCATAAATTCACAGAGCTGATCTGTTATTTTAGTGGGTACTGCAAATCCAGAAGGCTTTCTATTTCCTTTGTTTTTATTCTTCTTCGCCTCTCGTTGCAGTGTCTTCATTTTCTTATTCACATGTTTTTCTAAACCTCTCACCTGATTTTGCAACATAGTTATCTGCTGTCTGAATGCTGATAATGTTGTCAGCACTCCAGAAAACTCGTCTTTAATTTCTGGATCTAAAAGATTTTTAACAAGAGCAGACTCTCCTGTTGATTCAGGTTTTGTATCGGTTGATTGCACTACAGTGTTCGATGTATTTTCCATTGTTTATACCTACTTTAATGGAGTATGCTTTAAATCAATTTTAAAGAAATTGGTTATCTATAATTGAATAATATAAGTTTTTGAATAAATTAATGTTAAAAAATTTTTTGAAATTGTATTTTTAATTTAAAAATATACAATTATTATATTTATTGACCATCATTATGGTTTTTAGAATTTTGTCGACGATCCCTTCCACCATCACCTGACCCAGTCAACTTCCATGTCTCTCCGTCTCGAGGACCACTACCTTGAAGCCTGACACGCTCTCTACCACCTCGACCTCTACCCGATCCATTATCACGACTTCCACCATCGCGACTGTTGTGCTGACGTCTTGGTCGCCTTTGACGATTATCCCTCTGTTCACCATCATCTTCATCTTCCCTTGCCTGTCGAACTTCCAACCTGGTCTCACACATTAGCTTACCGCCTGCAACCCCTGTCAGATCTGATGCCTGAAAAGGATGTGCTCCGCTATCAGACTTACGAAGAGTGAAATCAACATATTCTCCTTGCACAAGATACTTGTACTGTTCGGATGCTACTTTCACCCCAGAATGGTGAACGAAAATATCATCTCCTACTCTGTCATCACCGCTAGATCGACAGACAGTAATAAAACCGTATCCGGCCTTATTATTAAACCACTTAACTCTACCCGTGTAACTGGTAGATGCGTCAAAATCCTGAGAGGAAGCTGTTACGTTACTATCGTTGCTCATTATTATAAACTATTTATACGTTTACTCTTTAAATTGTATTTGGAAGATATTTAAGATTAAATACTAATGATAAAATATATAATAATATGTGTGTCTCATATATATATGAGTATAAAACAAGGAAATTACAAAGTTGTGCTTTTAGGTGATACATCGGTTGGAAAATCTTGTTTGGCCAGTAGATTTGTTAACGACAGTTTTTTAGAATTTCAAGAGCCTACCATAGGTGCTGCATTTATGACAAAAACTTTAAATACCGACACTTGTAAAATACGTTTTGAAATATGGGACACTGCAGGACAAGAACGTTATAGAAGCTTGGCTCCCATGTATTATAGAGGAGCAATGGCTGCGATTGTAGTATTTGATATTACACAACCCGATTCATTTAAAGGTGCCCAAAAATGGGTTCGAGAAATTAAAGAAAATGGTCACGAAAATTGTATTATTATTTTAGCTGGAAATAAAATAGATCTCGAACATCTAAGAAAAGTTGAAGATGAAGAAGTATACGAATATGTTTACAATGAAGATATCGCTTATTTTAAAACCTCGGCAAAATCTGGAGAAAATGTCTTGCATATGTTTGAAAAAGTTGGCGAAAAGCTTCCTGATGATATTAAATATCATGCCACCAATATTAAAATAGTATCTGAAAAAAAGGATAAGCCTTATAGAGGATATTACTGTTGTTGATTTTAAGTAGACATTTAAAATCAAAAAATTGAATTAAAAATTCAATAATAGAATATATGCATTATAACCCATACTTACTCGCTAATCATGAATATAGACTTTCGAAAAATTGCTAAAACAATCGGATACTTTTCCGGTTTTGTTTTATTGACGGTGTTATTCCATTGGATAGCGGTTAACACATATGTCAAATTTTGCGCTCCATTTACAATGTTCGGCTTCTTTCACACAATGATATCCATGGGCTCACCAATGTGCCATTTCCTCAATGTTGCCCAGTCAGAACTTACAAAACACTATATTACACTATGGAGCGGTGCAGCCGTTGCAATGATAACCTGGCTAACCGCTACAGGCTTTGGACGCGGTAATAAACAGACTAGAGGTTCTAACTTTAGTACCGAAATCGGTGATGAATAAATATTATTATTTAACAAGTTTGATCAATTTGAGTTGCACAAAATGTTTTTTTGTTTGGATCACAAGCGCTACGTGCCTCCCGAAGTGGAACAGGTATGCAATCGCCCTTGTTTCCACCTTTGCGACTACGACTTCTGCTCTTGCGTTTACGACTGCGACTTCTCTTGCGTTTACGACTTCTGCTCTTGCGTTTACGACTGCGACTTCTCTTGCGTTTACGACTTCCGCTCTTGCGTTTACGACTACGACTTCTCTTGCGTTTACGACTGCGACTTCTCTTGCGCATGCGACCTCTGCTCTTTTTGCGTCGGCGTCTCATACGCTTGCGAGTACGTTTACGCGTTTTCTTTTTCATACCGAAAAGTCTTTTAAATGGCGTAGTCATAATACCCGCTGCACGATTCGTAGTATTTCCTACTAAAGTAACCGCATCTCCAGCCATTCTACTACCAATATTAATAGCTTTTCTACCAGGTCTTCCAACAACTGGAACATATCCTACAACTTTTCCTACACCTCTTCCAACGTCACGAACACCACGAGATCCGAGTCCTGAGGCAAGTTTAATTATTCCGCGCCTACCGCGCCTTTTACTTTTTCTTCCTGCTCTTTTAGTTCTTGGCATTATAATATATAATTAGATTCTTTTTTGTTAAATTGAATAAACTTAAATTTAACGCATATTGAAATAATAATAACAATGAAAATACTAGATTCAGAAATCTGCGATCACTCGATCGATGAAAATATTTTGAAATTGTGGCCATTTGAACTGTCCCCTTTTCAAAAAAATGCTATAGCAGGACTCCTAAATAATAAACATGTTTTAGTATCCGCACACACTGGTAGTGGAAAAACACTTCCAGCTGAGTTCACTATCAAACATTTTGTCTCTAAAGGCAAACGTGTAATTTATACTTCCCCATTAAAAGCTCTTACTAATCAAAAGTATCATGATTTGACACTGTTGTTTCCAGATATAAGTTTTGGCTTGTTAACCGGTGATAATAAATTTAACCCGGAAGCACAAGTACTTCTTATGACACAAGAAATACTTCGAAATACTCTATTTCAACAACAACTATTTAATGATTCTGGAGCATTATCGAATGACGAATCGAATATTAAAACAGATATATTAACCTTCGAAATGGACATTGAAAATGAACTTGGTGCCGTTATTATGGACGAAGCACACTTTATAGTCGATAAAGGACGAGGTATAGTATGGGAAGAAACACTGATGATGTTACCTAATCATATTCAATTATGTTTGTTAACAGCGACATTGGCTAAACCCGAAAGATTTTGCAAACTTATTGAAGGTAGAGGTGGTCCGGAAGTATGGGTTTGTCCTACAAAAAAGAGAGTCGTCCCTTTGACACATACGGCATTGCTTACAATGCCCGAATCCAATTTCAAAACAATGAAAAGTAGTGATAAAATTAAACATGAAGATAACTTTAACAAATTTGTTACATTAAAAACAGCGGACGGACAGTATATGGAAAAGAATTACCATTCGTTGCAAAAAACTCTTAATTATTTAGATCTCAAAAGAATCCGAGTCAATCAAACTTTTGTTTTAAACCAAGCTATAAAACTGCTAAAAGAGCGAAACGCTTTACCAGCTATTATTTTCATATTTTCACGTAAAAAGGTAAATCAAATGGCTTCTAAAATTCAAATACCATTATTTGAAGAGGATTCTAAAATACCTTCTATTATCGAAAAGGAATGTGAAAGTATGCTAAGGAAAAAATTAACCAATTACAAAGAATACCTGCTTCTTCCAGAATATAGATTTATCATAGGACTTTTAAGAAAAGGAATTGCCATTCATCATGCTGGTATATTAAAAGAGTTCAGAGAAATGATTGAAATGTTATTCGGAAAAAAATATATTAAAGTCCTTTTGGCTACAGAAACATTTGCAATGGGAATCAATATGCCTGCTAAAGCCAGTGTATTTACAAGTGTGCAAAAATTTGATGGTAAAAATTTTAGAACCATACTACCATGGGAATATATTCAAATGGCTGGTAGAGCTGGCAGGCGCGGAATTGATGATAAAGGGTTGGTACTAATACTATTAAATCTGTGTAATAGAGACCCGCTAACATCTACTGAAATGTGTCATATGCTCACTGGAGACCCTCAAAGTATGGAATCAAGATTTGTAATACATTCAAATCTACTATTGAGACTTATTTCAGTTGGAAATATGGATTTCAAGGAATTTATTGGGAAAAGTATGATGAATGAGGATATTGAAAATCAGAAAAAAGAGGTTTTAAATAACCTTTCAAATCTAAAAATCAAACAGGAAAAAAAACCATTCTATAGAACCGATATTGATAATTTGAAACAATTATATACTCTTAATCAACACATAGAAATGCTTTCGGGTAAAAAGAAGAAAAAGCGATTGAGAGAAATTTCAAATTTAGAAGGGACTACAAAATTTATAAAAGAAGATTATCAAAAATATCTTGACACTGTTCAACTTGAAAAGGATTCGGTTTATTTTAAAAAACGCCTTCAAAGCATTGAATCATTTATTGATGATGAAATTAATATTCAAATCAAAATGTTAATTGATACGCAATTTGTTTATAAAACGAAAGAGGATATATTATCTCTCACTGAAAAGGGTAAAATTGCCGTTACGTTACAAGAATTGGCACCTTTGCCTTTTGCTGAGATTATTGAAAACGGTACACTAAATGATTTAGATACAAAAGAAATAATTGCAGTTTTGAGTTGTTTTACTAACATGCATTTATCAGACGAGATGACAGTACACGCGATCGCTTCTATAAATATCAATGCAAAGGTAAGGGAAGCTATTACTACAGTCAAAAAAACATATAATAAATACTTTGATATTTTAATAGAACAAAAACTTGGAATCGTTGATAATTATGAAATGCATTATAATATGGTTGAACTTGCGTATAAATGGTGTGATGCAAATGATAGTGTGAGTTGTATGTCTATTATAAATCAAGCTAAAACATATGATATAAGTTTGGGTGATTTTGTAAAAGCTATATTGAAAATTAATAACATCATTCAAGAACTTGAAAAGGCAGCCACTATCAGTGAAAACATATCATTAATAGAAAAAATAAGAGAAATCCCTGTTTTAACTTTAAAATCATGTATCACAAACCAATCTTTGTATTTATAAACTTACATATATATATATACCATGAACTGTAAAAACTGTCGAGTTAAAGGATGTTGGTCTAGAGGAATACCTAGAGGAAGTCAATATTATAAAAAGTCTATTGAAACAGTGGCTCCTCAACCATTTTACAATTTGCCAAAATTTAGACAATCTTTGTATAATAATTGCAATTCATCGCAAAAAAATCTTTTAGATAAATTTCAAAATTATTCATATGTTAAAACTCAAGAAAACTTCTTGCATTATCCCCTTAGCAACACTCCAAAAAGTATAATTCCTTTGAGACAAAACGATTTTGAAAATGGTACTGTAAGAATTAGAGTTCCTGGCATATATGTCTTAATGGAGGATATAATATTTAATCCAAACGAAAATAATGATTTTTTACCAAAACATAAAGATATTATTTCGGGGTTATATCCAACAAACATGAAAGGTCCTTATCATTTAGGATTTTTTGCAGCTATTACCGTTGAAACCGATGATGTTATTATAGATATGAATGGTTTTTCATTATTGCAATCAGAAAAACATAATTTTCAACAACGATTCTATGCAAATATAGAATTAGCAAATGCACCGTTTATTACAAAACAAGGTCCCGGTAATTTTCAAGGCGGTACCCCTTATAAAGCTGCTAAAAATGTACTCATTTATGGTAGAGGTTTCACTTCATTAAATAATAAAATCATTCCAAAAAGTAAATTAGGATTATCTTCTCACCATGGAATACATGCTAATATTGCCAACGGCGTTATAATATATAATATTCATTTTAGTGATTACGAAGTCGCTGCAATAGCTTTAAATGGTACAACATTAGGTATTTTAAGTGATATATACGCGATTAAAACGAAAAAAGAGATACCGGTTCTTTCAACCTATTCACAGGCTCGTTTTATAAGAACATTCTTAAATGTTTTAAAAGAAAAATACCCCAATTTCACATTTAACGGCAAAACAACCGTTGAAATTTCTACTTCATTAGAAAATGATCTTGAAAACACTTATAATCAGTTTAAACAAAAAAAAATAGTACCCGATAATTATTTCAAAAATCATAATATGGGATATGATGGAAATGTATATGGTATAGTTTTAAATGTTAAAGGAGTTGTTATTAATAATTTCTTTAAAGAGCGAACAAAACAAATGGTTGGTAATGAAAATATTCATTTAGATAATATAAATATTGCCAATCTTTGTTCTCATCCTGTTGAAATTGTAGGTGTAAATTCAAACCCCATGACTGAAAAAGCCTATGGAGGAAAAATGCAGGCTGGGCCAATTGGAGATATTTTTCAAATAACTAATCTTCAAAAAAATGAAAAATATCAAGGAACTAGTTTAAGTGACGCTCAATTAATTTTGATAAAAGCGGTTCTAGAAAAAGGATTTTTACCCAAAGGTACTACAAATATTACAAAAGAAGTATTAAATTGGGCTGAGAATAAATCAAATCTTGAAACTGTGCTTGATAAATATTATTATGTTGGAGGGGGTGATAGTATGGGACACCACATGAAAGGCAATATAGGGTTATTTATATCTGCTGGGGATAATATTACAGGTGATAATATCAATATTAGTAATATTGATAATAAAGGAATTGATGTTGGAAACAGTATATTCGCGCCCATAATACCAGTTAAACAAAGTAAAACGGGTAGTAATTCGTCTGGTATATTATATACCGGATCATCAAGCATTACTTTAAATTCAGTAAATATTTCAAATATAATGTCAACACAGGGTACAAAAAATAAAGTAGATTTAATAGGGACCAATAAATATATTAATATTAATCATAAACAAATTCATTAAATAATATTCTTACGATATTATATAATGTCACCAAATTATTTCAAGGCACTTAGTTCCTGCAATAAGAAGGGGGACTCTTGTCAGTATGTCACCAAATGTCAATACGAGTCATCCAAGCGTGACGAAGAGGATGCCTATTTTACTTGTTTGGCGCAGGATTCTCTTCCTGGCGGAGGAAGTAAAAAAAGATCTAGGCGCCGTTCTAAATTAAAAAAACGATCTAGGCGCCGTTCTAAATTAAAAAAACGTCACAGTTAAGAAAATAAATTTAATGTCATGAAATTTACACAATATTTTGATTGTTTGATTGAATTTTTCTTCCATTCGACTGTTAAATATTCTTCTAAAAAGTTCTTTATAAATTTTTAGAAGAATTTTAACTAGTATTTTTTACTCTCCTGCTCTTTTTACCTCTCCTAGTCTTTTTACCTCTCTTACTTTTCTTTTTACCTCTCTTACTTTTCTTTTTACCTCTCCTAGTCTTTTTACCTCTCTTACTTTTCTTTTTTAGTCTTCTTGTTTTCCTCCTTCCACCAATCCCAAAAAAACCACACACGTTTATATAAAATTGAGCTAAAGCGCCCTCTTGGGCAGGTGATTTTCTACCAATGTTGCTTTTCCTTGGTACGAGGTCGCTGGATGGGGTATTGCTTGGCGACGATAGTGGTTGAACTGCCGCATCTGTCTCATTTAAAAAATATATGTTTCTGGTCAACAAACTTACCAAGGATTTACACCACCCTTTGTTCTGTTGTTTCATATGCCTTTGATAGTGGATTAACATTCTGATCCAATCATTTGCGAGTAATGTTGTTTCGCATAACGTTGCTTCAACGCTATCTGGGGATAGAGGATGTCCGCTAGAATGTGATCTATTTACCCAATATTGACAGAAAATATTCTTTTTTATCCCGGGCCAATAAAAAAACTGGTTCGTTAAAAATATTTTAGTTGTTAATTTGTGGTTTTTTTTTGGCCTGGTTTTTCATTGTGCCGGTGGCCGTATCTGTCCAAAATATATTATCGCACCAATCGCTATCGATGTCAATAACGAAAATATCGAAATTCACCACCACCTCCTGTATTTTCTCATCAAAAAAATCAAATACTATGACTATATTCCCAGGTTTAATATCTGTGCACAATAATTCTAATCCGTCAATTTGACTGTCAAATGCATTAAATATTTTATACGCTACAAGAACATCAAATGATGTCAAATAATCAGGCTCAAAAAGCTGAGTCATATTAAAGATGTTGGGGTCGGATGACTCTAAATCCATTGGAGAATAATTTTTATTTTTATCTTGTTGCTGCCAAATTATTTCATCCAGAAATTTTTCTCCATTGTTCGGGTTCAGTCTGGTGCTGGTTTCGAGCCGGATAGCTTCTAATTTTTCTTTGGCTGCATCATTTGGTTTGAATTTCAAATTTGGCCCCTTCTGCTTCCTACAAGAGTATAACTGTGATAGATCAAGGTCCCCCGCCTGCATTATTACACATAATCTTGAATTACGGTTGAAATTAATAAATTTATACGCATATATCTTAATTCTGGGTGAGTATTTTTTCCCTTTGTAGGGAGCGTTCCAATTTATGTAAGATTGTATTTCTTGACTGATATAATGCAAAAATTTAAGTTGCCTTCCATCTTCGATTTGGATTTTCTCGTAATTTTTCTTGGAAAACTTTTCGACGACCTCCTTCAACCGTTGCGATGTCGCCATCGTCGTCCGCCTTTTCTTTGCACAATCCCGTAATTCCATTCGTACTTTTAGAGAATCTCGGGGTTCTAATTCTGTATACCAGGATAAAATTTTTTGCTTTTCTTCAGACGATAAAGAACTTTGATATCCATTTTTTTTAGAGATCCTGATAGCGACTTTTTCCTTTGTTCCATCGTTGTTGACCACATCCACCACTTGCACCATATTTGAACTTCCTTGACTAACTTGTTTATTCTGAAATATCTGCGCCAAGCCCTGCGCCGTCACCGTGGTACCTTGATAAAATGTTGCCGTGAACTCCTCTCTGAGTGAAATTTCTCTCCAAAGGTACGCAAGTGATTCTAGTCCCCCTGGATTCAAATTTAACAATTTGTCTTGAAATTCAATCTGACTCATTCTTATATAAATAAATTATAATAAAAATATTGAATATGCATTTTATAAATATAGTTTATATTTGTTCTAAATTCTAATCTTCCCATTCCGCTTCAATTATGTTGTCAGTAGTTTTATTATATATACCAGCAAGGTCTCCTTGAATATTTAATAAAATCAAACCCTCTTCTATATCCATGTTTTGCATTTGAACTTTTAACGACTCGAATTCTGGCATAATAAAATACTTAATATTGTCGATGACCATTTTTTTGCATAAATACGAATTATCATCTTCATCGACCAATTCAATATTTTCATGTTCAGAACTCGCTAACTTTTTTGTATTTTCCTGCTCATATTTTTCTTTGGCGCTTGTCTCGATACGTTGTCTCAATCGTTCACTTGAGTAATCTCGATATTCGCCATCTTCAAATCTGATGACAATTTTTACTTCACCAATATAATTATCTACTTTTAAAGAATCAAATCGCTCTTCCGGTCCTTTTGGTGCTGGAAATATAAATCTAAATCGATCGTCACGATGTCGATGAAAATAAATATTACGAATCGACCCTTTATAGAATTTGAGTTTTCCAGATGACATTATAAATGATAATAACACTTCTTGGTTTTTTTTAAATTTGCATTTGTCTAGTTTTAATTGTCGTCGCTCTTCCATAAATAAGGAAGCTCTTTCTTTAAATTTTTCCTTTTTTCTTCTTTTTTTATTTTTAGCACGCAAATTCACATAAAATTTTGACACTCCTTTGACCTTTATAGGAGAAGGAGTGTTGCGCAAATACATTTTTTTTGCTAATTCATGATGTACAGATTCAAATTTTTTTATATTTTTGAGCCAGACGGAAACAGGGTTTTTGGCAGAGGATTTAATCCGTTGACCATATTGAGTTTTAAATATAACTGTCGCTCCTTTAAATTTAATATTCCATCCTCCATATGGAAAAGAATATAAACATTGTTCTCTTTTTTTAGTTACGGAATTCCATTGGGTAAATTGTCCTGAAATTTCAGGCCTCTTTGACATCCAGAACTTTTTAGCACACCAATGTTCTTTTTTAAGGTATTGATCCAGTCTCAAATTTGTTCGATTGAAGCCTCCTTTTAAATATTGTTGAATTAATTTATCCCAATTTAATTTTTTATCGATGCAAAATTCGAAGATGTGGTTTATAAGTTCTTGTGGTAGATTAAATGTGGGTACCATTGTGATGTGAAGTTGTATGCTTAACTACTACTGTATTTTTTAAGGTCAATTTTTTGACCTATATTAATGAATATTCGTATGGAGAACAATGTTTTAATTCATTATTTTCATCTCCTATTTTGTTATGCATCATATGACCTAATAATGAGCTATGAGAAACAATAGCTATTGTTTTTTCAGGTCTTTTTCTAACAAACTCTTTGAATATATTAATCCTATTGTCTAGATTTACAAGCTCTTTTTTATGAACTAATTTATCACTCCAATATATTTTTGGATTATCTGAAATATGGGAAAAATCAATATTTGGATACCTATTAACCAATTCGGTTTTATCAAATCTTTGATTGCACAGTTCCTCTGCTTGCGGATGCTCCATCAATTCGTCTAATGCTATCACTGGGACATTAGGATGATCTTTAAATATATACTTTGCAGTATCCAAGGTCCTTGATAACGGCGAAACTAAAACCAATTCAACGCTGAATAAATTTTTCCAATCTATTCCTAACTGAAGTGCTTCCATTTTACCTTTGTCAATTAAAGGGGTATCTTTAAAGTCTGTGTATGCTTTCCTTCCTATTTTCCAAAAGTTTATGTTATGCAATGCGGTTCCGTGACGAATGCAATATAACAATTTAGTCATATGTATTACTAAATTGTTTTAAAATATTATACAACACGCGGGTTCTTTTATCCATTTCACGGTTATTACAGAATCCTCTTCATAATAAACTAAAATATATTGATGTAGTCAGTCTGCGTAATTATTTGGCATGGTAATATGAAGTTTTCTGACCTTTTTTCCGGCGATTCTTTCGACGTCACCAACATGAGGAGCATATCCTGATTCAAAAATCTCCAAAAAGGCTCTAATATACTTCTTTTCAAGTCTATCAGCAACACATAATGAATATATCTCCTGTTTTCCACATGCAAATCTCTCCACAAGTGCCTTAAAATGCATTTTTAATTGATTCTGAAACTTTTCTTTCTCTTTAGCCCACCTACTTTCATAATGAGCGCATAAATTGTCCCACGAAGGGATAGATAAATCGTCCTGTTGATCAGATTCCAATAACGGTTGTCCTTCCATTTACACTAATACAACAAAAAAAAATATTTAATTTTACGTATATATATAATATATTTATGTTAAATGAAATTCCTATTGATTTAAATATTTTGATTTATAATTTTCTTGAAAAGAAAGATTTGAAACCATTCGATGCGACTAGTAAAGTCATTATGAGATCTAATTTGATATGGAAACCGCTATTAATAAAAAAGTACAATATAAATAAATCTATAAATTTTTATGAAGAATTTTTGTGGCAAAAAAAATTAAAACAACATCAAAATAAATATCAAAAACAATGGACATTGGGTTGTGTAGGTAGAATTATTCCACTTATAAAACCTGTTTTTATGAAACCGGATTGTATTTATAAAATTGATTTAGAAAATTAATAGAAGTATAAAATTACAGTACAATTATGCAAAAAGATAGCAGTTCTAAAAAGTCAAATAAAGTTTTCAAGAAAAGGAAAGTTGTAATCAAACAGTCTAAAATACTATTTATAGATCTGTTTGCTGGAACAGGAGCATTTTCGTTGGCACTCGAACGGAATAAAAAATTTAATTGCGTCTTCACAAATGATATTGTAAAATCGTCTAAGGAAATATATGAATTAAATCATCCCAATCATAAATTCACACTTGAAGATCTAAATAATATTGATGTTAATACAGTACCCAACCACGATCTTTTGTGTGGCGGATTCCCATGCCAACCGTTCAGTATTGCCGGTGAAATGAAGGGATTCGATGATCAAAGATCAAATGTATTTTGGAAAATTGTGGAGATATTGAAAAAACATACTCCTGAGATGATTATTTTGGAAAACGTTAAAAATCTTAAATCACATGATAAAGGAAATACATTTCAAATTATCGAAAGTAAATTAAAAGAAATTGGATATCATATTAAAACTGCTGTTTTGGATACTAGTGCTATTACAGGAGTTCCTCAGCATCGCGAAAGGATATATATTATTGGATTTCGAACCAAAGAAAAATTTGACAAATTCAATTTCAATTTCAATATAAAAGAAAAACGACCGATCAGTGATTTTCTTGAGGATGATGTAAAAGATAAATATTACTATACAGATAGGTACAAAATGTTTGAAAAAGTGAAGGAGGGAGTTACAAAACATATTTCGAAAAACGTTTTGTATCAGTGGAGGCGTAAATATGTAAGGGAAAATAAGAGTTCGTGTTGTCCGACTTTAACGGCTAATATGGGAAGCGGTGGACACAATGTTCCACTATTGATGGATGATAATGGGATTCGTAAGTTAACCCCTAGAGAGTGTTTTAATTTACAAGGGTTTCCGTCTGATTACAAGCTTCCCGCTCTATCAGATAGTGCGCTATATAAGTTAGCAGGTAATGCTGTATCGGTTCCTGTGGTAGATTTGATTGTTGACAAACTAAATGCCATTGTTTAAATTGGAAAGATGTCCATCGAAAATTAATTCACATTTATCTCCAAGCTGAGGTCTAAAGATTGTTTCAAAACAACCTCTTAATTGTCCTCGGCTATTATTATCAGCAATTTCACCATATGTCATTGGTTTTTTATATTTAGATCCGGGAGCCTGGGTCTTTAGTTTTGTAAGCACGTCTTGTTTATTACCAGCCTTGGTCAATCCACGTTTCTCGCATAAATCTTTGAGCGCCTTTGCCTTTAAACTATCGATATTTTCAGGAAGACAAGGTACGTTGCTCGCGTCAAACAATGAACCACTTATTTTAATATCTCTCCAAGCGTCTGACTTATTCGAAAGATTTATTTCGTAAACCTTAAAGTTTTTTGATTCGAAATCCTTGCAATCTACGAATAAAATTACGTCCCAATCTTCGGTTGGACCAAATGAAGACGGGCCGTCTGACATAAATCCTTTTACTTCAAGTTGTTTTTCTCCCAATTCCAAGTCACCCTTGGCCGAATTCCACGTTGGGAGTCCTTTGTCGGGATGTTTTTTATAATAAGCAAATTTCGCTATATTCTCCGAAATTTCGCTATAGAAGTTTGAGTGGCGAATCTTTCCGTTTCCTTGATGTTCCTGATCCATCTCGCGATTTAGGGCATCCTTTTCCCGGTTGACTGCAATATACACGTCCAATAGACGATTAAGCCGTGCAAATGTCATACCATCTGGTACTTTGGTTTTGATAGTTTTGATAGTTGTTGATGTTAAACTCATGTTAGTATTGTTGTTGAATGTAGTATATCGTTTATACCATATTTTTACTTCAATTTTTTTGTATCAGATTTTATTAATAACGTTATATACTTGCAATAAATTTAGTATTATTTCTCTTGTTAGTTTATATGTGTACTGGAATCTTTGCTGTTACAAAAGATAATAAATATATTTTTGGAAGAACTCTTGAATTCGGAATACCTCTAACATGGAAACAATTCCGCAGTTTAAAAATAAAAGGTACTATTGGGATGTTTAAGGGAATAAATAAATGGTATATGACAGATGGAGTTAATACAAATGGTCTTTTTGTAGGTACATTTTACTTTCCTCATTATAATGAAGAATATTCCAAGAATAAAATACCTGATAAAATTAATATTGAAACAGGTGAAGTAAACTCATTTCTTCTTAAGCATTGTACATCTGTAGATGATGTAATCAAACTAGCTTCAAAGCTTAATATTTTAGAAACAATACTACACAATATTGCTTGTAGTTTCCATTGGATAATTTGTGATAAGACGGGGAGGTGTATTGTTATGGAAGTTTCGAAACAAAAGGTTATGATTTATGATAACCCATATAATGTACTAACCAATAGTCCTAGTTTTGATAAGCAAGTTTCGAATTTAAAAAAATATCATTTTTTATCTAAATATAATAAACTTAATAGTACTTCGCAAGGGAGTGGTGCTCTAGGAATGCCAGGAGATAGTACAAGTCCTAGTAGATTTGTAAGATCACATTTTTACAGAAAAAACATGCCCTTGCCTAAAAATAGTAAAATAGGTATAGAATCCATATTAAGAATTTTACATAATTTTGATATTCCTCTTGGATCAGTTGAAGATAAAAAAACCAAAGAACTTGAAGTTACAGAATACACTGTTGCATATTGTTTGAATAATCAATGCGTTAGATATGCGCCATATGGTTATATTGAAAAAAATAAAAAATGGATACAGACAAACCAACCCGTCATGATGATACACAATAATGAAATATCCAATGTCATATTAGGATGTATGTTAATTTTTGGCTGTATTTTATATAAATCAACCAAATGATCTTATAGATTCAGCGATATCCTAATTTTTGTTTTAAGTCGTATTTCATCTGTAAATAAATACAACTTACATTTTTTTTTACTGTATGTTGGAATATCGTGTCTGCTAGTTACCCTGTTAACTAATCCTATGTCGTGAATATAAACCATATATTGAAATAATGAATCATTTCTTACTATTTTATCAAATATAAAAGCGTTATGTTCTCTGTTCATTATATCCTCGTCCGAAGAGCAAAGATTCAATAAAGAGCAATCATTTTGTACCTTCCGGATTGATCTCATTGTTGTATTTATATATTCAAAGGCTTCATCATTTGTCCATCTAACATAGAATTCCTGTGATTTTTGATTAGTAAATATACCGAGAGCTTCTTGAAATTTGATTATATTCAGTAAATCAACCAATCGCCTAATAGGAGATGTAATATGTACATATGCATCTAGATCTAATATTTCGTGACCGCTTATATTTTCATATTTAACATAAGAACCTCCTGTACTGTTCCACATTTTAAGGAATTTTTGTACTTGAGGTGATATATTTTCTGGAGGATTAAAGCTAGTATTATATTTTGCGGATCTATAAATACCGATTTTACGTTTTTTCAACTCTTTTGCAGATATATAATTCATTAAAATCATAATATAAGCGATAAACTCGTGACTGGTGGTTATAGAATCGGAATATTTAAACTTGCGATTAAGTATTTTTATAAGACCTAACGCTTTCAAATATGTGGTATCTGTTTCTTGTTCCACAGTATCATACCTAAGGTTTTTTCGCACTTTTATAGCTGTATTGAGGAATTTTGAGTCGGTTATTTCGTATGTTGTCGCATCAATAGTTATATCAAGTGTGAATGCAAAGCGCGATCTATCTTCTTGTAAACTACAAAGGGCATCTGATAAAATGGTGGGAAGCATGGGGCGTTTCCTGTCGGGTAGATAAATCGTAGCTATCCTATTGGAAAATGATTCCCACAAATCCAATGTATCCATCCATATTGATACGTTGGATATATAAATACTCAACGTATAATTTCCATTATTTTTTTTTATGCTAAAAGCATCATCAAAATCTTTACTTCCCACGGGATCAATTGTTATAATATCGTATGTTTCGCGTCTATCTTCAAGCGAATATGTTGACATAACATGATCTACAAACTCCTCCTCTGATTTCGTTTTAAGACGACGCATTGTTTGTTTATTAAAATTTTGTATAGATGCATATAGACTTTTACAGTATAATTGATATTCATAAAAGCTCGGTAAATCTGATACATCGCCGAGTGTTTGAGTAATAACTCCTAGAGGATGTTTATTTATCCATTCTCGAAATTCAAAAGTTATATATTTATTTGTAAGTTTTTTATTGAATTTATTTTTAATTTTATATGGTACTAAGAATACAGGTAATCTTCTATCATCTGGAAGACATTTATATAAGAATCTATTTTTGTATTTACCGAACATTTTATTGCCTTCCAAAACCAAAACTGCAGGTATTGTAGACATTGATCTAACGGATGAGTGTTCTATTTTGATAGAAGAATCGCTGTTTATAGTGAAAATATCTTGAGTAAATAATTTGTGTAACGGTGCATTCACGGTAATATCCGTTTTTTTTAGTGTTTTACTATCTACTATGACATAATCGCGGTATTCGCGATCACTGACATTAATCTTATACATGGTGTCTTTGTTTAAAGTCATCATATTATAAATTATTCAATTTTATTTTTATCTCCCTCTGTATGTGATTTTACATTTTTTTTCTGAACATTATGTTTTTGCAGCAAACCCATTATTAAATCTGGTAAAACAGCAATAGTATTCATATAAGTTCTATATTGAAACACTACTATACTTGACATTTCATCATAACATACAGTATAATTCCAATAGGCGGGAATATACAACAAAGTTCCTGGTGTCAAATCAACATCTAAAACCTTTACTTTGCTAAATTCAGCTTTATGTTCAACATTTATATCCCATGGATTCATAGGAGATCTATATTCGCTATTTTCATGGTCTTTATATACGTTTAAATATTTTGTATAATGTGGCGGTATTAATTTTATTCTTGCCTTGCCACTTGTAAGATATAAATAATTTCTATAATTTAAATGATATCTGAGTGGCGTGCAAGCTCCGGTTGAACCTGACCAAAAATCATATATACATTTTGATACTAAATGCGGTCTTAAAAATGAATCATTATATTTATAATGTTTTTTAACACCAGTCTCTTCTAAAAAGTCATCATTATTTTCGGTTATAAATTTTTTATTATCATCTTTTTGAAATAAATTTACCGCTTCCTTAAAAAGAAAGGGAAGATGCATCTCACTATTTTTATCGGTTTCCTTTACATCTCGCAATTTAATATCAAAAGCGCCGTAGTTATCGTCTAAAGTGGAGAGATTACAGTTTTCAATAATATTATCAATTCTATAATCAATAATTACTGGTTGGCGCAAATCACATATTTCTTCTAACTTATCTTTGGAAGGTTGTTCTATAGTATATATTTCTAAATCACTACTAGTTTTTAAATGATATTGAATATGTAGATATAAAAATAACACTATGCAAAATATAAAAATTGTAATAAGATATTTCATATTACTACTCTTTTAGAAAGGATTATTGGTTTTTTTCCGTATTATATCAAATCATCAATCTTAGGAGCGATAAAGAATCTTACAAAATTTTTACTTTCAGCATCTTCTTCATCCAAAGAATATTGTAATTTTAATGGTATATTTTCACTCGAATGGAGATATAAATATTTACTAAGTTTGTGAAAAGCACATACAGCGTTTATATATTTAATTCCGTAAGACACGGATAATTGAGTATCTTCCTCCACGGCATATTCATCGATATCATCTTGTTTAATTTCAACAGTAGCTGTGCCTGAATCTCCATGAGCTTTAAGAACTACCTTTTCCTCATTACAATTTAATTGCAATGTGTCATTGAATATTGACAATTCTCCAACTATTTCTTTTAACTCTGCTGACTTCAAACATAAATCAGCTTGATATTCTGTTTCCGGAAGATCCATTATATCTGTATCGATATCCATTAAAGGTATTTGAAATCTTTTTGTTAAAGTGTTCGCGCCTTCAAAATCAACCGATAATTTATCATAATTTTTAGAGTATATTGTAATTGTTTGACCTTCCTTCCAACAGTCTATAATTTTAAATAACATGGCGCAGTTTACACCCAATACCCCCTCTTCTATTTCAAAACTGTCGAACCAATCTTTTTCAATATTGATTTCGATTAGACAGGCATGACTGGAATCCATTCCCTGAATATAAAGTGTATCGGTTTGTAGATTGATATTGACATCAGTTACAATTCCATTTAGATGTCTAAATATCGCTACCAATTGGTGTACTTTGGTTTTTTCGGTTATTACTAGTTTCATGTTGTAAGAATATTAACATATTATTGTTAAGTTAATATTCAGATCAATTTATTCTTCGCTAACTTCTAAAGACATTGAATTTTTACCAGATGTTTGTTTTTGGATAGCTTGTCGAAGAGCAACATTTTCCTGTTCTAATCGATCCATTCTTTGCATTAATATTTGTAAATTATCATTATTGGTTTCTTGCGAAGTACTTTTAGCATAGCTTGTTAAAAGATGAACCTGACTTTCAATATTATTTAGTCTTGTTTCATGAAAATTCATTATGGTCCAACATTGTTGAATAGGCGTTCCACCAGCTTGTCTGGGCATCTGTCTCTGCGTCTGTCTATCCTGCATATTATTACTAAGATTTGTTTGGAAATCTGGCACTTTTTCTCCATTTTGCTTTGCTATTCTTCTACTAATTGCAACTGAACTTGACATTATAAAATTAATTAATAACATATTTCTAAATACTTTACGCAAATTAAGCAATCATGGGCATGGAAATGGATGGATGATATTTATAATTATTAAGTTTGAAATCTTCTAAAACATAATCATCTATTGTATTTTTTTTTCTTATTGTTAACATCGGTGATGGAAATGATACTCTTTCTACTTGTTCTTTTAATTTGGGTATATGATTCTCATATATATGAGCATCTCCTATAACATGTATTAACCTGCCAGGTTGCAAACCTGTATGTTGAGCCAATAAACAAGTTAAAATGCCATAAGATGCCATATTAAATGGTATTCCTAAACCTACATCACCACTTCGTTGAAATAGTAAACAAGACAGTTCATCTTTTTTATTAACGTGGTATTGTGTTAATACGTGACAAGGTGGCAAAGCCATTTCATCTAATTGACACGGATTCCAAGCGGACATTATTAAACGTCGTGAAAATTTCTCTTCGGGATCTTTCAAGGTATCGATTATATTCTGCAATTGATCTATTCCCTGATTACTATAATCGCTTTTACAATCATTGTATTGTGCATTGAAATGACGCCACTGATGTCCATATATTGGACCTAAATCGCCTTTATTTTCATATTCAAGTCCTCTAGATTTTTTGAAGTCCTCGTCTGCATTACCGTTCCAAATCTTAACATTGTTTTTTTGTAAGTGTTTCATTGTCTGTATCTCCACTAATAAACCATAATAATTCTCGTATACATGTTTTCCATGCTACTTTTTTTGTTGTTAATACAGGGACAAAATTATTATTTAAATTGAAAACCATTTGTTGACCAAACAAACTAACTGTTGCTCCATTTCTTGTTTTTTTTAACTCGCCGTTACCTATTACATTCCTTATTAGGTTATGGTATTGTAAATCGGGATGCGTGTATAAGGATTTAATTTTTGAAGGTATCCTATTAATCATTATATTAATTATTAATTATTAATATTTAATTTCTTTTCATAATTCATATATGGAAAGCGAATCAGCCTCAACTTCAAATGATAGTAAGGGATTTGTATCTAAAGTTTTTTCGATAGATGCCGATTCAAAAGCAAGTCTTATGAACGGTGTTCAATACATTGTTTTAGCAATTATACCGGTTGCTATTGTCGATTCAATTATGAAAAAGTTATTTACAGAATCGAATCCTCGGACAAAAGGTTCTATTGAGCTTTTAGCAGAAGTTTTAGGTCAAGCGGTAATGACCATATTATTGTTATTTTGCGTGCATAAAATAATCATTGCTATTCCCACTTACAGCGGAGCCTCTATGAATAGAATTAATTATACTACTTTAGCTCTTGGATTATTAATGGGATTTTTTGCCCTTAACCATCAAATAGCTGGTAAAATGGGGGTAATTTTCGAACGTGTTAATGATATGTGGGAGGGTAAATCCGGTGATTCAAATGAACAAAAACCCAGATCCAAAGGTAAATCAAAGGTTTCCGTCAGTCAGCCAATTTCAGGACGCCCGCAAATGCATCAACCTAGTAGAGCCGATCATTTAGGAACACAAAATCAATCTAGTATGATGCCTACCGCTCAACCTGTTCAAAGACCACCTCAAGTACAACAACAACCCGCTCAAGATACTGGAGCAACTAGCCAGAATATGTATATGGATCAAACGGGCGATGGAAACTTATTAATAAGTGCACAAGAGCCGATGGCTGCAAATATGGCACTTGGTGGTGGCGGAAGTTGGAGCGCATGGTAAAAATAAAATCTAATAATATATTATAAATGGTACTATACTACGGTAGAGCAAGACAACGAACGGGATCAGTGAACACAAACCAACCTGGTTTAAAAATGAGCGGATGTCCGTCTAAAGTCGGTCGCAAAGGCTACATTAATCGCTACATTGCACAGCGCGTAAAATGCAATCTTCAAGTTGTTGGATGTGGTACAAGGCACTTAAGATGTCGATATGGTGTTAATGGTGACACTGCAAGTAAAGAAGCAAGAGATTGTGCTTGTAAAGGGCCTTACGAAATTGGTAAATGTAACCCCAAAGGATGTAATAATGTTGTCCAAAGACAATTGCGCACAGCATGGGTTGGTGGCGGTGTCGGTCGTATTACCGGAGTTAACAGATTTTCATGCAAATGTTCAAATAATGGAACCGGGACTATTTACGGTAAAATGTGGACTTGTTAAATAATAATAATTTCAATCAAAATTAATATTATTCCTTAATAACCATAGCATCTTTGATCTCTATTTGATTGCCTAACGATTTTTTAATTTGTTCTTTATTTTTGTCTATTTCATTATTTCCACCACCCATGATTTGTTGTATCATCGTATGCCATTCATTTAGTAATTTATCATTCGTTAAATAATTAGGATGATCTTTTTCCCATTCCTTTAATTGTTTTATTTGTTTTACAGTAACACTCTCAATAGTTTTATCTATCTTTTCATTATTCATATCTTTTTCCCACTTGTTTTCTTCTTTGATATAAAATTGTAAACGTTTTTTATCAGAACAATGAATTGGTCTCTCCGTTGGATCTAAATCTTGAAGATTCTTAGCAAATATATTACTAATACCCTTTACATAACCGTGGACACGTGTATATTGCAAATCATCTAAACTTACTTTTACATTCTCTACAAAATCAGTTAAATTCATGGCATTCTTACATTGTTCATTTAAAAATACATTGATCGTCATTTTCTTGTTATTGCAATTTTGATAATTGATCACTTGTCTATCTTTTGACATTTCTACTAATTTTTCCATCAAAGTATTATTCTGCTGTACAACTTTATTGAACATTTCTACCGTTAAATGACTGGAATTGCTACTTGTTGTAGGCAAAGGCGAGTGTTCGTATGACTTATTATTCTCCATCGCTTGGAGGCACTTTTTTTTGTGCTTACTGAGGCCTGAATTATACTTATATTGCTTCCCACATACGCACTTGTAACAAGGTGTGGAACTTTGTGGGTTATCCACAGGGTTATCCAAGTTATCCATTTTATGCTTTGTAGTGGATAAATGACGAATCCATTGTGATTTTCTATTCGATGCATATAGGCACTTTTCACAAAAAAATTTTGGTGGAACTTTTTTGGAACTTTTTTTCATCTATAAATGGATAACATAAAAAGTTCCTAAATTGTTATTTTTCATGATGTCAAAAAATCCTTTGTAGGTACACTTTTTCAACTAATTGATTTTACACCCCTACAATATAGTAGATCCCTTGTAAAAAGTGTAAAATATTTTACAAAGCTTGGGAGCCATGAAGCCATTTTGGACATTTTTGAAATGTCCATTTTTCGATTTTTCAAGAATAGTTTTTTGATTTTTTTACACATATTTTACACATTTACTACAATATATAAAAATAAAAAACTTAAATATAAAATATCACTACAATTTATATGGTAGATTTATCAAAAATATTGAGAAAAAGAATAACAAAAGAAATAAATGTTGGAAATCATCATGATTGGATATTATTCAATTATGACAAAACTAAAAAACCATTTTTATTTGTTCCAATAAAACTATACCCATCATTGCAAAATACAGCCATGGCTGTTGGAAGGGATCCCGCTTTAGTTGTTTCTTTTCCACGAAATTGGCCGTGGGGTCCGCCTACTGTTACGTACTACGACAAAGATATTCAAGAATTATATCGCGCTGGTCAATTATTTGAAAATGATATTCTAAAATTATCTGATATTGGTTGTTTATGTTGCGGTTCTATCCTATGTAGAGATAGGTGGAGTATAAATAGAAAAATACAGGATATCGTTGAAGAGTTTGTTAAAATTACTTCATGGAGAGCAAGAGTTGTAGAAAGATTTTTATGTAAGAGAATCCAAGAAAATAAAATAGGACGATTGCCTGTTAATGACTATCCAATTTTTGAATATTTATAGTAATGTATTATATAATGCATAAAGTAAAATTATTTGGATTAAATTATTATTGTACGTTACCATCTTGTTTTGATGAGTATTTAGGATTTGTTGCTATAATTCTTGGTTTAGTTGGATTTTTCATACAGCTAGGAAAGACTGCTAAGACATTAAATGTTAGTTCGTGGTCAATATATGCTTTAATATTAGTAGGGATTAGCGAAGGACTATTCTTTATACAAGGTTTACTTAAAAAAAGTTATACAATAGCTGCCACTCGTTTTTGTACATTTCTTGGCGCTTGTTTATATGTTTATTTATGGGTCGACGCACAGAGCAAACATAAGAAAACAAATTAAAAATACTTGATTATTATAGTTATGGAAAATAATCAAGTATACGATTTATTAGATGCATTGGAAAATGATTCTAATTCATCTATAATTAATCTTACTACTAGAAAAATACAAGAGCATAAAAATACTATTTTGCAACAAATACAATTGTCTAGGGATAAACTTAAAATATATAATAAAAAACTTAAAAATTATAGATATTGTTCTGATCTTAAAGACATTCAATATGGATTTTATATTCGTTGGATTCCTCTTAAAGATATGAATAATCTAAATCTTACCAATGGTGCTTTAATTTGTGATGTTAAATTAATAAACGAACAATTACATGTTTTGTGTAAAAATAGACATAGAATGATGCAAATTAAATTTGATGAAGCTCTTATATTTCAAAAAATTTCAGATCAAGAAAGGGTAATTTTGAGTATTTTAGATTATTTAGATAATTAATTTGTTCTGTATATATATATATATATAATGGTTCGTTACTATGGAAGAGCAAGACACCGCATTGGTTCGGTGAATACTAACCAACTAGGACTAAAAATGAGCGGATGTCCCTCACGTGTAGGACGTAATCCAGTTATTAATAGATACATTAAACAGCGTGTGAACTGCATGCAGGGTACGTGTGGACCCATTCAAATCCACGGAGTGGATTTGCCTAGTAATAAATTTAGGAATAATCCCCCATACTGCAAAAAAAAATCGACAAAATGTTTAGCTGCAGCCGGTGGTATAGGAAATATTAATACCCCCTACTACAGAACTCCGGCTCCTGGTGAAAAAGGATGTGGAGTAAAAGGAGGTAATGTAAATAGTGATAAAAATAGCGATACAAATAATGTTTTTGATCCAAAGGCGTACAAATGCGGGTACACGGACGAAGATTTCCCGTGCGATTCCACTGATGGTTCGTGTAGAACATTCAATGATTTAGTATTGTGGCAGAACATTGATTCACTCTCGGACTTTAAGACGCAAGTGAAAATACAAGTGTTAAATACACCAGAATTTCCATTAACTATTGGATCGACTACTGACAACGACGACGTTGATATCAGCCTGGTAGACGCTTCACCCGGAACGCGCATTTCTTTACCTTACGATCATTTTTTGAAGGGGTATGTAGCGTTTACGGTAGCTAACATCCAAACAGTTATAGGAACGCCCCAGAGCCAATGGCAAGATGCTATTGCAGCCGTGCCTGATCAAGACCAATGGCCGTTTACGAGTGCAAATTTTTATCCAGAGCTTGATAGTAGCACCGTAAACCAGGGCTGGTGGACCGCCATCGACTTTGGATTTGCTGATACAGAATTTGAAGATGATGGTGATGATGATGATGATGATGATGATGATGATGATGATGATGATGCGATAATGCATACACGGTTATAATGAGATGGTTTGGCAACGGTTCAGAATCAGAACAGGAAGGGTTGGAATCAGTGGAGAAAAATTATATTATGCTATGGGGAAACTCGTCAGGCATGCCTTCAGAGACTGAGGATGAGGAGTTGTTCGGTGATAATAGCGGTTTCGATGTGAATAGAGGTGATTTAATCGACGATAAAGGGAATCGACGCGCGGTGAAATTGAATTTACCAAACAGTCTCAGCGTGGTTTTTGAATAATGGCATATAGACAGTTCAAAGGCATTTTAATTGACTAGTTAATTTATCTATTTTATCTACTCTATCTGGTCCTACAAATCCAACAGTACATGTTCCGTCTGCAACTTCTGTTCGTCCTGCATCAAATACCCGACCATTTGAAATTTTTTTTCTAGTTGCAATTTCAAGAATAGTATTTAGTGTTTTCTCATTTTCAACTTTAAGTGCTATAATGGTCTCGCCATCTTTTTGCCATTTACAAAGTTTACCATTTTCAATAGCAGCTATTGTAGCATCTACAACTGCGTGCCCTACTTGTGCTGCAATTTTACCTTTGCTCATCTTAAGATCATTACGTACGATTAATACTAATTTATAACTCATTTTTTATTTATTAAAATATAATAATTAAAAAATCAATTTATTTTTTTGAGTCTTTGCCTTTAATAGAAATTTTTCCCTTCTTCTTGATAACAGTTGGCCCTCGGGGACCCTTTTTAACTGCAACTTTCACCTTTTTCCTAACCCTTTTTCCTAATTTTGCAGCTAATTTGGCTCTTTGTATATAGGCATCCGTGGTTGTTATATTTAATTTGGTAATATTATCATACACTTCATTCATGGTACCGGTATTAAGTCTCAAAGAATCGTCTCTGGTCAAAATACCATATATTGGAGAAACATTGCTTTTAGCATTGGCAAAACTACCGGCAAATATAATATAACATCCATCAACTTCTCCATTAATAAATGAAATAAATTTAGATGCTGTAGTAGGAATCTTTGTACGGCATAAAATAATTAATGGTAATTGGTATTTTTGAGATAAAACAAAAAAATCCATGACCGTCAAATAGTAATTTGTAGTGGTAATAATATCTTCAATAGGTGTCCCGTTTTTCAATGATTCAGCTTGGTCGCGTTTACCTTGTGCTCGTATAATATCAAGAATATAGGTATTTCCAGAATTTAATAACCCTCCGTATATTTCAACAAGATCAGAGACTATAGTATTTAAGGTTACATTCAAATCTATTTTATTATTGTTAATAATTTCCTTAATTAATTCCCATGAACAATTGATACTTGATCGAAACTCTCTTATTTGATAATTATTAAATCCCTGATCTCTCCAATTACCTATTGAAAGCTTCTTTAAATGTGGCTCTAAAATTACACATGGATTAACACTATCCGTTTTCATGAGTATATCAATTCCAAATTGATTATCATAAGGAACCGTTTTATTTGGCTCGGTATTATCCCAAGTAGTAGTATTTTTGATGTATACATTTTCTTTAACAGGTATCATGTTTTCAAAATAATCGCCGTATAAAATATCCTCTAGTAATATTATTTCATTTTCTTTTAGATTGTATGAAACAGATTGAAATGATAAAAAAGTTTGTGGTTTAAAAATAAATGTTCGTATTCTGTCAAATTTTATCAATTCAGCTGCAATTCTTACAAAATATTCGATGCGATTATTACCGCCACTTATTAAATTAGTATTAGGTAGTAATAGCTTACAAACCCCATCATTATCTTCTGAAAATGAACAATATTTACTTTCTTTACATTTACCTTCGGATAATTTAATACATTGCTCTATATTTCCTATTTTATCAATGGTTGAAACATCATAATCAATAAAATCGACATACGGCATTAGTAGAGTTTTAATACGTTCGCTAACATCAGCGATCTTATCCAGATACAATGTGGTATATGAGATTATAGAATCATATAATTGATTTTTCACACTTTTGTTTTCGTAATATGAGAAGATTATACGTAGAAGATTGCGAAATACATTGTAAAAATAACTTTCTAATCGTATTTGCTTTACCTTCAATATTCTTTCATTATCAATAGTTTTATCTGTTAATATATTTTTATCAATGTCAAGATAGTTGACGCGTTGTGCTGATTGAAAATTTTTTGAGTCTAATACTGGTATACCATCAGCTTCTTCGCCATCAACTGGCGTTTGATAAGCTTCTGGAATTGTAGGTACAAACTGATTGGTTTCTGTAATAATACCTACGGTAACGCTATTGTTTACTACTTTATATTTTGGAAGTGAAGCAATCTTAAGCTTGCTTGCAGTATTCAAATACTTTAATTTTTTAACCGTATTTGAATAGCTTTGCCACATATCACCTCTTCCTATAAAAATATATGGCATATCTGAATCCAAAGAAGATGGTAGACAGGGAATATATATAAAATCAGAGGCATCATCCGATTTTACAGCTATGATACCAATAACTTTTGAATTAAAATTCAATATCTGCTTTTGAGCTTTATATACAATATTAGATTTGTTTAATAATCTTATCAATTCAGAGGATGAAATATTTATTCGAAATCCTTTATCTTCATTATACGTTATTGGTAGACTAGGTAAAGGTTTACATTTTTTAGTCAAACTGTTCCATATCACATGACGTAAAATAGGCTCTAATTCAGACATTGTTTTTCCAATATCTGGTAGGTAAAATAATTTTCGAACATCATAAACTGCTTTTTTAACTCGTATATACCGATAAATAGGTTCAAAAAATCCATTTCTAGAATACAGAATTAATATCTTCCTATTGACGTCATATGGCGTTGTTGAATACTGATTCGTAGGGCATATAAGTTCTATTCTAGAGGTAATATCATCTTCGGGGCTGTTTAAAATTACCATGTTAAGACCCTTATCAAAGAGAAGTCCCGGTGTGCACACAATATCCCATAAATATTTATAATCTATAGTAACATCGGTGCTTCTTATAAAACCTTGAAAATTTATAAAAGCGTTAACCACTGTCGTAAAATATATTTCGATTTCCTGACTATCCATGCTTTTTTGGAGAGATTTGTATAATATACTATTTAAGTACGGAGCAAAATCAACTTGATCATTGGATCCGAATATATTTACAAGATCGCCATTTTGAATGGTTAAAAATTTATCAAATGTAACCTTTTCAATAATAATATCCTTTATTTCATTTATTGTCATTAAAGGATTTTTTGTTAAGTTAGCGGTTGGCTTTTTAGATAAGTCATCATATGTTGTCATATCTCTGTAAACATCTGCAATACAAGCTAAAAATGATTGATTTGGGCTTTTTTGAACACCTTTATGTAATAAACAAGGTTGATTCATTTTAAGTCTGGTCTCAGACGCACTTTGCTGGCATATTTTTTTACAATTGTAACCCATAAATTTTTGAACGGACAAAGGTAAATATCCCAACTGCCCCATTCGTAAAGGCCACGCTTCCAATAAAGGAGCTTCGTCAAATTTACCTACTGTTTTTTTTCTAACAACACTTATAGATGGAGCCGTATCTAATTCTTTTGATTCTGATTGATTACACTGTGTATAAATTTTCTTACGTGACGGAGCAGGTTTCTCTCTGACGGTGTTTTTACCTTTTATTGAGCTCATTATTATGGACCCTTTGTCATCTTTTGTATATGTAAGACCTTTACCGTCTGTTCCTTCTCCCACAGGCTGATACATGCTTTCTATTTCTATTGTTGGGACTTTTTTGGTGATTTCTTTTGTCTTAGTATTTTCATAAGTAATTTTACCTTTCTTATCAAGTTTTTCTATCCAATCGCCTCTTCCCAACGTTGTTGGTTTTCCGTAACAGCACGGAATACAAAGTCCCTCAGGATGTTTATCCGTCCCCATAAAACTGGGAAACATAGGTTTATATACAAGAGCATTATCTGTTTCAACGCCACTTTTATGAAAACGATCATCGGTAAATTCCATAATGCGTTTCCCCTGGGGAACTTTATCAGCCCCTTGTGGAATTAGCGCATCCCATCCACCGCATTTACCGTCATTTATATCTTCAAAAGATATAGATCTGGATTTTCCATTTTCATCATATAAACACCAGTATCTAGGGCAAATATAGTGATATTTCTTATCACCTGTACCATAGGTTATATGTTCATCGTATGATTTTGTACCAAATTTTTCGTCCTGTTCATCGATGTATTTCTTTTCCTTTCCCGTCAACATTACTGGTTGCTTGCTATATTCAGACGGACACGACTTTGAATAGGCTTTATATCGACCGGACTTCTTTTTTAAAAATAATGTAGGTTCCAATTCTTCTTTTTTGGCAATAAATATGTTATAATTCCCCTTAATTCGCGTCCCTTCCAAATTAACCTCTGCTTCACTTGTTAAATCGCTTTGTGGAGATATATTACTAAGATCACTATCTACGGGCGAAGGCGTATTTTTAGTTTCGAGTTGCACAGGCGAAGGCGTGGTATCATTTGTAGGTGAGTCAGAAAAAACAAAATCTCCAAAATCTACACCATCTTTTTCCTTATTAGGTGAAGGCGTTGTATCGTCAATGTCGCCAAATTGTACATCAGACATATCAAACATTTCTCCTTCGTCATCATCATCATCAGCCTCACCTTGTTCAAGTCCAAAAATATCTAGAAAATTATCCTGTCTTTCAGTATCGATAAATTTTATTTCTTTTCCTCTAATATCTTCTTCGGCAACAATATCTTTTATTTCTTTTCCCTTGCAAACTTTTGTAATCAAAGCAGTTTTAACACCAGTACTTTTTTTATCAATAATCATTCGCAACATCGTATCAATATAAATATAAACAAATCTTAGATACCCAATATCATTAATGGACTTTATAGAGATTTGAGTCATAAAATTTGCTTTGTTTCGCGTTATGGAAACTGGAAATCCTGTATTTGTTCGAATAGTAATTCTTCTGTTTTCAAAGAGATCCGTTTCAGTAGCTACTTGCGAAGCCCAATCTGAAAATTTTTGTTTGGCCTGTTCGTCCGATAAATTAAAATTTCCCATCAATTGTCGTATAATAACATCTTCTCCTTCATCATTTTTTCTCATTTCGTTAATAAAAGAATCTATACTGTCCATTTCATTGTAATTTGATACTCTTTTATATTTTAACTTAATTTCATCTGATTTGCCCGATAAATCACCCTCTAATACTGTAAATACGCCGGATAAACAAGCTAAATAATTTTTAAGGTGAATATTTTTTTTTATTTCGATTAATGAAATAAATGTAATATCATTGAATTCAATATTTTCATCTGAAAAGGAATCAAATAGCATATATGTATATCCGCTTTGTTCTAAAAAGGTTTTAATTTTTTCAAGAATGGGCTCGTTTAAAGCCATTTTAATAACATCTTGTATTTTTTCAGGATTCAATGCTGAATTATGATTTACAGAAATATTAATATTACCATTGGATTCAAATTCACAGGTAATAACATATAAATTATTTTCAAAAGGATATTCAATATAAAAACCGACGCGTTTTCTTTTTGCCAATACCCGACTGATTTTAATAATTTTACCCTTTTTATTACCATTTTCAGTATAAAGGTAAGGTATGTTTTTTCCATTTGTTGCGATGGCATTATTAGTAAATAAACGGTATATATTTTCTCTTTCTCTCCCAGGGTTATATTTTATAAGAGGCATGTTCTCGTCGCTATGAATTAACTTAAACAGTATTTCTAGAGGCAACTTTACCGAATATTTCGGATGCATTGTAAATTCCATCCTTAAAATACCTGGTGTATTTTCAGCGTAATTTAATTGCGTCTTTCGCTCATAATAAATATTGTAAAGTAAATCTATTTTTTCATTGTATTTTGTAAATGCTTTATTAATTTGTTGCTGAGTATCATCGTATAGTCTTATTTTTTCTTCTCTTAATTTTTCCAAAGTATCAATATTTTCTTTTATTACTAGATTTGGAAAATAAATATCTAAAAAATTTTTTTGCGTTAGATCAGGCACACTATTAGAATATTCTAATACCTCTTCTGCTAGACAAATAAATATATTATTTTGACATAAATTTCCATATTCAAAAAGTAAATTGGAATTTTGAGTTGTAATTTTGCCATCTATATTATTTTTTAAAATGGTATCCATTACAACACAATTATACGGATTGACTGTATATGGAAACTGTTTTCTCAATGCTATTTTTTGTCCAATTGGAATGGTAATGTTCTGTACACTATCCCATTCTATGTTTTTAAGTGCTATAAACTCTTCATAATCGTATACATCCTTATCTGCGTCCATAAACGTGGTACAAGTACTAGACTCTTCGATATCATCGCAACCCGCTGGCAATAAGTTCAATAAATATTGACACAATCTTTCTTGTGTTAATTCTAGAGTTTCGACTTGTGTTAATTGGTTGTATAAAACAGATGGGTTTATTTTTTTAGTATGCACCCCAAACATGTATAATTCTTTTAATGAAATTCTCAGGTCCGTATATTGTAAAATTTTCTTTTTAATTGATGACACAGTATCATCTTCGTGTAGGTAATGATCGATAAATTCAACTGGAATAGAATTAGTTTTAATTTTAATTTCTTCTTTTTCTGAAAAAATAGGGACTTTGTTCTCATCTTTCCAGCTATCATCTACAGTATGGTTTCCTTTAAACACGTATATCTTTTTTATTTCAACCCCTTCTAAATGGTTAACTTTGATTATCGACATCTATATAAATATAATCTATAATATTTATTATAAATTATGTTAAAATTAATAGTAGCACATTGTAAAAATAAAGGAATTGGTAAAAGTAACATGTTACCGTGGCATTTGTCATCAGATTTAAAACATTTCAAAGCACTTACGGTAGGTAAAAACAATAATAGTATTATTATGGGTAAAAATACATGGAAATCATTAAATAGCAACCCTTTACCTAATAGAAAAAATATAATAGTATCTACTACTATGAGTAATGATAATGAAAATTACATAATTAAAAGGTCACTACAAGAGGCGCTGGCCTTTTCAAATAAAAATAATTTTGATGAGACATGGATAATTGGGGGAGAGAAATTATATAAATATACAATTAACACTTTCGATATAAATGAAATACATATTACTGAGATTCTAGAAGATTTCGATTGCGATACTTTTTTTCCAGAATTGCCAAGTAATTATTCAGCTGAGAGTGTGACGCAATGGCGTAATGAAAATAATATATCATATAGACAAATTATTTATAAAAATAAGGTAAAATCAGGAGATTTTATGTATAATATTTTACCCAATTATGCAGAGAATAACATGTGGAAATAGTATTATAAATCTAAATAATATGTATGATGGCTTTAAAATTTCAAAAAATAAAACAAATATTAAATCAAGGATGTAATATTGTCTATAGATTAAAAATGGAGGTGGATGCGTATAAATCTGTTGTGGATGTTTGGAAAAATTATAAACACAATAATACTCTTAGTATAACAACCTCAGATAGAAGAATAATTAAAGAAATATTTGATTTCCACAAAACAATCAATAACCATGTAATATTGTATTTTTCAAGTAAAAAAGAGAATTGTCTTTTAATGTGTAAAATAAATAATGAATATATTAATTTATTGATACCTGCTGTAAAAATAAATAGAGATCAAAAAAGTTTTGTAGCTATATATAATTAACAAACTATACTATCTTTTTTTTTGGGTGAGTGTGGTGGCGACTGTGGTGGTGAATGTGGGGGATGGAATAGTGACTGCTATGCATTTTATAACTAGGCATCATATGAGCATTCTCTTTAGAAACGGTTTCCTTTAGCCACGGTCGTGTAGGTTTTTTATCGTGATGTGGCTGTGAAATATTTCGTGAGTGATGATGTTTTTCTAATCGTTCATCAATATTTTTATGTATTAGATTAAGATCTGTTGGAACAGAAGATATTGTTAAACCTTTATGATAACTTTTTGAAGGATAATGAGGTTTAGGTAAAGTTATTTGTTTAATATTTATATCATTATGATATCGATGATGCATTTTCGATGGTTTTGCCATATATTGAAATAAGATAGAGCCAATTAATAAAGTTGAAAAAATTACAATCAGCATAGTTGTAAGGGAACGACTAGGCATTTATATAATAACAATATTATAAATCATAATATGGATTATCGGTAATCTCCATTCCACAATATTCTTTAGGTTTTTCTTTATAGTCAACTGGAGTGTATAATTTATTTTTTACAGCAATTTTTAATAAAAATTTAAAATTTGACCAGAATTCATCGTTATGACCAACCGTTTTTGACATAACATGACCCAATTCATGAATACCTACAAATGTCAAGGTATTTTCATCAATAAGGTTATCGCCTTTTTTTGTTGTTGTTGTGCAAAATGCTAATTTTTTACCCTTGTCTTCGGAATATGCTGTATATTTAGATGTTGGTAAAGTTTCGCTTACCTTACTAGGATTGAAGTTTTTTACTAAACGTTTAACATTTTCTCTATCGGGGAACTCTTTTTTTGCTAATACTACAATCTGTTTTAGTTTTTCCGTCACTGTAGCTAAAAGGTTGGCTACTAATTTTAGCTTTGGCCTTTCTCTTACGCAGTATTTATTACCATCTACATCAGAAACAATGCATTTCAAATTAAAGGCATCAGATTCAAAATATATTTTCAACATCACGCCAATAATAAATATAATAAGAACGTACCCTAGCATATTCATGTTTTTTGCCATACTTATATACTGTATATAAAATCATATATGATGTTAAAAATATATGATTTATTTAATTATTTTGGTCCGCAACCGATTTCCATAGGACGTCTATTAAAATCTGGCCCGATAGTACTACCATTCCAAGGACCAACATTCAACATTGGATTAGCAGGCTCAGAACGAAGCTGGAGGTTAGCATTTCTTAAACTCTGACCCACGGTATTAATACCAATATGATATCCGGCTTTAAGAAGACTGACATTTGCTACATCGCCCGCTCCCATAGGATTCATTTTAGAAAACTGATTATTACCATCACTTGGTAACAATTGTTTAGGGTCTACTACTGGCTGTCTAGTACAGCTTGGAGGCAAACCGTGCATATCAGTTCTAACACCCGAAACTCCTGCTGGCGCGGAATTTTGTCCTAAAGGATTGGCAGCTTGAGCTGGGTTACCTCCAGCACAACAAGAGGCTGCATTTCCACTAACAAGATTTGTTTCAGGTACATTCGCAGCATTGCGAGCGTCTAATACATTATTAGTAACAAAAGGGCCATTACTCATACCGGATTGAATGATTCCTTTTTGTGCCGAATAGTTATTAACAAAATAAATCAAAACAAGTGCGGCGACAACTGTTAAAATAACCATGTGATTACTACATAAATTCTTCAACGTTTTGGCTAGCGTCATTCTATAAAATTAGCATATAAAAAATTTTTATCATTAATGATCAAAATATTAATTTGTGGTCATTTCTAAAAGATCTGTTTCATCATCCGAACTTTCAATCTCATCCAACAAATAAAGAGATTTAATTCTTTTCGCTTCTAAATATGCAGCAATTGCCTTTTTTTTGGCTTCTTTTGCACGTCGCTTAACTTCTTTATAAATCTCCATGTAAACTTCATTGGGCTTTTTTAATTGCACAGTATCTTTATCTTCAGGCATTACTAAATTAATTTCATTTAATTCGCTGTTTTTCTCTAAAGGTTCTGTATTCACTAATAATTTATCACCACCTTTGAGATTCGCCTCGTTTTTTTCTTCTGTTTTATCCTCTGATTTCGCTAAATCTTCCACAATCGATTCTGTATTTTCTGCATTTGGTTCTGTATTTTCTAAATTTGTTAAAGTTAATTGGTTTGCCACTGTATCATCTTCATTGATTTGTGAAGTATCATTATCAACAACATTAAGTTTAATATTTTTACTCTGAAGTTCAGAAAGCTTAAGTGTAGGAACTACTGGTTCGGTTTCTACTTGAACCTCATCTACATACTCTTGAATTTTTCCGTCATCGGGTTCTTCATCATCACTAAGATTTTGTACTAACTCCGCATCTTCACTCTCAGCATCCTTATCGTCTTTAGGAGGAATTTCATCGTAAACTTTATCTTGAGGTTGATTTTCTTGATTGTTTGCATTGACTGTTTTGATGAGACATTTATTTCTAAATACTTTCTCTTTTAAAACCATGGCTTGCGTTAAGTTAAATTCCAATGAAAAACTTTGTGATGTAAATTTTAAACCACTAATTTCTAAAAGTCCCATTATGGATTTCTCTTTTGTTAGATCATCCATTTTAAGCAATGACTCATCTTCATCATAAATTTGCAATGCAGGTGTAGTATTTAGCCTACTTTTTGGTTTTTTAATAAAACATCGCAACAGTATTTTACTGCCTTTATATGATCTTAAAATATTTTGCCAATGATAATCTATGGTGTCCATATCCATATCAGAATGAAACCATTTATCTTTTTTTTCATAAATCAAATTTTTTATTTTATCTTCGAGGCTTTCTAAAAAATCTATTACATTATCATCGTCCTTTTCAAACATTAAATCACAGTAAATTTTCTTTTCAGTTTTTACAACACCATTTTTGGTTTTACATCTTGGTGTTTGTAGTGTAACATTGTTTCCCAAGAGTTTTAATTTCGAAAAAAAGGCACCCCCTTGTAATCCTTGCGGATTAGCTAAAGCAATATCATCTAGAGGAAATTTTGTTTTGTCGAAAGCATATATTTGCGAACTCATTATAATCAATAATAGAAAAATATGTTTATACTAGTACGCATTATAGAATAAATTATATCTATTATTTTTAATGGGTGTATCCTTTAAAGATTCGGTGATCAGTGAATGTGTAAATATTTTAAAAAGAAAGGACGTCAAGGATGAAGTCAAAGCAATTTTCGAGCCAATTATTGACATGGTATTGCAAGAAATATATCCATATATCTTTCTTTCCATGATATTCGTATTAATTAGTTTTTTGTTAATTTTAGGAATATTTATATTATTGTTGCGTAATAATAAAAGTGACATTAAATTACCTACCATTTCTAAATTTTTCTTTGCTTAATGTATAATGGCTAAAACACGAAGACGAAGAGGATCGGGACGTACCCGTCGCGCTGGAACTAAAAGTAAACGAGGTGGTAGTTTATTGGCTGGAGTTGTTGGAGCCCTTAAAACGGCTCTTCCTTCAATTGTGCTTTACGAAGCTTTGCGTGCACAAAGCAAACGAGTTAAACGTGGTGGAAAATCTAAAAAACGCAGAGGAGGTAAATCTAAAAGACGCAGAGGCGGTAAATCTAAAAGACGCAGAGGCGGTAAATCTAAAAGACGCAATTAATTAATAAATATTATATGTAATTGAAAATATATATAATATAAGTACAATCATTCAAATAAGTTAAATATATTTTGTTATTATAAAATAAATGTCATTTGAAGATCAAATCAGACAATGGGTTACCATAGATAACCAATTAAAAACTTATAACACCGAAATTAAACGACTAAGAGAAACAAAAAGTAATTTAGCAAATAATATTTTAGCCCATGCTGTAGATCATAATTTATCACATAATGTTGTAGAAATATCTGATGGATCATTGAAATTTCAGAATGTAAAAGTCACCTCTCCTTTGACTTTTAAATTAATTAAAGAGTGTTTAAGCGATTGTATAGATAATGAAGAGCAAGTCAAATTATTAGTTGATTATATTAGGCAAAAAAGACAGGTAAAATATGTCCCAGAGGTAAAAAGAACTTATGCAAAATAATTTAAATATTGCACTTCTAATTAATTAAATGTCAAAAGAAGTACAATATACAGCCAATCCATTAAATTTTCCAAATTTACTTGTCCCAAAAAAAACAATGTCATATCGAAGATGGTGGGAATCTTCTATAAAATCTGATAATCCAGATTTTTGGAAGTCAAATAAAGAGACCGCTGTAACACACGGTGAATATGTAATCGATTTCTATTATAAGTTAAAAGAATTGATTAATGAATCGGGATACGTCATAGAAGATGAAAAACAATTTAAAGATGAAATTGCTACTTTAATATATCACCTATCAAACGAAGAATGACTACAGTAGTAAAAGACTTTAAAGACTATGCTTATGATGATGAAGGAGAGGAAGACGAAGAGATTATTAGAGACAGACAAATATTAAAAGAATGTTTTAAATTGGGGGATTTTTTAGTTTATCCCCAAACAAGAGATATTTTAGAAAATGAATTTAGGTGGGGATATGAAAAAAATTGTGAACAAAAGCTAGAATCCTTTTGGGAACAACAAGTAAATTTATGTAGAAATAGTGGAGCCACTTTATTTGATAATGAAGTAGATTTGGGCCATATGGGAACTTTTCTAGGAACCGTTTTCAGTAATCTGAAGCCACAATATGATTTAGAAATATTTTATGATACGCCAAGTTTGGCATCAACCATGGTGAAAACTCATGAAGAAAGAAAACAGGAATCGAATAATGCACGATTGGAGGACTTAAGAAAAAATTATACAGAATCATCAGATAATGCGAATAAGAACTTTGATTGGACTTCAAAATCATATAAAAATAGTTAATTAATATATATATATCAATGGACGCTGAAAATTTTATATATCATAAACAAGGTGGTCAGGTTATGTCCGCGGGGTATTCTATAAATAATAAATTATTAGAAGGTGGTATACCTGCATTAGTACAATATAAAAATCAAAATGGAGGTGGCATTGAATCTTTAGCGGTACCTGCTGGATTATTTTTATTGCAACAATCTATTAGTTCAAAAACTAATGCTTTGGATATAATTAAAAAAGAACCAGAGGTTATTAGTGAAGGTTTGTATGATAAACTATTAAAATTAATGGAACCTAAACAAAGAAAGAGGCAGAAAAGAAAAACGCGAGGTAAAGGAAAAAGGCGATCAAAAAGAAAGACAAGACGAAATTAATTTATACATAATATTTTCATAACATTATGTATAAGAATGGCAAAAACATTAAAAAAAAGATCAAAGAAAAGCAAAATATCTAGAAAAAAAAGTATTAAAAAGATTACGTCTTTTCAAGAATATGAAAAAGTGGGCGAACAAGTAATAACTAGAAAGGCATTTTTGAAATATAGCCTTGCTCAGTTTAAAAAATTATCGCCTTTCGAGCTTAAAAATACTTTAATTTATTTAGCTAAAACCAAAAATCCCTTAGATGATTTTACCATGTTTTTAAATGCAGGTAGAGGAAATCCAAATTTTTATAATAATTTTGTAAGACAATGTTATACTCAATTACAAGCATCCTGCTTACAATTGTCGTCAGACCTACAACCTATACCAAACGTAGATAAAATAGTAGGTTTAAAAGTTTATCCATTGCCTACTAAAATGAATTTTCAAACTGGCATGATGAAACATCTTAAAAAAATGTCAAATAAAAAAGAAGAAAAATTTATTGGGGAATATTTAAAGTATCTGGCTGTAGAAGCTAAGAAACAAAAATTGGATGTCAATCGTATAATGCATGACGTTGTTTTATCAATGATTGGTTGTTTTTATCCTTCGCCTCCGCGTATTCAACCTCATTTGAATTTAGTTGTTAAAAATTTTATGCATAATCTTATTTTTGGCAATAAAAATACAACAGAAAAACCAGATGACTACGAATACTTTGCTACAGAAGGAGCGGCTGCCGGAATTCTTTATGTGTTTAACACTTTGCATATTAATGGATTATTAAGACATGGCGACACTATTGCATTAATAACTCCCATTTTTAGTCCTTACCTTGAAATGCCTATATTAAAACGATACAAACTTAAAATTTTACAAATGCAAGGAGACCCGAACAACGAATGGTCATTATCTGACGAAGAGATTGAAAAATTAAAAGATAAAAAGATCAAAGGATTATTTATGGTAAATCCGGCAAACCCTGGTGCATTTTCATTACCGCTTAGAAATATTAAAAAGATTGGAGAGATTGTAAATACCGTCAGAAAGGATTTAGTTATTCTTTCTGATAACGTATATGCACCTTTTGTGAAAGAATATAATTCACTGGCCTATTCCTGCCCTCAAAATACTATTGAAGTTTATTCACTTTCGAAATATTTCGGCACAACGGGGTGGCGGTTAGGCGTTTGCATGGTGCGTAAAGAAAATAGATTTAATACATTATTAAAAAATTTACCGAATAACATTAAAAAACAACTCAATGTAAGATATGCTACATCGTCGGTGACGCCTAGTAAATTAACATTTATGGAAAGATTAGTAAGTGATAGTAGACAGGTTGCAGAAGCTCACGTTGGTGGATTATCCACACCACAACAAGCTATCATAGGAATGTTATTATTTTACGATATGAATGATAAAAAAAGAGTGTATCAAAATGAAATACTTAGCTTATTGAAATATAGAATGCAATTATTGTATTCTGAATTAAATACACCAGTGGTAATTACAGCCAGGTCTACAAATTACTATAATTTGTTAAATATTCCAGAGATTACTGAAAATTTATATGGGAAAGAAGCTAGGACAAAACTAGAAAAAACTAATTATTTACACTTTTTATTTCATTTAGCTAAAAAATACAAAACCGTATTATTACCCGGTATAGGATTTGGTGCGCCAAAATGGTATTTGAGAATTAGTTTAGCCAATTTGGCATCAACTGATTACAAACTTATAAGTAAAAATATAAAATTATGCATTCGAGACTTTACTACAAAAAAAAAGCTATTGAAATAAATAATTATTCTCATTATAGTCTATAATGGATATAGTTAAATCATTCTTAATCGGCGGAGGAGTAATTGCCGGATCTAAAGTTGCATCCAATATAATGGGTCCAGAATTAGCACCTATTGTAGGAGGATTACCTACCGGAATCATTGCATCCTTTTTCCTAACTTCTAATGCAACCAAACAGAAATATTTTGAAGGATACGCATACAGTTCTTTTGTTTTGTTTTTAGCTATTTTGTTTATTCATCTTGTTACATCGCATTATAAAAAATTAAGTGTAAACATGGTTTCAGGTGGCGCGTTTGTTGTTTGGGCTATTCTGAGTTTTCTTATAATAGGTGCTCATAAGAAAGGTAAAATATAATTACTAATTTATTTAAAACTTAGTAATTATACCTGGCTCCAATTATCATAATTAAAAGGAGAAACAAGCATATCTGGTAGTTTCTGTCTATATTCGGCTACTTTTTTCTCGAAACGCTTCTCACGACGAGTCATGGGCATGGGAGAGCTTTTTTCTAACATTTCCTTTTCAAGAGGCGTCATCTTTGGTTTGTATCCATAACAATTAATTCCAAATTTTACATTTTCATTTCCTATATAACCTCCATTAATACCGGGTCTACCACAATCGTGCTGATGCCCCTTTATCCCCTGCAATTTGTTCCATGTTGTTTTTTGTGTAGGATACAAAGCCATTTGATCAGCAGACCATCCGTATCCACACCATTCGCCACCCTTATCATAGGCTTCTTCAACTTGACCATAATTTGCTAACTTGGCACCATACGCTGCACATACAGCATTAGCATCTTTGTACGTATATGTATTATCAGGAATATGAAATACCTGTTTTGCAATGGTAATTTCAGGGACAGTACCATCAGAATATTCCGTATCACCTCCATCACCTCCATCACCGTCCTTTTCTGTTAAATCATCGGGTGGGGTAATAACGGCAATATCAATTTCAGGCTCTTTCGAGAATAAATGTTTAATACCGGTTCTTATATCGACCTTAAAAAAATACTGCAATCCATTTATTAAAACTAAAAATACAAACACCCCCCATAAAATAATCTCAATAAAGGTCATTCCAGCAGATACAGGAGCAGATACAGTCGCTACACCACTCCCAATGCCTAAATAGCTAAATAAAAGATAATATAACATTATAATTGCAGTAAGAATAACTAAAACTAAAGGATTTGCACCCTTAGAAGCGGTTTTTCCTATAAAATCATACATATGTGGAAACCCTTGTGTTGGTGTAATATCTAGCATTGGTATATAATATACTCATCTATTTTTTTTTACGATAGAATAAACAATACGATTTAGGAGAAATTAACTTAGTTGTGTCATTTACCTCCTCCACATTGGGATCATTGAAATGATACCATTTCCCATTTGCATTTTTTACATAAGCAGTATAATGACCACCAAAAACACCCCCGCTATGATTACATATACCGCATAAATCATAATTATAAGAAAATTTATCATAGCCTACGATATATGAAGACATATCCATGTTTTTTAAAGGAAAGTGAACAAGCGCTTGATTTTTATTAACAGAATTTGAATATCTTTTTAATGTTATAATTAAAATTTCTGGTAAACTCCAAAACAATAACTGTTTCTTAGCAACCTCTTTCTTTCCAGTATTATCATTAAAATACATATTATCTCCATCTAAAATTTCGACTTGTGTGTAGTTATCCAAGCACTCTTTCAAAGTACACGGTTTATTATTTTTTAATGTTTCTATAGGCAATGGTAAATCCAAAAGCAAAAAGGGCTCTGGTGTTGCATTAATATATTGACCATCATTTGTCTCAATTTTGGAAACATGTGTTCCATAAAATAAATTTAAAAATTCAGAATACTCTTTTTTATACATCATTTTTTTCATTTCAAAACATTTTTTTGCTAATTTATCTGTTTCAGTCAAAGCATCGCCTGTTATAGTCATGTTAACTTCTCTAGAAATCGCAGTATGAAAACAATCAATAACAAAAATAACAAATTCGGTCAAGTCATTTTGTGCAAATCCGGTAAAGATACTTTTATCTTTTATTTTAGCAACCTTTTGAACTGATGAAAGGAATCCTCCTGGACTAATTATACAATTCTCGCTCCATAATAATGTCCTTAATTTATCCCATTCAAGAAGAATTAGAGACTCAGCTTTTTTATTAAGTTTTTTCTTATAAGTGCCCTTATTCAAAAAATCATTTAATTCATAACAATGAGATAAACATTGTAATGCAGAATTCATAAAACAGGTGTTTCCAAGATTACTTAACCCTGATAATCCTTTATCTTTATAATTTTTAGATGTACTCATATTAGTATTAATCCTCTATTATTCTTATATCATTTCTCAACAAATAATATTCAGTCATGCTATATGAGCGTAAGTATCAATCAGATCGTATATGAGTATTTGAGATTTGCAACAGCGCAACAAAGAGGTCTAACAAATATTGCGAATGAAATGTCAGAACTAAACAGCCGAGTTACTGATGTAATTAATATATTTGCGAATGGCGATAGAATAAGAAATCTAGAAAATAGAGAAGTAGAATCATTGATAGATGAAATAACTCCTAGTATGACAAACGATCATGAAAACGATTCAGAATTGGATAGCTTATCAGAAACAATAAATTCGCTAAATAACATAAATTCAAACGAGGAAGAAGAGGAATCAATGCCAATTAATAATACAACCACCAGAATTAGACATAGAAGGTCTAGCATCGCTATACTAGACCCTGCCGGTATTCTAGGGACAAATTCTAGATTCGCATCTCCACCTATAACAACACCGTCATTAACTACAAATTTAAATAGACCAACAAATTCACCTCCACCACCTCCGCCACCAACTATTCCCCCTCCTATTGAAATACCCACTATAAGGAGTATGACTAGAGATCTTCGCCAAAGTCCTGTATCTGAAAGGCGAACTACTTCAATTAGTGGATCTGGTATATCTTCATCATTTGTTACATCTTTACCATATAGACATCGTGTTTTTACATTTTCGAACACACGAACTAGGAGAACAGTAGAAAATCCCGTGACCAACTTATCACCGGTAAGAATTAGACCAAGTATATCACAGATAAGACGAGGTACAGAGTTGCTAACGTGGCATGATATCTCGAATAATTATCAAACATCTTGCCCAATAGATCTTTTGGATTTTACAGAAGGAGATTCTATTTTAAGAATAAGAGAATGTAAACATATTTTCAGAGAAATGAATTTACGTCGTCATTTCAGAAATAGCGCGACGTGTCCCATTTGTAGGTTCGATATACGTGATTATATTCCTGACAATAATGCACCTGCATTAACGTCAGAAGACTTGGACGACTTGATAAGTAATGATATTGTAAATACAATAGATAACATTGTTACATCAAGAGCAGGATCTAATAGGCGTAATCGTTCCTCAGTTTCCTTAACTTGATAAAATATGAGTTGTATTTTTCATCATAATTATCATTTTTTTTGGTAATATAATCCAATGATTGCTGAATCAACTTTTTGTAAAAAAATATAACTTCAATCTCTCCTTTTAAAAGTATTAACCCGTTCCATTTTTTAGATAAGGGTGCCGTACATGTTAATAATTCATTTATTTTATTGTATGTCAGCTTGTATTTAGAAAGAAGCGTATTTAAATAAACATCAAGCGCTTTTAAAACAGTTGTTTCATGTGAATTATTCAATGGATAAAAATATTGACTTCTATATTTATATTTTTTTATCATTTTTTTATCGGCTAATGATATTCTAAGAAATACCATTAATTCATTAAATATTAATTTATCAATATCTTTGCCTAAAAAACCTTTAACATTGGCAGTTATTTCATCTTTTCTTTTCTTGTTATTGGAATTAGGATGAATCAAATTAATATATATTGTATTTTGGGGGTTATCTGCTTGAGTGAATCCGTAATACAAAAAATATTGACTATTGCATTTTTTACCATAAGTATCCGTAATCGCTATATTTTTTTTGAAAGATTCATTTGATTTCATTTTAAAAAAATCATCTTTGTTATCAAATCCCCATTTAACTTTTGGGTTTGAATCGTGATTTAACATATCACTTAATGGAACCATCGCCGTTCGAGAAACGCCGTGGATATTGATTCCAAAGTTTCTACTTCCTACAATTGTTCTTGCCCATAAAAATTCTTTTACTGTCCATTGTTTAAATTCTGGACATATCTTGATTATGGTTTGATAATCTTCTACAAATGATTTTTGTCTTTGTCGAATCATATATAAAATATGACTACCTGTTAATAGTTTATACTCTATATTATCCCAGAATATTGGGAAATTACTAACGTCTCTCGGTAAAATATCATAATATGGTTTAAAAAATTTATTTGTTTTAATCGTTGTTAAAATAAAGACAACCACCATGATAATACTGAAATTATTAATTCTTCCTTGATTATATTTTACTAGTTTGTTTCCTATCTGCGTATGTTCTCCCATGCCATCGTGTATTATCATTTTCAGAGGTATCTTAATTAGATTAGATCCTTTCCTAATTTTACTACGAGAATGAACACCCCTTTCATTTTCGCCGTATACTTTAAAACTAATATCTGGAAAAATTGCACCGTTTAGTTTTGCCCAATTCATAAAATTTATGAATGCTTTTTGATTAGTAATTTCAATATTTTCAGATACGGAATCCATTGTTAAATAATATATTATGTTTTTATTATTTTATTATTGTAATATATAATGCCAGGACGTGGAATAATGAGAGCAAAACAATTAAGAGGCGGGTCTTTAGGACAAGGTACAAGATTTTATTATCTTGGAGCTAATAAAGCACCAATTAGTAAAGTTGCTGGAGCGCAAGGATTTGGAAAAACAAACCCTTCTATTGGAAGTATGAAATCATTGGGAATTATGAAACAAAATCGCAAAGCAGGCGGAAATAACATATGCAAAGAAACACAAATGACAAGTTATTACACCCAAATATTTCAAATAAAATCGCCAACATCCGTTATACCAAAAGGAACAATGATTTATAAAAACGGATCTACTCAATTATTAGCGGTAGCGATTGCTAATTCAAAAGGTGGTACTACTAATAATACAGTTGAGGCAAGAGTATCAACACCTTTATTGTATACTCATCATACGTCTGTTACACTAGTAACACCAAATATTGGCTTTCCAGGTATTCCAGGCACAATTATAGGGGTTACGCCACCAGCAGTTAAAGTATCAGAAAAAGCTTCATCTTCTTGCGGGTGTAACGGCCCCAAAGGTTACTGCCCCAACTGTTCTGGTAGAGCAAATCCATATAACGCAATTACGGGCGGTGCAGGATTTTCAAGTACTAATTCATTTACTCTTCTTAGTCATTAATTTTATTTATCTTATATATATAAATGAAATTTTCAAATAAAACAATAATGATTCTATTCGGAATATTAATATCAATTGCATTGATTCCCCATTTATCCAACGTTATATTTGAGAATCTCCAAAATTATCAGGTTAAATCTGACGGTCGAAAAATACTTCTGATTTACACCGGGGGTACAATAGGCATGGAGGAAAGTTCACAAGGATATGTTCCAAAGAAACATTTTCTACAAAAAAAATTAAAATCATTTTTAGACATGTATCCGAAAGGTCAAAAAACTGGAATTGCCGATTATGATATTATTGAGATGAATCCTTTATTAGATTCATCAAATATGACTCCCAAAGACTGGAATAAAATAATTGAAAGGATTCAAAATAACTACGGAAAATATGATGCTTTTATAGTTGTTCACGGAACAGATACAATGGCTTATAGTAGTAGTGCTGTATCATTTGCTTTCCAAAATTTAACAAAGCCTATTATATTTACAGGATCGCAGATTCCATTAGCAAGACTTCGAAATGATGGCGATAATAACCTTATAACTTCTATGGTTTTAGCGTCAAATTTTAATATACCAGAAGTTATGCTTGTTTTTAATAATCAGATTTTAAGAGGAAATCGAGCAAAGAAAGTAAGTTCAAATAAGTTAAATGCATTTCAAAGTCCAAATTATCCGCAACTAGGAGCTTTTGGTTATGATAAAATGCCCAGAATAGACAGTACTTTAATTCAAAATAATAATTTTGGATTTACTAATGCAAATAAATACGACACTGATAAAAAAGTCGTAGTTATCTGGTTAACTCCTGGTATAGATTTTGATACATTTAAAAGTCTTTTCATAGCAGATTCCAATATCAAAGGTGTGATATTATTGACATACGGGATTGGAGATGGTCCTGTAAATAATAAAGACTTTATTGGATTTTTAAATTTTTTGAAAGAAAGAGATATTATTGTAATTAATACATCACAATGTTTAGAGGGTAAAGTTGATCAAGGCGATTATAGAACCGGTAGTATGTTAAGGAGTCACGGGGTAGTGTCCGGGGTAGATATGACAACTGAAGCAGCATACTGTAAATTATTATATTTGCTAACCATTTATGGATCAAACACCAGCATGATAAGAACAACAATGAAGGATGATATCCGCGGAGAACTAAGTTTAAAAGGGAGTGAAAAAGAATTTTCTATTTTTAATTTGTAAATTTTAGAAGAAGCTTTGTATAGTTCGCTGTCCATCTTTCATATTATTTGCTTGTCTCAATGCTCCTTCAAATATAATTTTTTTAACTTCTGCATTTCGAATTTTAGTTTCTTCCGAATCTCGTTTTACTGGATCATCTTTATACTTTCGATCAAGCATACGAAGTCGCCTTTTGAAATTTCCCAATTTTGATTTAAATTGTGGAATTTGTTCTAATACCAAAGCATATATTTGCATCAACGGTTTCATTATTTGATTTGTAATATAAAACGTATAGTCAGGCTTCAAATTGTGTTTGATCATATAATCTGGATGCTCAATCTTATCGCCTTGAAGTTTAACCTTGCCTTTTGTTTGGAAATATATATAAGGAATTCTAGACCCTACAGCTGGTTTATTTCCAGGATCCCGTTTACCCATCCGATCTGCTAACACTCGGTGAGCAATACTCTGAGGATTTTTATACCAATCTCTCAATGATTTGCTAATAATTAACTTTCTCATGTCTATTCCGCCATCAACAATATCTTGTAAGAATTGCTTTGTAAATTGCATAGCTTCTTTCACATCTCCGTTTCTCATTAAAATATCAATATTACCACCATATATATCTTTCACTACATCCGCATTGTCGCGTCTCTTTAAAACAATTCCCATAGATTTTCTCTTTCCTTTATTTGGATTCATTTCATAAAGCATTCCCACATATCTTTTCTTGGATAAAAGCAAGAATGGATCAAAAGTTTTTTCATACTCTAAATCGTGAGGTGGTTTCAAGAATTTACTAGCTAATTCGCCTGCTTCAATAGCCAATTCTATTGTTAATTCAAGTGCCTTTTTTCCAGTTATTTTTTCGCCTTCTAAGGTTTTCAAATTAAATGTGAAGAATACCGAATCTGTATCACCATAAATATATTCAGCATTACATTTTACTTTACCATGTTTGGTATTACAAATTGTATCACCGTAAACTTGTTCGATAATTTTTTTACCATAAATTAATAGTTTACGACCAGTGGCTGTTGTAGATGCTGCTATATCTTTATCATAAAACGCGCTAGTTCTTGCCCCACACTGTCCATACAATGAATTGGCAGTAATTTTATATCCCAATTGCCTTTGATTAAATACGTTTTTCATAAAACTATTATATGTATCAGAGATCTGATCAACATCACTTTTCATAACTGTTGTTTGTCCTTCTTTATTTGTCACTATCCAAGAATCTTCTTTTTCAGTTAACAAACCGGAAATGGTTGTTTTATCCAGTTTTTGTATTGTTTTGTATTTAATGAGTTTGCGGGTTGATTTTCTTGCGATAAGTAGTTCTTGTAAAATAGATGGCATAATAGCTTTTTGGTCATCTGGAAATTGTGCGAATCTACAAATCTTAGTACCTACTTTAATCTTTTCCTCCTTTTTTCTTCCTTCTGGCGCGATCCATTCATATCTATCATATTCAATATCAACATATTCATAATCATTCAGATTATCATATTCTTTATTACCGGTTTCTTTCAAAAGTTTTCCTTGTAAGCTGTACTCCTTTGTCCATACCTTACTATCGTGTGATATATTTTCACTAATCATGGAACTAGGATATAGCGATGCATAATCTACCACGGCTACTGGATCTTCAGTATACAATCCTTTCTTAGGTGCTAAGCAAATGGCACCTTCATATGACCCATCATTTTCAACTTTCTCGATAACAGGCATCAGTGTTTGCTTTTCTCGACATTTCTTTGCAATGAAACTTAATAGTTTAATACCCTGACCCCTCATTACAATGAAATCAATGGGAACAGAACAAATGCCGGCCACCTCTGACATCCCGGTAACAACATCATTTTTACGCAGTAAATGATGTACCAGATTACAATCCTGAAAACAGTATTTAGCGATGATTGCTCTATCATCTTCAGTACCATTTGTTAGTCTAAATAGATCAGCTGGAGATACATCATCCTTACCTAATCCCCATCTCAGTTTTTTCCCTTTAGACATTTCTATTTTTTCTTTCACCCAAAACTCACCCTTTTTCTCATCTAAACGGATTACTTTGAATTTCTTTCCTTTCTTATACTGGTCTTTAGAATGACCAATAATTTCAAATATTACAAAATTATCTTCTTGAAGTCCCATTAAATTCTTACTCTTGATCACAGTGTGCGTCTCGCAAAATTCGACACTATCTATCATGTCGCCAATAAAGTGTGATGCCACATTTTGAAGTTTATACGACCCGAGATTAACTTCACGTCTAAAATAATTATAAAGATCAATCTGAATAATACCATCTATATCCATGTATGTCAATTCGTGAGTTCCACTAGCAATTTTAAGAGATTTGTTTAATTTTTTACATTCTAATCCGAGATTTTTACCCAATTTACAAAATTCATTAAAACAGTTATTTTCATAAGCGCGCTCAATCATAAACTTATAATCAAAACCAAAGATATTGTAACCAATAATAATATGAGGCTTTTCTCTTTGAATAATTTCGGTCCATTCCGTTAATACGTCTGCTTCATCTTCACAACTCACAATTTCAACATCACTATTTCTCATATCAAATGCTGCACAATCGTTCAAACAAATACCGTGATTCAAATAAGGAGTATCTTCGCCCAACAGCATAAAGGTTGATCCTATAAATGTCACTTTATCACCTTCCAACGGGGGTAAGATCACAGTAAGTGCTTTATCAATGATTTCCATTTTTTTTCCGGCATCCAAGTCTTCATTCAAACAATCTAGTAACTTATAAGTATCGCCACTGGAATTTCTGCCCTTGATATATGGACCCCATTGCTGTCTAGGTTTATAAAGCTCATCATCTTCATCAAGTGCATCGGTGGATCGTCTTGCTTTATATCTGTCTCGTCCCACCAAATTTTTCAAACCTTCGCATAACATGTCATCGGCTAACTCACTAATATCTTGCTTCGATATTTCTTCTTTCGGATATACACAATTAATACCCTCGGCCGTTGAATAATTAAATGCTGTCATGATAAGTCGTTTGATTAAAGCCTTTTGTTCGGCTCTACTTAGCTTTTTAATTTCACCATTGTTTTTATTCCAATGTGTAATCATATCTCCCGCAAGTTTTTTATAAGTTTTAATAGACATTGGAAAATCTCCATGACTCGAAGAAGCCTCAATATCCATACTACAGATTTTAAGTGGAACAGCATCCTCTTTTTCTGGCAATGGTACCACATTATGCCACTTAACGCTATATTCGAAATCGCAATTGGTTTTTTTATTTTTAATAGATTTAAATTTTCGTTTTGGCAATTGTATCCACCCAGAAGGACTGATTTTTTGAATATGAAAGAATCTTAAAAGAGGAGGCAACTTTGCTTCATATAATTCAATATCGCACTCTTCAAAACATACTGTTTTAAGATGCATTGTATAACCAAAATGGCTTGTAGCATCTGGATATCTATCATACCACATATTTTTAACTTTATTCAAAGCGGATGTATTTTTAAATTTGATAGCTACAAAATTATGCATCTTTTTATTATCAAATCCGTACAGTTTATGCCTTGAAATCAATTGCATGTCACATAATCCTTTGAATTGATACGTTTTATATGTCTTATAATGTGTTTCGATATATTCTCTTAGACTTTGCTCTGGTTCAGGTTGCGGATACGCTTTTTTTCCTTTTTGCCATTGTTTATATTTTTGTTCCAAATCTGCTTTTGCAAGCTCTCTTCTTATATGTACTTTAAATGCACTGACAGTCGAATCTGTCCAATTATCTCCTACCTTGATATAAAAGAATGGTTCAAATTGTTCTACTTTGATAGACGCAGTTTCCCCTTTTTCATTCATGGCAAACATTTGAATTACAAATTCTTTTACACTGCCCTTTTTTTTGACACTGATTTCATTTGTTATATTAAAGTCGTACAATCTAAATTGCGGAGAAGAGTTCATCTTTATTAGATACAATATTATATATTCTATCTAATTCAATTTTAGTGAATTATAAAAACACCTGCTAATATCAAAACTAACCCTATTATTTTTTTTAGAGTTAATTCTTCATTATAAAATAAATACGCTACTAATACACTTGCTAAAACATCAACACCCGTATCTAAGAGAGTTAAATAGGAAATATCATTGTTTTCGAGAATTTTTCCTCCCAATATTACTGTAGAAGATAGCGCTAGAGCTGTTCCCGAAATGATTCCCCAATCTTTCATTGTAAACTTTTTGGTGTTGCTGACAATATTTTTGGTATTTCCAAATGTAAAAAGAAAAAATAAAACAAAAATAGTTGATAAAATTAAATCAATAAAATATACAGTTTCGACATCATATTTTTTGAACATTTGCTTTCTTCCGAATGTTATAAAAACACTTGCCAAAGAAGCTACTAATGAAAAGGCAATAATAAACTTTTTGTTTGAATACATGAATGATATATAATATTCATATTATAATAAATTGAAACTGATATAGTAAATAACTTATATAGTATAACTATACTAATATGAGCGATTACACTTTTATGAAAAGCGGATTTGACAATGTACAAGATGCTGTTTCTGAAGAAGAAGCTAAACAAAACGCGGTTGCTTTAGTAGTTGCCTTTGCGGAGGGTGCTATCAAGACTGCTGGTAAATATGTTACGCACGCCAAAAGAAAAGGCGTGACGCCTGAAGATTTAAAGAGGGCCATGATGTTAGAAATGTTCTTCTTTAAAAGGAGACCTGATATAGTAGAACAGGCTGAGAAAATTAAACAGGAAATATTTAGCCAAGATGAGATGGATGAAATTGATGAAGTTATTGATGTTGAAGAAGATGATATTGAAGAATTTGCAGAAAGCGCGTGTGAATGCCCTTTATGCAAATGTATTAATGGTATTTATTCTCGATGGGAAAATTGGGAACCCGAAAGTCCAATGGAAGTTTTATTTAAAAAACAGATTGAAGAGATGTGTTAATTATATGAATCACCTTCTTCTTGATCTGCGTCGGCGTTTAGTACGCTGTCGTTTTCTTTTCCTTTTATTTCTAGAACGTTTTTTAGATCTTTTTCTTTTTCCACCTCTATAAAATATATCTGTACTTGCCATTGTTGCAGGTGAGTCAAATATCATTTTTCGTCGTTTATGATTTGAATGTTTTCCACGCTTATGATGTTTTTTATGTGTTACGTGTTTACGTTTTTTCTTTTTATGGTGTTTAGTATGGTGTTTAGTATGGTGTTTAGTATGGTGTTTTTTCTTGCCCAAATGCTCCTTAATAAATTGTAAAACTTCTGGCATATTTCTTCCTCCATCATAATCTTTAATATGCTCTTTACCTTTATAAAGACTCAAAGTTGGAAATCCTGATGGTTTTTTTCCGGGTAGTTTTTGCATATGTTTATCATTTACTGTTATAACGTGTCCACTACCAGCACCGTTCGTTTTGAGATGAGATTTGATTTTTTCCCATTCAGGTTTGAAATTTTGACAATGACCGCACCAATCTGCTAAAAAAGCAATAAAAACTTTTCCATGAGATGACATTTCTTTTGCAAATTTATCAATATTCTCATCATCTAAATCTAATACAACAATCTTATTCTGATTTGGCATATATATAAAAGGAAGAAAAACTTTTATTTGTATTGTATATAGATGAAGTTGATCATAATAGCTATTATATTTATATTAGGATTGCTCTTTTGTTGCAATTATAAACACAGTGATTTTAAAGAAGGTTTCCAGTCTTCAAGTGAATGCCCTAATTTACTTGTTCAAAAGGGAAAAGAGTTGCATCTTATATATTCAAATAAAGCGCGAATTCCAGGAGTTAATCCTATTAAATTTAAGAATTTAGAAGATTATGTAGAATTTTTAAATTGGCAACGCGCAAAAGGTATTCGATGTCCTGTTTTATATTTTCAAGAAACCTACGATGCTCAAAATAATAAAGGATATAGAATGTTGCCAAATATAGTTGAAAAACAAGGAGGACTTCCTAGTAATGTTCCTAGAACAGCTCAGGAAACCAAATTATATGATGCAAATCACAATGATGCCCCATATAATAAAAATTCATACCCAGGATTTGACACAGAAGATCAGTACGTAGGGGCTTATACACCTTTAGATAAAAATTTCACATCTGATGAAAAAATAAGTGCAAATGCCATGGATACAACTTGGGGCGGTTCTTTATATTCTGAACAAATGGTTGAAAAGGGTGTCTACGCGCCAGACAGCAGAAAGGGTAATGATCAGAACCCATATAAACAATCAAATATGACATTTAGAAAACAAATTGCTACGAAATTACAAAACAGAAAAAATAGTAATGATATTAGACATCCAAGTGCAAAAACCCAACGGGAAATTGCATCTAGATATGGAGGTGAATTAGAGAATACACCTGAAAACGTAGCATTAATTAGATCTACTAGTAATAAAAAATAAATTTTGGTTTATAAATCTATTACTAATATATATGACATATAAACCACCTTCTGTATGGGGATTCATTTTTCTTTTAGCATCAATAGCTTTTGTATATATGATGTTCCTCGCACCATTTGCAACTGGAGCATATTATGCTTTTAAAGATGAGAACTATAAAGAGTTTTCAGACGGTTTAATAAGAAAATTAAAAAGAAAGTTAAAAGTGTTTTAATAGAGATATACTATATCTGTAATATAGTATGTCTGATTTTGTTGCGGCTGCATGTGTGGGTTTGGCCCAGGTTTCAGTGGGACATCCTTTTGAAACCACTCTTACTCTGATACAAAATAATAAAAAATGGAAGAGGTTGCCTATTAAAGATTATTATAGAGGATGGCGTTTTCCGTTATGTTCAGCTATAGGGTTTAACATGACTGTTTTCCCTATAGTTGAACGTAGTATGAGTTTTACAAACAGTTATTTATTATCTGGAATGTTGTCTGGTCTTTGTGTGGCTCCCTTTGTTTTTTGTTCCGAACTTGGAAAAGTAAAACAACAAACAAAACAAAAAATTAATATTAATACTATTTTAACAAATAAAGGACGTATACCTACTTTCGGGAGAGAAATGACAGCCATGTCTGTATATTTTACAAGTTATAATTATGCCAAAGATCAAGGCCTTAATTCTTTAGTAGCCGGTGGTCTAGCTGGACTATCAAATTGGACATTAACTTATCCTCTAGAAGTTATTAAAAATCGACAAATGGTGCAAAATATTAGTATTAAGGATGCTATTAAAATTGGCAATATATGGAAGGGTTATCCTATTTGTGCCACTAGGGCTGTTATAGTAAATTCTATAAATTTTTGGACATATGAAACCGTTAAGGGTTTATTGGATAATAATTAGTAGTAGCATCCATAGCAATCAGATGCCCAAACGCATTCATCATAATTATTGCCTGGAATAGGGCATCCGTCTGGTGTACATCCCTTTTTACAAGCTCCCCAACCCAACCATGTGGTTGGCCACGCAAAACTATCATACCAATAGTGCCTTCTTCTAGGGATCCATCCACCACCTCTTCTAAATCTTCTCACATATCTATTAGGATTAAATCCGCGACGACGCCAACCGCCTCTTCTAAAACCTCCTCCGCCTCTACGACCACCTCCACCTCTGCGACCCCCGCCACCTCTGCGACCACCACCTCTTCCTCTAAACTCTTCTACAGCATCATTGCATACATTATAAAATACAATAATAAACAAAGCAATTGCTCCAATTAACAAAACCGTTTTCATTATATATTATAGCAATATAATGAAAATTTATGGTATATTCCATGGTACGTCCATTTTTAAAAATGTTTGGGCGCCTAGAGAAGACTTTCCCCATGCAATGATTGGTGCATTACTACCCATATTTTCAATTTTTATTATAAGACCTATTCTACTAAGATTAGAAGTATTCCAATTAATAGGTAAGTTATTAACAAACCAATTGGTTGGCGTAACTTGATTACTGGGAATTGGACTCCCAGAAGGTGTGAGACTAGTATCAGTGGAATTCTGGAGTTTCATTGTCTGATCGCGCGTAAAAACACATTCGCCCAAATTTAAAAGCGTGGCGTCCTGTTGCACATTACTTCTTGAAATAGTATAACTTTCAAGGTATCGAGTAGTAGAGGGGTCAGCTGTGCTTCCTGCCCATATCCCAATACTAATTTTTAAATTATAACTACTCGTCCCTGATGTTCTTGCTTTTAAACCATTTTCAAAGCCGTTTATAATTAAAGCATCAAGAGAGCCCCAAAAAGGTATAGTATAACCATAAATTACTGATGACGATGGACTTGTTGAATTAATATTAGTTGTACCCGCACTACCAAAAAATCTAGAATGATAATACCAAATCTTTGTGGCTGGTAAATTACCCAACGTAATGTCTGAGGTCATGTTATTAAAAAAATGATATATAGCTGTTCCCGTTGAAACTTGATATTGTTTTTTCAAGTTACCTGATATACTATAATTATTAAATATAATGCCTTTTTGTGAATCTGGTGAATTACATATAGCTAAATCTCCTACTGTTGTTAATTTAGATGAAACATTACTACTAGAATCGACGAACATATTTGTCATAGATTCAAAATTAACTCTATTATTTAACGTCCCAATAGTTAAATTTGTTCCAGTTATATTTAAATTTGCAACTTTTTGGATATTATTTAAATTTAAATCTAAATCACTATTAATTTTAATTTCATTAGTAGTGCTTGATTCCATTTCATTAACTTTTAATGTATTATCATTTAAATCGAAATTATTTGTTTTATATGTAACATCTCCTGACGCGCTCCCGTTTTTAAATATTATAGAACCATTTCCTCCGCCAGAATTATTTAAAATAATATCGCCAAATGGTGGGCCCCCGCCTTTTGATTTGATTTCAACCTGACTTGCGTCAATTAAAACATTGTTATTTGGGTTTCCTATTGTAATGTCGCCAGTTGTTTGATTTATTCCTGTTAAATTATCTATTTTCCCATTGATCCGTTGAAAGTCAATACATTGCCAGTTATTAAGTCATATATCACTGATAGAACCATTGGCTGTCCAAATTCTAATGTATTTTGTGCGTTTAATCTTAGATTACCAGAATTATTAAAATTTATATAATTATTAGTTCCCTTTAATTGATTAATATTGTCAATATCATTTGAATTTAAATTAATATCATTTCCTAACATAATACCTTTGTCAAAATATTTATAGAGATTTGTTGCAGATGAAATTTTATTACCATTATTATTTGTTAAATCTATTTCAGTTATATTACTTGATGAAATTGGCAGTTTGATTATCAGATGATAATTTCCATGGTAATACATCGTTAATAAAGTCTGTTTTTGATAAATTAGTATACATTTTAATATCTATTGAGGTGGGGTCACCACTATTGGTAAGGCGTCTATGATTGATTTGAATCTCCGCTCGTCTATTACTACTTATACTACCGAATTTGACCCTTATTCCTTCAATGCATTGCGAAGAAGTATTCCAATTGATCTCTTTAACATTAATAGCGACGCTATTGGGGGTTAGTTTTGAAACTGAAAAAACAAGAATTGTCGAATCAGCATTCGTTGTATTATCATATAAATGAAACTCTGCATATCCCGCTCTATCACTTGTTCCGCCCGCATGCTCTGAAACTGCTATTGTATCATATTTAAAGGTCGTACTTGTGAGAAAATCTGTATCATCATAATGTTTATATTCCACAAGAGTGCTATTACCTACGGTAGTTATCGTCCCAAAAAAAATTCCATCACCATTTGTCACACCATCACCAACTGTTAAATCTCCATCAATCTTTAAATTACTGCGACCTCTAATATTACCAGATACATCAAGGTCTCCGTGTACATTTAAATCTCCATCTACATTTAATGTATCAATATTTAATGACGATGCAGTCAAATTGCCACAGATATCAACATTGCCACAAATATCAACATCGTTCTTAAATATTTCCTTTGTTGTAGTTATTCCATATGGCCATTCATATATATTCAAATCTACAAACCATAACTGTAAATCAGATATAATGTTAATATTAGGGGGATTGTTTTGTCCTCCTATAAATAAGGTTTGGATAGATTGGTTCCCCGGAGAGGGAGGTAGATCTGTTGGTGGATCAAATACTGTCCCTGGAAGTCCTGACAACAAAAATGATGGTTGGATACCAGGCAACCATTTATCTATATATCGTCCCATTAAATCATTGCTTAATAATTGCCAATCTGTATTTATATCATTTGCTGATTTCATCTCAAGGGGATTATATTCCTTTCAGGCATTTTTGCACCTGTATTATTAGAGTATAGACGAACCTCTATATTATGATCACCGCATATTTTTTTAAGAATATCTTCTTGAGGTTGTAGACCTTGTGAATTCATCCATCCCTCGTATGCCCATGTCTGTTCTAAGAATAACCAAGCTTTACTATTCGTTTTTTCTAACGGCACAGGAAATGTTTTAACACTGGGAAAAAGGTCAGTTAGCCCTTCGGCGATAACGATTCTCGTTATACCACCTATTTTGTTGCCATTATATACTTGGTTTGCTGGACCAAGGGAATTTCCAACAACTGGCTTTACGTTAGAAAAAATAACGGTTTCTCCGTTAACATTTCTGATATCGCCAAAGCTACAGCTTAATATTTTAATAAATGGTTTTGGATTTCTAGTTTCGTTGCCACGATCGAACTGTTGTTCTTGATATCCTGCAACAAAGTGTATAGTTTGTTCAGGAACGCAGTTATACCCAGGCTTTGATCCCTCGGGTGGAGGAGCAGGTGGCGACCCCATTGTTGTAGTCCACGTACCATCTGAACTGAAGAAGGGCTCATTTATTTCTGACCAACTCATCATGGATGGTTGAGCGAATTTAACGGTAAAATATCCAATTGTATTTGCTAATAAGGGGCGAAATTCGCTATTCCACGCTGGTTCTATCGATCCAGGAAGTGGCGATTGTGAATATGAACCATTGATATCTATTTTTGCAATTGGAATCAAATTTGGACCAAAAGGACAGGGTTTCCCCTGAACCCACGCACCCGGACCACTCCCCACCGTCCGATTGACCATTTTCTTCCAGAAACCATCAAAATAAGTAGCAAAAGGAAGTTTC
>PVMK01124386.1_pt1 | contig 61738 bp, 68 predicted proteins | sample 1853481 | NCBI WGS metagenome assembly PVMK01 (sample SAMN08533507, study PRJNA380276) | Marine sediment metagenome, whole genome shotgun sequencing project.
GAATGGGCAGGAGCGGGGCGAAGTTTGTAGGGGACGAGTTCGCTGAGCAACTCGTTGCGCCCAAAGAGACAGCCCGTGTGCGGCCCGAACCACTTGTAGGCCGAAGCGACGAGAAAGTCGGTGCCGGTCTCAGCGACATCGATGAGCCCATGAGGCGTGTGATGCACAGCGTCGACATACGTGACGGCACCCACACTGTGGGCCATCCGCACGATCTCGGCTACCGGCGTGATCGTACCGACAGCGTTCGAGGCATGTGTGAATGCGACGAGTCGCGTGTTGCCGTCCAGCGTATCGGCAAGTGTGCTCGGGTCAAGATCGCAGCCGTCTTCCGGATCGAAGTCCACGAACCTGACCTCAACGCCTGCATCAGCCGCCGCTTGCATCCACGGCGAGACGTTCGCATCATGGTCCAGCCGAGTGAGAACGATGTTGTCGCCGGAATCCCATGTCCGGGCCATGGCACGGGACATTGCATAGGTGAGTGACGTCATGTTCTGACCGAATACGATCTCGTTCGGCTCGGCACCGAACAGATCAGCCACAGCGCTCCGGGCGCCGGCGACAACGCCATCGGTTTCAGCCGAGGTCTTGAACGTACCTCCAAGATTGCTGCCGCCACGTTCCATGAACTTGGCCATAGCTTGGATCACGGACTCGTGGACCTGCGTGCCACCGGGCCCATCGAGGTACGCAACCTGGCGTCCGTTCTGAGTTCGAGCAAGGGCAGGAAAGCTGGCCCGGAGAGAGTCGAGATCAAGAGTCATACAACGAGCATAGGAAATCGATGGAGCAGAGCGAATCCAGACATCGGGTGCCGCACCCATCCTCGTGAGCGCTGCTCTATGCTGGCTCAGTGACATCCGCTCCAACGATGCCTGCGGAAGCGGCGAAACTCGTCCGCCGGTACTACACGTACGCAGGCATCTACACACTCGCCGCGTCGATCATCTGGGGAATCAACACGCTGTTCCTGCTGAACGCAGGACTCTCCATCTCCGAGGTGTTCATAGCAAACGCCGCGTTTTCTCTCGGCACGGTCCTCTTTGAGATCCCCACGGGAGTTGTTGCCGACACCATCGGGAGGCGAGCCTCATTTCTCCTGTCACTCGTCGTGCTCGCACTGTCCACACTTGCGTATGTAGGTCTTGCACAAGCGGGAGCCGGAGTGGTCGCGTTCTCGATCGCGTCCATATTCATCGGACTTGGCTTCACGTTCTACTCAGGGGCGATGGAGGCGTGGCTCGTCGACGGTATTCAGGCGCTTGGCTACGAGGGGGCCATGGACGGCATCTTCGCCAACGCTCAGATCGTTGGCGGAGTTGCAATGCTCATCGGGACCGTTGGTGGCGGTCTCCTGGGCCAGATCAACCTCGCTCTGCCATTCATCGTTCGCTCAGCTCTCCTTGTGCTGCTCTTCGGCCTTGCCTTCTTCGGCATGCACGACATCGGGTTCCAGCCGAGAAGCGTCACATGGAAGACGCTCCCGTCTGAGGCGAACGCTGTTGCATCAGCCGGGATCCGCCACGGATGGGGCTCCCGCCCTCTCAGGATGATCATGATCGCCGGTGCCATCCAAACCGGAATCTTCATGTGGGCCTGGTACGCGTGGCAACCGTACTTCCTTGAACTCCTCGACCGAGATGCTGTTTGGGTCGCAGGAGTCGTTGCTGCCCTGCTGTCTCTCGCGATGATCGCCGGCAACAGCCTCGTGAAACTCTTCACCCGCTACTGCGGAAGGCGCACGACGATGCTCCTGTGGACCGCAGCGGGATTCTCTATCGCATCGATCGGTGTCGGCCTCGCAACGAGCTTCCCGATCGCTCTCGTCTTCCTCCTCCTAAGCGCCGTCGCAATGGGCGTGCAAATGCCTGTCCGGCAGGCATTCATCAACGAGATTGCGCCCTCTGAGGAGCGGGCAACGGTCGTGTCGTTCGATTCGATGATCTCTGGTGTGGGTGGCATTGCCGGGCAGGCCGGTCTTGGCTTCTACGCCGAACGGCAGGGATACGCCGCTGCCTATGTCGTCGGAGGCATAGCCGTCGCGTTCGCTGCACCGTTCGTCATCGTTGCCCGGCGCATGCAACCACCCGCCGACTTCTTCGAAGGAACGCACGAATCCGAAGCCGATGGATGTGTACCCCACGGCCTCCCCTCCATTGCGCACGTCAAGACCGGGACGGTGGACTCGTAGATCCATCACAACGCAGCCGACAGACCGTCGATGATTGGGTAGGCTCCCGCCGATGATCGAGGTCAGCGCTCCATCAGGAATTGTCACGTTCCTCTTTACCGATATTGAGGGTTCGACGCGCCTGTGGGACCAGCATCCCGACGCCATGGCACAGGCGATGGAGACCCACGATGCACTGCTCACGGATGTGGCGGAGGCACATGGCGGGTATGTCTTCTCCCAGGCTGGCGACGGCTGGGGCATCTCATTCGACGCTCCCGTCCCGGCGATCGATGCGGCACTGGCGATTCAGGGCGGTCTGTCTGGCGCACAGTGGACCATGCCGATCGAAGCCATCAACGTACGAATGGGCGTCCACGCAGGCACCTCCGTTGAACGCAACGGCGACTACTTCGGCACGACGGTCAATCGTGCAGCTCGAGTGTCGGACGTAGCCGACGGCGGACAGATCCTCGTTACGGACACTGTTCACACGCTCGTTACAGATGACCTCCCTGAGCACTGGCGATTCAGGGATCTCGGACAGCACAGGCTTCAGGATCTTGTCCGAGCAGAGCGCATCTGGCAAATTGATACCACAGATGCACCGGCAGTGCTCGCTGATCTCGGTCACCGAGCGTCACACGGAAATCTGCCACCTGAGCGCACTCACGTCTTCGGTAGGGACGAAGACGTGTCGAAGCTCGTTGCAAGCATCACGAGTGAGCGCCTCGTTACGCTCGTAGGTGTTGGAGGCGTCGGAAAGACAACGCTGGCCCAGACCGCAGCACGGATGCTGGCAGACGACTTTCCCGGTGGCGGGTGGTTCGTCGACCTTGCGCCGGTTGATGATCCAGACGAAGTCTCCCAAGCAGTGGCTACGGCACTCAAAATCAGCCAGCGGCCAGGAATCAGCACTGAGCAAGCCATCCTCGACGCTCTCGACACAGAGCGTCGGCTTGTCATCCTGGACAATGCCGAGCACGTAATAGGTTCCGTTGCTCATCTCGCCGACGCAATCTTGAACAACATTGAGGATTCCCGCCTGGTCGTCACCAGTCGCGAACCCCTCGCAATTGATGGCGAGGTCCTCCACAGGGTGGATCCGCTGCCGATTGGTGTCGATGGCGCAGGAGAACCTGCTGCGGCGCTGTTCATCGAACGGGCCCGGCGCGCAGCGCCCGACCTGGATCCTGATTCCTTCGATGGCGCTGTCATCAGCGAGATCTGTCAACGACTGGATGGGCTTCCGCTGGCAATCGAATTGGCCGCGTCCCAGTGCGAGACTATGACGCCAGAAGAGATTCTCCGAGCGATCACAGGCGAAAGCCTCACGCTTCGGTCGACCTCTCGGTCCATGGCCGAACGGCATCGCTCACTGTCGGATCTGATCGAATGGTCCTACCAACGTCTTGACGACACAGACCAGATCGTGTTCAGCAGGCTTGGGGTGTTCAATGCCGGATGCACAGCAGAGGCTGCTCAGTTCGTCTGTGCCGATGGCGATTTGAGCCCTGACCAGGTGACGTCCTCTCTCCGAGCTCTCGCGCGCAAGTCGATGATCATCACCGACAGAAGCAGCGGCACAACGAGGTTTGCGATGCTCGAGACCTTGCGCCAATTCTCCGAACAAAGATTGCTCGAGGCGGCAGATCACATGCGCGTCCAGGAACGTCATGCCGAATGGTTCGCGGAGCTTTCTACCACTGCGTACCACGGGATGGTCGGACCCGACGAGGCTCGGCACCTTGCCTTGCTCCTCGCTGACCTGCCGAATGTTCAGAAGGCGTCTCGATGGGCGTGCGAGAATGAGCAGTTCCAACTCACGTCCAAGATCGGAGCATGTCTGTCCCATCTCGTCGCCTCGAAGATGCGTCCGGGCATGCTCGACTGGGTACACGATGCGCTCACGGTGCTTCCACGCGAACATCCAGCGAGGCTCGACTATGCATTCGCTGTCGCATATCAGGCTCTGTTCACCGGTGATCTGACAGGCGCAGCCGATCTCTTCGCGTCGGCCACGGAAGATGTGGAGGACCGTGACAAGGCTGAAGCGATGTTGAGCTATTTCGAACTCGTAGCAAGATTCTTCCTGGGAGAGATGGACTTCGTACTCCAGCACTCTGAGGACGTTTTGAGCCTTTTGTACGCCGTTGGCCTTACCCGTATTGGTGGAACGATCGGAACTGACCTGGCTCTTGCACTCTTCTACACAGGCGACATCGACGAGGCCCGTAGAGTCGCCGCAATCGTGAACGGCCGGGCCGATCAGTCGGGCAATCCCACATTGCTCGCCTGGGCGACGTATCTACAGGGGGAACTCGACGCCGACACCAAGCCGGAAGAGGCAATCGAGACGCTGGAGGAGTCGGTCGAGCATGCAATAGCCGTCGGGAACGAGTTCGTTGCGGGTATCTCCCTCATCGCCCTTGCAGCAACGGCTAGCCGTCACGGCGATCCAGTAATCGCGTTCGAGGCACTTGAGCGTTGCATCCACCTGTTCTCGCGGGCAGGCAACCGACTTCAACTCTGGACCGCAGTCAGGAATCTTGCCGAGATACTTCATAGCGTTGGAGCCGACAGGGATGCGTTGGTTCTGCACGCCGCGGCAGAGGCAGACTCCGAGCATGCACCCGAGATCTTCGGACCGATCGGTGACCGATACCGAGAGTTGGTCGACGAAATCGCCGAGTCGTTGGGCGTGGATATCGCAGGTGACGCGTCCAGAGAGGGACGTTCCCTGGAATACAAGGATGCAGTCGAATTCGCCCTCAACGCGATAGCACGAGCCTCGTAGCGCCTCTGCATGCCTGAAGCCCACGACCCTGGAACCACTGCCGCCGCAGCATCACGCTCGCCGCTCAGGCGAATCTCGACAATCGGGCATCATCCAAACGATAGCCGAAGCGTTCGAACCCGTAAGACAACGCTTGTTGTCACCACGATCATCGGTGCAGCCGTCGTCATACCGTGGGGAATCTTCTACATCTCGATCGGTCTTGTCGTGACCGGGATCATTCCCCTGATCTATGTTGCTCTCTCGGCAGTTGGCATCCTCCACTTCCGTCGAACCAAGGATGATCGATTCCTGCGCTATGAGCAGATCGCATTGTTCTTCCTGCTCCCGGCGCTTGTCCACGTCACGCTCGGCGGGTTCGTGAACAGCAGCGGCGTGATCATGTTCTCGATCATCGGCGTACTCTGGGCAGCGTCATACGCCGATGCGAGGCGCGGAGGACTGTGGTTCGCCGGATATGCGGTCTTGCTCTTCGTCCTGGTGCTCATCGATCCTATTCTCCGCACATGGGCGCCAGATCTCACGACGAATTTCATCACCGCGCTCCTCGCCACCAATATCGCGTTGGTGTCGCTCCTGGTGTACCTGCTCATGCTCGTGTACGTACAGGCTCGCAATCGCCTCGCAGAAGAGCTTGCCGACGAGCGTGGGCGCTCAGAACAGCTACTCCTCAACGTGCTCCCGGCATCGATTGCGGAACGACTCAAGAACGACGAGCAGCCGATTGCTGATCACTATGAGGACGTGGCCATTCTATTCGCAGATATCGTCGATTTCACACCTACGGCCGAGAAGCTCTCAGCGGACGAGCTGGTCGACGCACTCAACTCGCTCTTCTCGGCGTTTGACGAAATCGCTACGGCCCACGGCGTCGAGAAAATCAAGACCATAGGCGACGCCTACATGGTCATGAGCGGGGCACCCGATCCGGGCAAGGATGTCAATGACCTGGCCGCGGTCGCATTGGAGATCCGCGACGCCGCTTCGGCCAGGACTCTGGGAAACGGAGAATCCGTGTCGATGCGCCTCGGTATGGATGTAGGACCCGTGGTTGCCGGCGTCATCGGCGAGTCCCGCTTCATCTATGACGTGTACGGCGACACGGTGAACACCGCGAGCCGGATGGAGTCAAATGGCGTGCCGAACAAGATCCAGATCACGGCACGAGTCGCTGAACGGCTCGAACGCGGGTTCATCGTCACCGAGCGGGGCCCCGTCGAGATTAAGGGCAAGGGAACGGTCACGACCTATTTCCTAGAAGGAACGAGCCAGGGCTCAGGTTGAAACCTCGGCCTGATGATCCTCCGCCATCGACGCAACCACGATATCTGTCAGGACGAGGGCCCCGCAGAACACAGCGAGAATGAGCACGGTCACGGGCGCCTCAAGATTCCCCGACCAGGCCGATCAGGAGCGCAAGGACGATGACCAAAACCCGCGAGAGGATCAGTGCAGTGCGCAAGTCGTCTCTGATATCGCGCCTGGATGCCGTTTCGATACCGACCATCGCAGCGAGAGCGAGGACAACACCACCCACGAGGAGCCATCGCTCGGCGGACGTGTAATGATGGCCGTGGTCCGATGCCACGATCGCGTGTTCCACTCCCACACCGACCATTGCCAGCCCGATCGCAAGGGGTAGATGGCTGTAGATCCACACCGTCGGTTGCCACGCCCTCCCTTTGCCCTTCCGTCGCACGACGCGGCCGTCGACATTGTCGAAATGGATCCACCAGAGACCCGGTGGCAATCGAGAGTCCAGCAATGCCCTGCGATCGTCGTGCTCCACTGCCATTCGACATGGCCAAGACCAACAGTCACAGCGACTATCGACTCCCCCAGCACAAGGATCGTGAACAATCCGAATCGCTCCGGTAGGTGAGAAACATCGAGGGGCGATGCGGCCTGAGCCTTGCGCATGACGAAGGGTGTTGCGAGATCGACCGTGAGCGCAATGCCCCAGAGCCAAAACCGGCCTGGCTCCGGAACAAAGATCGATACGACCCAGATCGTGGCTCCGATTCCGAACCCAATCAGATATCCCCGAACGAGTTGACGTGTGGCCGGAACGAACTTGAACGCCCGGGCGTATAGCAGCAGAAGCAGGATCCGTGCGGCTGCGTACGCCGCAGCGAACACCGCTGTGGACGCTGCTGGCCCCGTGGACACACTGGCCGCGAGAATCGCGATCGCCACCATCTGAGTGCCAGCAAGAAACCGATACACAAGATCGTCGGTGTCATATCGATCTGCGTAGAACGTGTGACTTGCCCATAGCCACCACACGAGAAGGAAGTAGGCGGCGTAGGAGAACCAGCCTGTCACAGATGTGTCTGCAGCGAGACGGATGCCGAGCATGGCAACCGTCGCTACGAACACAAGGTCGTAGAACAGCTCTAGCCAGGTTGCGTTCCGCTCCCCCTCGGTCTCTGTTTGGAGGCGGGGAGGCTTTACCGCTGCAAGCCTCACAGCACGATCTCCAGACCAGGGCGGGCTGCCTCCGTGTTGCGGAACAACCCTCTGGCGCTGTCGACCATCTCATCTATCTCGACATCAGATCGGTTGGGGTTGTGGCTGGTGAGAATCAGCTCCTTGACACCCGCGGCCGCTGCGGCTCTGGCAGCGTCCTCATACGTTGAATGGCCCCATCCGATGTGGGCATAGGCTTCTCTGGGGAGGTACTGCGCATCGTGGAGCAGCACGTCGCTACCTGCGATGGCATCCAGGATCTCCGAGTCGAGAGCGGTTCCTGCCTCGTGGTCCGTGACAATCGCGACGCTCCGGTTCGGGCCATCAACTCTGAACCCGAAAGCTCCCTGGGGATGATTGACATCGAACGGCGTAATGGTCAGGCCCTCGATCTCAACGGGTTCTTCCATATGCATGAACCGAACCGACGGAACTTCTGCGATGGAAACGGGAAAGAGAGGTGGAGAGATCGCACGCTCGAGGATCGTCTGCGGATCATCTGGTCCCCCATACGCATATATCGCATGCCCCGCTCCACATCTCGTCCATCATCGACAGGCCCTGTGTGTGGTCCCAGTGATAGTGGGTGAGGAAAACGCCCACCGACGGTGCCAGCTCGAGGCCCATCAACCCAGCGTCGATCAGGCCCGGTGCCTGCGTCCATAAAAGCAACCGTGACACCATCGACCACGAGAGCACTGCATGTCGTACTCCCTCCATAGCGAGTGAACCGTGATCCGGACACGGGAATCGATCCGCGTGCACCAAGCACTGTGATGTGAGCGTTTGACATTGGCAGCTTTCGAGTGACAGCAATGCGAGGCTAGCGAAACACGACGACGCGAGCGACGCATGTCGTATGTAGTCTCGCGGATGACGGCCAGACGTATGGAAGGGAACCAACCGTGAGCAAGCCAGTGATTCTTGCTGTTGATGACGACCCGCAGGTGCTTGCCGCAGTGACGAGAGACCTCAGGGCGAGGTACGCAGAGGACTACCAGATCGTCTCCGCAGGATCAGGAGCAGAAGCCCTCGAAGCGGTTCAGGAGATATCGGATCGAGGAAGAGCCATAGCTTCGTTTCTGGTGGATCAGAGAATGCCATCCATGTCAGGGACAGAGTTCCTTCTGGAAGCGCAAAAGACGTTTCCCGAAGCGAAGCGTCTTCTCCTCACCGCCTATGCGGACACCGAGGCTGCTATCCAGGCGATCAACGATGTCGGCTCGACCAGTACCTCCTTAAGCCGTGGACACCGCCCGACGAGAAGCTCTATCCCATCCTCGACGACGCGCTGGATGATTGGCAGGCCAATGCAACCAAGCCCTTCGAGGGCGCGAGGGTGTTCGGCACAACGTGGTCACCAGCAACCTACGAGATCAAGGCGTTTCTTGCCCGCAACGAGGTTCCGTACCTTTTCGTCGACATCGAGAAGGATGCAGAGGCTGCCGAGGTTGCAGCCGAGGCCTCCGATGGAAGTACCGAACTCCCCATCGTCCTACTCCAGGACAACACGGTATTCATCAACCCGGACAAGACCGTCCTTGCCGAAGCAGTAGGGATTCACACTCTGCCCGAGTCCCCGTTCTACGACCTCATCGTCATTGGCGGCGGGCCTGCCGGGCTCGCGGCATCGGTATACGGGGCATCCGAAGGGCTCTCCACGGTCATGATCGAGAGAGAGGCACCGGGTGGCCAGGCTGGAACAAGCAATCGCATCGAGAACTACCTCGGATTCCCGAAGGGCGTAAGTGGTGCGGACCTCGCACGCCGTGCCATAGCGCAGGCCACAAGACTCGGTGCTGAGCTCATCACCGCGGCCGAGGTCGACCGGGTCGATGTCTCCGGGGTGGTCAAATCCGTTCATCTCGTTGATGGCGCAGAGCTCACCTGCAGGGCGCTCATCATCGCCTCGGGCATGACCGTCAGACGCCTTAACGTTCCCGGTTACGAGCGATACGAGGGTGCAGGTATCTACTACGGGGCAGCTGCAACCGAGGCCGCCACCTACAAGGATCAGCACATCTATGTCATCGGTGGTGCGAATTCCGCCGGTCAGGCCGCGGTGATGTTCTCGAAGACAAGCTCGATGGTGACGATGATCGTCCGTTCGGCCGATCTCGGCGAGAAGATGTCCGCCTACCTCGTCGACCAGATCGGCGCGATCGACAACATCGAGGTACTGACATCGACCGCCGTGGTCGAGGTCACGGGTACAGACCGGGTCGAGAGCATCCGACTCGAGAACCGAGACTCCGGTGAGCAGGAGACCCGCGAGGCATCGGCGCTCTTCATATTCGTTGGTGCCATCCCACATTCGGCTTTCCTGGGGGACGCGATTCGTACGAACAAGAAGGGATTCATCTACACAGGCACCGATGTGAAAAACTTCACCGACTCATGGACCATCGATCGCGACCCTCTGCCGCTCGAGACGTCCGTCCCCGGCGTGTTCGCAGCCGGCGATGTCCGAGAGGGGGCGGTCAGAAGAGTGGCAAGCGCTGTTGGGGAGGGCTCCATCGCTGTCAGTTTCGTCCACCGATACCTGGACACCGTGTGACGACATTCGATCTCGGCACGGTCCCACTCTTCTCGGAGCTACCGCGCGACGATCTCGATCGGCTGAGCAACGGCATCGTTGAGCTCAACATGGAGAAGGGGGACGCGCTCTTCGATGAAGGGGATGAGGCTGACAGGGCCTACGTGATAGCCGAGGGTGAGCTCGAGATCCTCAAGGAGTCTGCTGGCCGGAATGTTCGGATCGCTGTATCTGGCCCGGGCGATGTTGTTGGCGAGATGGCGCTCCTTACGGGAGAACCGCGCAACGCGGGTGCACAGGCACTCACACCGGTCAGGCTCATCGCGATACCTCGCTCGTGCCTCGAGGACGTGCTCGCGACCAGCGTCGAAGCGAACCGCGCCCTCTTCCAGTATTCATCTCCCGCTGGCGGGAGCAAGAATCGAGGGTTCGGCAGTCGGAACGGATGGCACAGATCGGTGTGCTCACTGCGGGCCTCGCCCACGAGATGAACAACCCCGCGGCCGCCGTCACGAGCGGGGCGGACGGCCTTGCCGAGGGTCTCGAGAATCTCGTCGGCCTCGCCAGACATCTGCCGCCGGATGCGGCGCTGCCATCCCCCTCCCAAGCTGGCACATCCCTGTCCTCGATGCAGCGTGCCGATGCAGAGGATTCGATCGCATCGACACTCACGTCACTCGGCGTGGAAGACCCGTGGGAGATGGCCTCAGGACTCGCCGCAACCGGATTCGTGGCAGACGACCTTGCAAACCTCAGTGGCGACCATGTTGAGGCAGCCGTGTCATTCGCAGGAGCATCCGCCAGCTTCTCCTCATTGCTTGATGAGGTTGCCGAGGGTTCCCGGCGATTGTCCGAGCTTGTGGGAGCGTTGAAGTCGTATTCGTTCCTCGACCAGGCACCCGTGCAGCAGGTCGACGTTATCAAGGGAATCGAGGACACGCTCCTGATCCTGCGCTCCAAGACAAGGGACATTGAGATCGTGACGGAGTTCGCTGCTGACCTCCCGAGCATCGTCGCCTACGGCAGCCAACTCAATCAGGTCTGGACCAACCTCATCGACAACGCGGCAGACGCAATCCACGACGCAGGTCTCGATGATGGCGTCATCACGATCCGTGCCTATTCGGCCGATGAGTCCGTGGTCGTGGAAGTGGAGAACGGCGGACCATCCATTCCAGACGACATCATCGATCGGATATTCGAAGCCTTTTACACCACGAAGGAACCAGGAAAGGGAACCGGCCTAGGCCTCGATACGGCGTATAGCATCGTTGTTACACAGCACCGCGGTGCACTCACAGTTTCATCCGCGGACGACACGACAGTCTTCACCGTGACATTGCCGCTCACCCAGGACACAGATTGACCAACAAGGGAGAACGAATGCCAGCACCATGCCCCCATCTCGAGAATGTGCCCATCGTCGACATGCCCGAAGGCGGTTGCAAGGAGTGCCTCGCCATCGGCGACACCTGGGTGCACCTGCGCTACTGCGTAGCGTGTGGCAACACAGGTTGCTGCGATTCATCGAAGAACAAACATGCCCGCAAGCACTGGGGCTCGACCGGACACGGAGTGGTCAGGTCGAAGGAGCCAGGCGAGCAATGGGCTTACTGCTTCCCCGACGACGAGATCGTTAGCACCGGCTTCTGACCTATCAGATCGGTCATGCGGGTTTTGCGCCCCGTAGGGTTTCGTCATGGAAGCGACGCCAGGCGACGCGGATATCGAATCTCGACCTCGCACAGGACGTAGCGGAGCGTCTCGGGGCACAACCACTCCTGACAGCGATCGAAACCGCGAGGCGAGATTCAGTGACGGTTCCAACTCCGTCGGGCGAGGGCTAGACCACCAGCAAGGGTGACTGCGCCGATGGCGATCCACAGGGGACTCGCGGTCATGAAGCTCTGTGGAACGAAGGTTGCGCCGAAACCCTGGAGCATCCATACGACACCCATCAGTGCGAGGACAACACCTCCGACTGTTCCTGCAATACGCACGTGCGAAGCGTAGACCGTCCGTTTACGATCGGGGTATGGCAGGGCTACATCGGATCGAGTCGGCAACCAGCGAAGAGTTGCGTTCACTCCAGCTCGAGCGTCTCAAGTGGTCGCTGCGCCATGCCTACGACAACGTCCCGCACTACCGCCGAGCGTTTGATGCGGCGGACGTGTCACCCGATGACTGCAAGACCCTCGAAGACCTGTCCCTCTTCCCATTCCTCGTCAAGGAGGACCTCAGGGTCAACTATCCGTACGGAATGTTCGCTGTACCGCGACAAGACATCGTCCGGATCCACGCGTCATCCGGTACAACGGGCAAACCGATCATCGTCGGCTACACGCGCAACGACATCGACACGTGGTCCGATGTGATGGCGAGGTCCATCTTCGCAGCGGGAGGTCGTCCCGGTGATATCGCCCACGTCGCCTACGGATATGGCCTGTTCACAGGTGGCCTTGGTGCCCACTACGGCGCTGAACGGCTCGGATGCACCGTCATCCCGATGTCAGGTGGACAAACGGAGAAACAGGTCACTCTCATCAACGACCTCAAACCACGCATCATCCTTGTCACGCCCTCGTACTGTCTCAGCCTGATCGACGAGATGGAAGCACAAGGTGTCGATCCGCGCGAGAGCTCCCTCGAGATCGGGATCTTCGGAGCAGAACCCTGGTCAGAGGAGATGCGCCTGCAGATAGAGGAACAACTTGGGATCGATGCAATCGACATCTACGGCCTTTCCGAGGTCATCGGGCCGGGAGTTGCCCAGGAGTGCATCGAGACCAAGGACGGACTCACCGTGTGGGAGGACCATTTCTACCCCGAGATCATCGATCCGGTGACCGGAGACGTCCTCCGGGACGGCGAGGAGGGGGAACTCGTCTTCACCTCACTGACCAAGGAAGCAATGCCAGTAATCCGCTACCGCACGAGGGACATCACACGCCTCCTCCCAGGAACCGCGCGTCCGATGCGCCGCATTGCGCGAATCAAGGGGAGAACGGATGACATGCTCATCATCCGAGGCGTCAACGTGTACCCGAGCCAGGTCGAGGTCGAGTTGCTCAAGGTTGCCGAGTTCGCTCCGCACTATCAACTCGAAGTGATCCAGCAGGGCAACACGAAAGGACTCGTCGTCCACGTCGAAACCAGATTCGAGATCTCCGACGAGCTCGCTGGCAAGCTCTCCGATCGCGCCATGAGACACATCAAGGAGAACATCGGCATCACCGTCGAGATTCAGATCGAATCGCCAGGCACCGTCGAGAGATCGCTCGGTAAGGCTCAACGAGTGGTCGACACCCCCGACTAGAAGCCCTCCTCAGAGGCCAAGCTCTCTCGCACCAACGCGACAGCTCTTGCTGCAATCGCTTCGGTTGTTCGGTGGCTGAGGAATGCGAGACGCACAATGAGCCGGTCGTCGATCGTCGTACTGGACACGTACACATCTCGCGAGCTGTTCAGATGGTCGACGATCCTCTTCGATGCCTCATCACCCTCGATTGACGAGAATGCAACAACGGACAGGTCGGGATCACAGAGAAGTTCGATCTCTGGCATCTTCCCAATCTCGTCAGCCGCCCATTCAGCAAGATCGAGCATTCGATCGAGTTCGTCACGAAAGCGTGCGATGCCATGAAGATGGAGGGGCAGCCACACCGCTAGGCCCCGGTTGGGACGTGTCAGCTCAGGACCGAGTGCGAAATAGTGCGGCAGCTCCTGGCCTTCGACATCCTGCATGTATGAACCGCGGCCCTCGTGTGCGTCGATGAGGCTCTTCGTGTCGCGTACGAGCAGGCCGCCAACTCCGAACGGCAGGAACAGGGACTTGTGCGCATCGACCGTGATCGAGTCCGCTCTCAAGATCCCTTCTAGCCGGTCGCGGCCCCTCTCTGTCAGCTGAAAGAAGCCGCCATACGCTGCGTCGACGTGGAACCAGGCTTCGGCGGACCCGGCGATCTCGCTGATCTCGGGAAGGGGGTCGATCGTCCCCGTGTCTGTGGTTCCTGCCGTGCCGACCACCATCATCGGACGCAGCCCGTCATCTACATCTGCTCTGATCGCTTCGCTGAGGTATCCGACATCGAGGCGGAGCTGCGCATCGGTTGGGACCAAACGCACGCGATCTGAGCGGATTCCGGCGATACGTGCCGCCTTCTCGATCGAGTGGTGCGACCGGACGGACGTATACAAAACACCGTCGTCGAAATCCTCGCCCAGTCGCGAACGGGCCGCCACGACCGCTGTCAGGTTGGCGATCGAACCACCTGAGTACAGAACACCGGCGGAACCCTCAGGAAGTCCGAAGAGGGAGATCATCCAGTCGATAACGCTCTGCTCGATCGCGACCGCACCTGGGCTTGCGTGGCTCCCTCCCGTGTACTGATTCGTACCTGCGCCGAGGAAGGAGCCAAGCGAGGATGTGTAGAGGCCACCGGTCGGAATGTAGGACAGGAACCCAGGGGATGACGTGTCGAACCCGGTGTCAACAGCCTGATCCAACAATCTCAGTAGCGGCTCGATCGCGACACCCTCATCCGACGGTGGAGCAAGCAGCTGCTCAATCAGCGCAGCATCGGCTGGCGGCGACGTCGCCGGAGCTGCTCCGCGGCTCTCCTCGAACCGATCGAGGAAGTCCAACACAGCTCCACCGACGAGCTGTCGTTGCTCACCATCGGGCTCCATCGGAAGACCTTTGGCAGGTTCGGTTGTTGGCATCGCGTCACTCTATGGCATCGCCTTACCCTGTCAGCATGCATCTGCTGAGTCTTGAGAACATCACAAAGGCCTACCCCGAGACCTCCGTACTCGACGCGGTGTCCCTCGGCATATCCGCCGGTGACCACATTGGCGTCATCGGCCGCAACGGATCGGGGAAGTCAACGTTGCTGGCGATCATCGCCGGAAGCGAAGAAGCAGACGACGGCTCGATCATCAGATCGAGAGGGCTTCGCGTTGCCACCCTCGACCAGGATCCGACATTCGACGACAACCTCTCCGTAGGTGAAGCACTTGGCGAGAAACGGGAATCCATCGCACTCGGCGACCGTCTTGGTCTCACGGATCACGATGCCCTCTGCTCCGATCTGTCAGGAGGTCAACGGAAACGCCTTGCTCTGGCTCTTGCCCTCTCAGCAGAATGCGATCTCCTCATCCTCGACGCGCCGACCAACCATCTCGACATCGATGCCATCGACTGGCTCGAGGACCATCTCCGTTCCCGCAAGGAGGCCATCCTCCTCGTGACCCACGACCGGTATCTACTCGATCAGGTTGCCAACAAAGTTGTCGAAGTACATGATCACAAGCTCTTCCCGCACCAGGGAACCTATGAGCAGTACCTCGAGGGCGCAGCAGAACGCGAAGCTCAGGCAGCGGCGACAGAGCATCGCAGACAACAGAGGATCAAGACCGAGCTCGCGTGGCTGCGTCGCTCGCCCAAGGCACGGACATCCAAATCGAGGCACAGGGTGAAACAGGCGACAGAGCTGGTCACCGAGCGTCGCCACCGGGCACGCAGGGAGCTCTCCATCGAGTTGCCATCACGCCGTATCGGGTCAAAGGTTGTCAACCTCCACAACGTTGGAAAACGGTACGACGACCGATGGGTTCTGCGCCATGTCGAGTACAAGCTCCACCCTGACGCTCGCATCGGCATCGTCGGGCCGAACGGTGCAGGCAAGACAACTCTTCTGCGTCTCATTGCGGAGCAGATCGAACCCGATGAGGGGAAGGTCGTAACCGGCTCGACCATCCACGTTGGCTGGTACGGGCAGGATCCACGACCGATACCAGGGACAACGCGCGTCCATGCTGCTGTTCGCGAGCATCTCGACGAGGTGCACCTCGAAAGCGGTATCAAAGTCTCTGGCGCTCAACTGCTCGAACGCTTCCAATTCACGCGGGACCAGCAACAGTCCGAGGTTGGCGACCTGTCCGGGGGTGAGCGCCGCCGCCTCGAGCTACTCCTCAGCCTCATGGAGGCGCCGAACCTCCTTCTCATGGACGAACCGACGAACGATCTCGACCTCGACACTCTCACTGTGCTCGAGGAGTATCTCGACGCGTGGAGTGGCGCACTTGTCGTTGCAAGCCACGATCGCTTCTTCCTCGACAGAGTCTGTGACGACATCTTCTCGATCGAACCCGACGGGTCGGTTCGTCATCATCCCGGCGGGTGGACGGCTTACCGCGAGACGATGCTCCGCCAGCCAGGATCAGTGGCGAAGTTCACGGCCGGCGATCAGAGGGCGAAGCAGCGGCGAACGAAGCTGACCTACAACGACAAGAGGGAACTCGACGAACTCACGAAGGCCATTCCCGTGCTCGAGGAACGCAAAGCATCACTTAATGCCCGCCTTGACGGCGCTGGTGGCGAGTACGACCTCGTCGTCACGCTGTCGAAGGACCTCGCCGATGTGATCAATGCGTTGGACTCATCCGAGGACCGCTGGCTCGAACTCACGGAGAAATCGGAAAAGCTGGGGAAGCTCTGAGCAGGTTGCATCCGGTATCGTCGTGACATGAACCTGAATGTGATCGTCACGGAACCGATCTTCAGCTGGCTGAAAACGGTCACCTGAGTACGGCCGGATCATCGCACGCGATCTTTCGCTATCGTCTCAGGTAATGGCACGACAAGAATTTGACCTCGACGCACCAAATGGCGAGCACACGCGCAGCCTGAGTGACGCCATCCAGAGCGCATCTGCTCTCAAGTCAGTACGCAACGACGATGGCTCAACAACCATCTATCTCCAGGTGCACAGACGTGAGAAGTACTCAACCCTCCCAGGCCTCCAACGCCGGTCATGGCTGACACGGGTCCTCGGTGGTCGAACGGCACCTTCTGGGACTCCAGGCCGCTCGGGAGCCGCGGCCAACGGGCGAAGGATTCCCAGACGTCGATCGGATCTGATCTAGCACGCGGTACATCCTCATCGTGTTTGACTACCGACCATGTTCCGGCCCCTCACCATCACAGCGCTTCTGCTTGTTGCAGCGTTCATTGCATTCACCGTTGGCTGGTCGACCGACCTCGGTCCAGCCGTATTCAGAACCGCAAGCCGGTCAGCTGACCAAGCTGCTGGGGAATCCACGGACGAGCCCCCGGACGAAGCCGCTGGCCGGCCACTTCCATTCTCGGTGTTGGCGATCGGAGACTCCCTCATGGTCGGAGCCAGAGATGAACTTGCCAATGCTCACCCCGGCATCGTCCTCGACGCCGAGACTGGCCGCAAGTTCTCAACAGGCATTGACGTCCTCGAGGAGCATCTCGCCACGAGTACCCCAGATGTCGTGGTGTTCGCTCTTGGAACCAACAACGGTGCAACACCGGAACAGATTGCAGAAGTGATGGATCTGGCATCGAATGTCGGTGACGTGATCTTCGTGAATGTCGCCGTGCCTCGTGCATGGCAGGACGGAACGAATGCGGCGATCCTCGAAGCTGCTGCAGCGTATGGCAACGTCTCGTTCGTCGACTGGCATGCCGCTTCGTCTGGCACCAGTGAGCTCTTCCGTTCCGACGGGTACCACTTGAGCCCGTCAGGGGTCGAGCGGTGGGTGAATCTAATCATCCATGCCACGCAGGCATAACGTTTCGCTTCGCAAGTACCCAGGAGGAGAACTGCATTGAAGGATCACACCGTTCGGCGGATGTCATCGCTCCACACCTTCGCCTACCGGACGACCAGTGGCCGGTTGGGGCGAAGGCTCGTCAACAATGACATGCTGCTGCTCACCACGGTCGGCCGATCAACTGGCAGAGAACACACGGTGCCTCTTCTCTATCTCCGCGAGGGCGACCGACTCATCGTCATCGCATCCTACGGTGGTCGTGCCGAGCATCCCGAGTGGTATCGCAACCTCGTCGTACACGCCCGAGCCTCGGTACAGATCCTTGGAGACCGCACCGAAGTCACGGCGAAGACAATGACGCAGGACGAACGAGCCGAGTGGTGGCCCCAGGTGGTTGATGCGTATGGCGATTACGACGTCTACCAGTCGAGGACCGACCGACAGATCCCTATCGTCTGGCTGGACTGAGGTTCAACCGCACTCCACGACAACCTCGCCGTGGACTGCCGCATCCAAGTTCTCGAGGTCCTCTCCCTCGACGAACATACCGCTGCCGGTGATCGTGCTGCCGTTGAGTTCCAGTGTGAATTCGCTGCCATCGAACTGTGCAATCACCGATCCTGCACCCCATATCGTGTCAAAGCTCTCACTGTCCCAGATCGTTATGGTCCCGGGCTATGCAGCAGACGTCAGATCGAGCCGATCAGCGGTTGTTGGCGAACGCTACTCCATCAGAGGATCGGGTCCGTACTGATTTGGCCCCTGGGTACCTTCAAGGAATCCCGTCTCGACGAGCGCCCAGAGCGGCCCGATGATCGGGATGAGGCTGATGAAGACCCACCATCCTGACTTGTCCCGGTCGTGCCAACGCTTGATCGCTGCCGCCAAACCGACCCAGATCAGCCCGATGTATCCGACCGCGAATATGACATATACAAGACTCGAACCTATCGCTGCCGCGATCCCGATAGCAATAACCATAAAGGCCCACGAAAGCCCGAAGACCAGCCAGAACTTCGCTCGATTGATGCGTCCGTCGAACGCAAATAGTAGATGTCCCCAGTCGATGTTCTCCACGATCTCCCTTTCATAGGCGATTTGACCTTAGGGGCACGCGTGGGCGAAGCACAGTATTGTCAGCGCCCCATGGTGAACCCAAGAATGGATGCATACGGACGGATCGCACGGTTCTATGACACTCTGCTCGAGCCGGTGAACGCACCACTCAGAGCAGTAGGTTGGAAGTTGCATCCGACCGACGGATCCATGACCGTGCTCGATGTTGGCTGCGGAACAGGTGCACACCTTGAGGCGTACGTCGGATCGGGGGCCGAGTGTTTCGGACTCGATGCATCACCTGCGATGCTGGCGGAAGCCTCCGCGCGACTGGGAGACAGGGCTGACCTCGAACTCGGGGATGCAACCGCGCTGCCCTACAGGGACTCATCGTTCAACCTCGTGTTCACCTCACTCTTTCTCCACGAGCTTGATGCCGAATCCCGGACGGCTGCCCTCTCGGAGATCGCGCGCGTCACCAGGTCCGAAGGCCGTGTCCTGATCATCGATTACAGAGCCGGTTCGCTTCGTGCAAAGGGATACGTGACACGGTCGATCTCAACGGTGGCGGAGCGCGTCGCGGGCAGAGACCATTACCGAAACTGGCGGGCGTATCTGAGCTCGGGAGGAGTCCCCGCAGCGTCAGCACAGGTCGGACTCACAGTCGAGCGCGAGAAGATCGTGGCCGGCGGCAACTTTGCCGTGTGGTTGCTGAGGGCCGAGCACCCACAGCCCACCTAATACCAAGGTTTCGTCCGATCCTTCGCCATAATCAGTAAGCCCCGCTGGAGGAGGCATCTGGTGGCTGAGATACGAACTCCCTCGGTCAAGATCGAGCAGCCGTTGACGAACAAGGCAACCGCGTTCACGATCGCGGCCGTGTCCGGATTCTTCGCCGTTGTATTCCTGACACAGATCAACGCTGGCGTCCTCAATCTGGTGCTGATCATCGTTCTGGCTGGCGTACTTCTGTTCGCCTACAAAGCGGTCCAGGTAATAGCGATCGCAGATGCTGAGGGCATCGAGGTGCGCAACCTCATCCGAAGGGCACGTATCCCTTGGACCAAGATCGCTGCGCTCACCGCTGGTGCCGCTGGGAGCGAGAACGCTCTAGGCATCACCATCGATCTCAAGAACGGGTCCACCATGCCGATCGAGGCAAGTTCCGGTCCGTGGTACCAGAAAACGCTGAGTGCTGAGACCGTGGCGCGATGTGAACAGTTCGTCGAGCGTATCGACAAGATGCGGAGGAGCGCAGCGAATGCCGCCGAACAGGTGAGCCTGGATGCAGCAGCTTCTCTCAAAGTGCGCCCGACCGTCCTTCAGGATGCCGACGCGGTCGCCGAGACCATCGACGACGCCTGGCGGGAAACATATGCTGAGATCCTGCCCGGCTACAAGGGCTTTGAAAGAGACCCGGCTGATGATGCAGACATGTTGCGAGAACTCCTCGACGGATCGATAGAGGGTGCCGGAAGTTTTGTCGTGGAGCGTTCGGGAACGATCGTCGGTGCATCAGTATTTGGCCCAACCCACGGCGAGGGTGTGGACGGCTACGTCGAGATCTTCATGCTCTACGTTCGCGCTGACGAGATCGGCGGGGAAGCAAGTCGACGCCTCGTGCTGCGAACGTTTGGTGCCATCCGTGCCTCGGGAGCCACCGGGATCGTCGGTCATGTCCAAGTGGACAACCGCCGGTTCAGGAGCCAGATCGCACGCATAGGTATCGCCCCGCATGGGGAACCAATGGAACAGATCTGGCACGGGCTGCCCGTGAAGGTCGTCGAGTACCGACTCGAGCTCTAACGCGCTGAATCGGTGGAAGCAGCTCGCAGCGCTTCCCCCATTCGGTGACCTTCGCGCTCCCTGAGAGCCACGCGGACCTGCAACTGCTCCATCTTCTGGGCCACGTGCTTTTCGCCGCTCGGGAGGGGGTGGGCTTCGAGCCAAACCATGATCGAAGCCGCGACCTCTGGTTCGGATCTGTGCTGGACCAAATCGAGCATCCGTCGGACGTTCAATACGGGCATCGATGCGAGAATCGGCTCCCAGTTCTCTGTGATCATCTCCCATGCGATGGCACCGGTGTCACGGTTGCCGATCAGCCTCGCAAGCACCCAGAAGGCGTCCTGGGAACGGATATCGCCATCGAGGATCATCGTGATCATTTTCTCGGTAGCGACTGGATCGGGAATCGATGTCGCTGCCCTGAGGTATTTGATCGTGATCTGCGGGTCCTTAGCCCGTTCGGACAGCTCGATGAATTCGTCGAAGTCATCCACAGTTCCGTTGGCAGCCGTGATCATCAGCGCGGCCTCCGCGACCTCTGCGTCGACGTCGGCACCACCCGAATAAAGCGACCGGGCCTCTTCGATCGTCCCTCGGTCCTTCCCAAGTATCCCGAGCGTCCGAACCAGCAAACCGCGGAGCGCCTTGGTCCGATCCGAATCATCATCACCTGGCTCCCACCCAAGCTCCTCGGCCTTCTCAGAGACAAGCCCTACAACGAATTCGCGCATCACCTCGCGATCGTCAGATGAGACCACGCGGTCCAACTCACTGAGTCCTCCGGTGGCGACAGCCCACACGTCAAGCTCGTCCTCGGCTGTCAAGTTCGACACGAGTGACAGGAAGTCGGCTCCCATGGCGTCACCGGCAAGCATGTTCGCCAAGGCATCTGATACAAGAGCGAACCGCTCCAACGGATCACCATCGTCGAGGCGGTGTCCCACGTCATTTCCGAGGTCGTCCTCGTACAGAACGCGGTAGAAGCCCTCTCCACCGGCATTGACAACGATATTCTCGCCCGCCTCGATGAACGCCGGTTCATCGCCCAGCACAACCAAACCCTCACCGTCCGCAGAGCGGTACAACACGGGGATGCTCCAGGTTTGATCGCCCTGACCGAGAAACCGAAACTGCTCCTGACTGATCGTGTAACCACCATCTTCAGCCGACACGGTCACGCGGGGAAAACCGCCCTGAAAGATCCACGTATCCATGATGTCGCCGACCGGCTTGCCGGATTGGTCCTCCAGCGCTTTCCACAGATCGGGCGTATCAGTATTCGAGTACGCATGCGTCTTGAGGTATCGCGTGACACCTGCGCGGAAATCTTCCTCACCCAGGTACTGCTCCAGCATTCGCAGAACAGCGGAGCCCTTCTGATAGGTGAGCACATCGAACATCGCATTCGCCTCTTCGGGTGATTCAACAGCGAGCTCCACAGGTCGTGTCGCCTTGAGGGCATCGGTTTCCTGGCTCATTGCCCTGAACTGGGCAAATACAAGCCATCGCTTCCATTCGGGTCTGTATGCCTCCACACATTTCATCTCGGCAAAGGTCGCGAACGCCTCGTTCATCCAGATGCCGTTCCACCACTTCATGGTGACAAGGTCACCGAACCACATGTGTGCGATCTCGTGCGAAATGACGTCAGCAACACGCTCGGCCTCGGCTTGGGTTGCCTTCTCCTCATTGAGAAGCAACGCCGTCTCGCGATACGTGATGCAGCCCAGGTTCTCCATAGCGCCGAACGAGAAGTCGGGGATGGCAACCATGTCGAGCTTGTCACCCGGATAGGGGATGTCGTAGTAGTCGGAGAAGAACCGCAGCGCGTGAGCTCCAACGTCGAGCGCGAAGGATGTGAGATGCATGTTGCCTGGGGGCGCAATGATCCGGAGTGGTGTCCCTTCGACATCAACAGGATCCGTGGCCTCGAGCTCACCGACTACGAATGCGACGAGGTAAGTCGACATCTTCATCGTCTCGGCGAAGTTCACCTCCACCTTGCCGCTTTCGAGCTTCGTGCGTGATACTTCAGCCGCATTCGATACGGCCATGAGTCCATCGTCGACAGTGAGGGCCACCGTGAAAGTCGCCTTGAAGTCTGGTTGGTCCCAGCAGGGAAAGGCTCGCCGCGCATCAGTGGCTTCGAATTGCGTGGTTGCGATCGTCTTCTGAACTCCGTCGTCGGTCGTGTACACCGAGCGATAGAAACCACGCAGATCATCGTTCAGTATGCCCGTGAACGACATTTCGATGCGGGCAGGACCCGCTGGCAATTCCGACGCAAGGGTGAGTGTCGCTCTCTCCTGGTCCTCGTCGTACGTGATGGTTGCATCGTATTCGACATCGCCAACGGTCACTCGTGCCTGTTGGAGTTCGAGTTCAATGGAGTTGAGCACGACGCTCGACGTCGCTTCGGCTACGTCGACATCGATACCAACTGTGCCCGTGAAAGACGCCTCCTCGAGATCTGGTGAGATCGCTATGTCGTAGTGACTGGGGACAACGGTCCGTGGCAGGCGATAGGCGGCTTCACTCGACAGGGGTTCCTCCAACGATTGATGATCAGGATCGAAAGAATACAGAGCAGGGGGCGCTGAACTCAGGCGACGGTGGCAGCATCACTCCGTCTCAAGATCTCGCCACGCGCCACGGATACAACGACCACCACCACGAAGAGAGCCAAGGTAAGGGCGTTGAGCATGGCGCTCCATCGGCGGAGTTCCCACATCTCAAGAATGCCTCCGACAACCCGCATCGCCACCGTTACCTGGAGCAGGATGAGTGGTATCCAGAGCACACGCGTGAACGGGAACGAGAGACCGGTGAGAGCGGGGATGATTATCGGCGCATGGGCCATGATCATCGACATGACAAATCCGAGGAAGAGCGTGTGAATGGCAGCGTCGTACGCCACAGACCACGCGCGGAGCCCTGAGACCATCCACAGTACCCCCGATACAGCGAGCCATCCATAGCCCATCAACAACGCCGAAGCCATGTAGGTGGTGATGCCCCCGAGGCGAACGGTGCGACGAGCAATGTCGTACCGGATAAGCCACAGAGCGACGAGCAGATTCCCGAAACCGGCGATTCGAGCACCGGTCTCTGGTGCCATCCATGCCACAACCGAGCCGGCCACGACAACCATGATCGCCGCGACCAGCCTCCTCTTCTCGAGATCTGTCGTGGCGATCATACGGGCAAGTTCGAGGCGCTCGCCTGCGATCGTCAACACAAGGAACGCTGATAACCAGGGAATAAGGGCAGCGACGGACATCCCGATCAACCAGGTGACCGCAGCAAGCACCCATGCCACGGCGCCCATGCCCATCACCAGGATGTGGGTCTCTGGCTGTACGCGGTAAGCCGCACCGAAGATCCCAACAAGGACAACACCGCCGACAAGCAGCAGCAGGCCCACGAGCTCATTGGGTGCGCCCAGAAGGATTCCCGCCGACGCCCCGGCAGCACACAAAGGGGAGGTCCACGCCCAGGCTCGGCCGATCGCGACCGCTCGCTCCAGACCGATCACCGTTCCGAGGAATCCAAGAACGAGGATGAGTCCGTGCGAGCCCGTCGCAGGCGGAGATCCGAGCACCCAGCCGATACGAGTCAAACCGACCCAGATACCGACAACCAACGAGGCCACTGCGACAACGGCGGCGACGCCCGTGATCAACTTTGTCCACGTCACGGCTTCAGGGTACATGGGCTAGCAGCGGCCGATCCTGCCAAGGAGACCCTCGATCTCGATACTCTTCGGGACATGAACGGGGATCAGCCTACTGACGAGCGCGAAGCGGCCGCCTGGACTGCTCTGGGACAGGTCATCGATCCAGAACTCGGTCTTCCGATCACTGATCTGGGGCTCATCTATCGCGTAGACGTTGTCGGGGGGACCGTCGAGGTCGACATGACAACCACCACTCCTGTATGTCCCCTTACTACCTACCTCACACAGATGGCGGAGTCGAACCTCCTTGCCGTTGACGGCATTGATCACGCCATTCTCAACACGGTTCACGAACCTCGTTGGACACCCGACATGATGAGCGTGCACGCAAGAGAGGTCCTCGGTATTCCGACCTGACGACAGGATTCCGGGGCCAACCAGTCGACCTACCGATTCTCGACCTCGCCTGTCTCGATGTCACCAATGGATTCGCCGAGGATGATCTTGTCGATCGTCTGGGTCAGGAGGCCGTGGGTCACTGGGCCGGACACCTTGCCGACCACGATCCCGTCGCGGTTGACGAAGAAAGTCTCGGGAAGTCCGAGCACGCCCCACTGAAACGCCGTCCTTGAATCCTGGTCGACCGTGTAGATGGTGGCAGGACTCCTGCCGAGTTCATCAAGAAACGCCGCGGCGTTGCCCGGAGTGTCCTGATAGTTGATCGCGATGAACGTGACGCCGAAATCGACGTAATCGGATGCTGCGGTCGTTAACGCATCGTGCTCGGTCCGACAACCAAGGCACCATGATGCCCAGTAGTTCACGACGCGAATATCGCCGTCGAAGTCTTCAACAGAAATGTCTCCCGTCCCATCCATAAGAGCGATCTCAGAGGTCGGAGCTTGTTTTCCGATCAGCGGCGACGATGAAATGCTTGGATCGGAACCGAACCGGCCAGCGAATATCACCGCCACGACGACGAACACGAGACCGCCGGCCACCGCCACCCACACCATCCGCGATCCAGGCTGGTTGCTCATCCCGCATCCAACTCGAGGAGCAGGGCCCTTGCCGACTGTTTGACGTCATCGGGAACACCATCAGCGTCGATGATCGTGGTAAGTGCCCCGATCGCTGCATCTCGGTTGCCGAGGGAGAACTGGATGTTGCCCAGAAACCAAATCGCTGTGATCGAGCCTGGCTGACGTTCGAGTGCAGCCTCGACATATCCGAGGGCAATGTCCGGTCTACCCGATATGTAGGTCATCCATCCAACATTGGCGAGAGCCTCAGGATGCTGTTCCTCCTCGAGAATCACCATGTAGTGATCGAGCGCATTGTCGAAATCGCCCTCCTCGAAATACCTGCGTGCAAGAGCGAGACGCATGCCAACCACATTCGGGTTCTGCGCGACGACTGACTCCATCTCATCGTTCGAGATCTCGGACAGATCGATTGGGCCATCCCCGGTGATGACGTCGCTCACCACACCCTCAGTCCCAGCAGTAGAGGGACCCGTGAGCGAATTGACCGCGAACACGCCGATCACCGTGATTGCAACCACGACGATCGCAGTCCCGGCGAGAGCCCTCCCACTCAAGCGTCCACCCTTCAGGGGGGACAGGCGAGCCGGAACGCCCTGCGTTCCTTGCGAGCCAGGGGGGACCGCGGGCCCGCGAGCCACGTCCGCCAAAGGCTCCTGGCCACGCTCTTGGATCAGTTGATCAAGCTCGGCAACATACTTCGTCCGCAACGTCTCAGCCGTGGCCTCGTCGAGATCACCCGCAGCAACCTGCCGGTCAACATCCTCGAGCTCCTCGGTCACGAGTTCGATCTGTTCCTGATTCCGGTCAGCCATCACGCACCTCGATCTCGGACGTGCGTCGTTTCATGAGCAACACGGCTCCGCCACCGATGAGCAACGCCACAACGGGTATCGCCCATAGCGCAACGGACCAGGGGGTTGTGGATGTGTCCAGGATGAAGGAGTCGCCAAAATTCGCTGCGAATGCGTCGATGATCTCCTCATCCGTTGCTCCCGCCTCCACCTGTTCGGCGATGAGGGACCGATAGTCGGCGGCGACACTCGCCTGAGAATCCGCAAGCGACTCTCCGTTGCAGAATGGGCACCGGATGGCAGCCGACAGCGACGCGACCCGATCCTCTGCTGAGGCCTCGGCCCTGGGCCCGGTGGAAAGTCCGAGGACCATGAGCGACAGCGCGACAACAGACACACCAATGACAACGATGTTCCTGGCCCGATCAGACATGGCTTGATCCCGGTTCGTGGGCTTCCACTTCCTCTGACGCTCGGCGATGCGTCCCAGGTTTCCTGCGCAGCGCAATAAGCCCCCCTGCCACGAGAATCAGACCACCCACCCACAGCAGCCATTGCAGAGGAAACACGAATACGTTGAGCTCAATCCGCTCGGCCGAACCGCCAGCGATTCCGACGTAGACATCATCGATGATCCCCGTCCACACATCGGGTGTCCCGATGGGCTGCGATGTGCCCTCGTAGGTGTTGATTCGAGGTTGCAGCTCCGCCTTCGATGTCGTGCACGTCTCATCCATCACGGAAACACGAACGCCCTGCACCAGACGATTCGACTCAGTTCGCGAGAACGACTCGGTGTAGCCGATGCAATACGCACCGACAACCGCAGTTTCGCCGGGAGCCAACGCCACGGTGTCTCGCAGGGCCAGGCCTGACGTTGTCGCAAGCGCAATGGCAACAAGCACCAGGCCGATGTGAGAAACCTGTCCGCCCCAGTAACCCGAGTCGTTGCCGAACACCTTCATCGACGCTGGCACGAACGACTCGGGCCTCTTATGGGCCAACTCGAAGAAGCGAATAGTGATCGCGGCGATCACGAAGACGCCGAGAACGATCGTGATCACAACAGACAGCGAGTCGATGCCGATGGCCACGGCTCCCGCACCGGCAACGAACCCAGTGGCCATTGCGGCGCGCAGGCGCTTCCACAGGATCTTCTGGGATGCAACCCGCCATGGAGAGATCGCTCCAATACCCATGACAAGAATCAGCAGAAGACCGAGTGGCACCGCAGCGCGATCGAAGAACGGTCTACCAACGGCAACCTCGTCACCGGACAGTGCCTGCACGATCAGCGGATAGAGGGTGCCGAAGAGCACCGTGAACGCGAACACCGTAAGAATCAGGTTGTTGGCAAGGATGTACCCCTCTCGCGAGGACAGCGAATCGAGCCTTGGAGCCTGGGCGATGTCGGAAGCCCTGACTGCGAACAGAGCCAGCGAGCCAACCACGATGAGCGCGAGGAAGAGCAGCAGCAATGGTCCCACAGTGGACTGGCTGAAGGCATGTACCGACGCTATGACACCTGACCGCGTCAAGAACGTGCCGAGAATCGTCAGGGCGAACGTCGTGATGACGAGAATGAAGTTCCACGCCTGCAACATGCCTCGCTTTCTTTGCACGATGGCGGAGTGGATGAACGCCGTCGCGGAGAGCCACGGAAGCAGGGCAGCATTCTCCACAGGATCCCATGCCCAGTAGCCGCCCCATCCCAGCACCTCATAGGACCACCAGGCACCGAGCAGGATTCCGAAAGCGAGAAACGACCAGGAAATGAGTGACCATCGGTGGGTACGGTCGAGCCAATCTCTCCCTGAGTCCTTGCGCCAGAGGGCCGAAATCGCGAATGCGAACGGCACAGTGAAACCCACATACCCGACGTAGAGCATTGGAGGGTGCACGGCCATAAGAAAATGATTCTGGAGCAGCGGATTTGGCCCAAGGCCGTCAGAAGGAAATGCCGCTGTTGCGAGCGGCCACCATGATGACTGGAGGCAGAAGTCGCCGCCGGACTGCACACACACGGCGAAGGGGTTGGCGGCGGTTGCCATCAGGCCGAACCAGAAGATGGACACGGCTCCCATCACGGCAAGCGCAAGCACCCCAAGGCCATCGACAGGATCGAGCTGGCGCCAGACGAGATACGTGAAGACCGCGAGCAGTAGGCCCCACAGGACGATGGAACCCTCGAGCGCGGCCCAGCCAGCAGCGAACAGAAACATGAACGGGGTGGTTGTCGACGTGTTGTTGGCCACGTATGCGATCGAGAACTCGTGCGTGAGGATCGCCAACTCGAGAAGTGCAAATGAGGCAACAGAGGCGGAGAGGAACACCACGACGGGAACTCTCAGAGCTCGTTTATCCCCACTCCTTGCGTATCGAATGCCCTGCACGACGATGCTGATGGCCGCACCGAGTGCGATGAAAATGGCGAGGTATCCGGCGAGTGCTATCACGACTCTGAGCAGGAATGAAGATCTTCGTCGTAGTCGCCGGCGTCTGCCCTGTACTGCTCATCGTGTTTGACGAGCATCGTGTCGGACTCGAATACCTCTCCATCCCATACGCCCTCGACCACGACTCCGATTCCCTCCGTAAACAGCTGGGGTGGCACCCCGGTGTGGACAACGGCAACGGACGTATCGCAATCCTCGACGAGGAACGCCACGGTCGCGTCATGTTCAACGACCGAGTCCGGTGTGACCCTGCCGGCAAGGCGCAACCTCGAGTCATCGACTTCGCGGGACTGGACCTCTGCGGGCGTGTTGTAGTACACCAGTGAGGAACTCAGGTTCGCCATGAGCACGACCAGCACACCGACCAGGGCAACGGCTGGCACCACGAACTTCCAATAGCGCTTCACGATGGATCACCGAGCTTCTTGCGCGCCCTCGTGATACGAAGCGCTATTGAGGAGGCATATAGCACAAGTACGAGATACGTGACCCCGTATGCAAGCGCAACCCAATTCCATTGCTCCGCGTAGGTCATGTTTCGTCTCCCCCCAAATCGGGGGTGGTCACTGCTGCACCTGCGACCGGTCCGGAGCTGGTTTGTTCGCTGATGAGCACATCATCGTCAAGGCTGGCGAGCTCGATCCGTTTGAACATCATCGCCACATACATCGCCGTGAAATTTGCCACGGCAAAGAGGAGCGTAAGGATGATCGCTGTATCCATTTCCGGACCTTCCGGCTTTATGAGGGATGGCGCCTGATGCAGGCCGCGCCACCAAACCACGGAGAAGTGGACGAGCGGTATCTGGACGGCAGCAACCACTCCGAGTATCGCTGCTCGCTGTGCGCGCACATCCAGGTTGTCGGTCGTTCGCCGAAGAGCAAGGTATCCAAGGTAGACGAAGAACATGATCGCCGTGAGCGTCAGACGGGAATCCCATGTCCACCACACGCCCCATGTGGGCTTTGCCCAGATCATGCCAAGGCCGATGGCGAGCCCAGTGAATATGACGCCGATCTCAGCTGATGCGAGGGCACGGCGGTCCCATTTCAGGTCCTTGCGCCATAGGTACATCGCTGAGGCAACCATCGTGACACCGAATGCAAGGTAGGCCAACCACGCTGAGGGCACATGTACATACATTATGCGCGACAACTGGCCCTGGACAGCGTCGGGCGAGACGGTCATCGACGCTGCGAATGTCTGGAAGCCCGCTATAGCCATGACGATCCAAGGCCAGACAGATTCCGGATGTTCGGATGTCGTCATGAGGTCTCCTGAAGGGGTCGAGCCGACAGGACGCCCGCGACTGCCAGAAGCAGAACGACGATCGTCATCATCAGCACCCATGAGAGGCTACTGCGGCCCAGCCGTATAGCTTCGAGAGACTGTGTTGCGCCCAGCAACAGCGGGACCGACAAGGGCGCTACAAGCAGGGGAACGAGTGCTGTGGCTGACTGGCCTGTCGCGACGATTCCCGCGGCGAGAGTGCCGAGGAGCGCCAAGCCAGCTGCTGAGAGAAGCAGGACAATCGGGAGCACCAACCACCCCGACGGCGAGACGTCGTACAACACGACGGTGACCACTCCGAGCACGATCTCGAACAACAGAAGAAGCAGGAAACTGGCGAATGACTTTCCAACGTATATCGCCGCGGGATCGAGTCCTGTGAGTGCAACGAGATCTCTCTGTGACGTCGTCTCTGCATTGGTCTGCCTGATGGCGATAAGTACGCCGAATAGCATCACGATGACCCAGAACATCCCCGGGCCGATCCTCTGAAGCATCGGAGCGTCTGTGCCGACCGCCAACGGCACAAGTAGCAGGGCAATGGCTCCGAAGGGCAGCGTCACCCATAACACCTCACCAGACCGCCGCTCACGAAGAAGGTCGCGTCTCGCAATCGTCATCGCCTGATGAGGGAACCCAGGAGAGGATCTCGATCCACTCACACCAATGTTCCGTTCTTGATCTCGTGCGTTCGTGTGACAAGAGAGCTCACACGATCCACGTCATGGGACACGAGCACCACTGCACCGCCGGAGTCGAGGGTCCGTTGTACAAGCGAATCGACAAGATCGACAGCGCTCGCATCCAGACGCGGAATGTGGCTCGTCAAGAAGTAGCAGCTCAGGGCTCGGTCATGATGATGCGAGCGAAACTCTGCCCTGCGCTGCATGCCGTGGCTGCAGTGATCGGCCCGACGGCCGGCGGCACCCCCAAGCCCCACCAGCTCAAGCGCGTGCGCTGCCGACACAGGACCCAATCCCCGCGCATCGGCAACGAAGTCCAGATTCTCCGCAAGCGTGAGTTCCGGATAGAGGCCAGGAGTGTGGCCCACGTACCCGATTCTGCTGCGGACATCGTAGCGACTGGCGGACGACGCATCGACACCGAGAATGGAACAAACACCGCCTGCACTCGGTTGCAGAGTTGCGATCAGTCGCAGAAGTGTTGTCTTGCCCGCACCATTGGAGCCGAAGATACCAACGGAATCTCCGGCTCCAACTGTGAGGGTCACGCCCTGGAGGATGCGAACCGAACCGGAACGTACAGAAACATTCTCGAGGCGGACGAGCGTCGAAGGGCGGGAGACATCTGCGGGAGTCTACGGCTGTGACGATGACCGGCTCTCAAACGAAATATTATACCCCCCGGGGTAGTTGAACATATTGCTACAATCACACATACGACGCGAAACGGAGACCATCACACATGGCAACAGTAGATCTTTCAATCGAGACCCTCGAGTCCACGATCGAGGAGAACGACATCGTTCTCATTGATTTCTGGGCCGACTGGTGCGGACCATGCAAGATGTTCGCCCCCACCTACGAAAAGGTGTCAGAGGAGTACGACAACATCGTCTTCGCCAAGGTCGACACAGAGGCTCATCAGGAGCTGGCTGCACAGTTCCAGATTCGCTCGATCCCCACGCTCGTCGTGTTCAAGGACCAGGTCGGGATATTCGCCCAGCCCGGTGCTCTTCCCGAGGAAGGCCTCCGAGACCTGATCGCTCAGGTCGAGTCGCTCGACATGGACGAAGTACGCAAGGAGATCGCTGAACAGGAAGCCAGCGAGCCAGCCACCGAGCACGCCACCGAGCACGCAGGTGCCGACGCGACTGCCTAGCTCGACGGGGTACTACATAGAAGGCCCCGCATTGCACGCGGGGTCTTCTCGCGTGCCGAAGCTGACTCAATCGTCAAAGAACTCAGCGAGCACAGCCTGGGCTATGTCGAGATCGTCCCTCTCGACCATGAGGCAGAGCTCGTACTTGCCCAGGAGCCCCGGGTCAGTGATGATGGCCGCTGGGATGTCCTCGGCAGCGAGCGCGCCCCACGCCTTGTCGGCCATATCTCGATCCGTGAACAGCCCTGCAGACACCTGGGGACCAAGCACGTTCATCAGTCCTCTGCTCCTCCATGTCGCGTCGTCCCTCCAAGCCTACCGACGGCCGTTTCATTCTGGAGCTGCGCCGTAGGCACCTTTCCTAGCGCTGGGCACACAGCCCCTGTTAGGATTCGATGTCGAAGCTACGCGGGTCAGGCGCCCGTGGTGTTTCATCGTCGGGACTGCTCCTGAGATGGGGGTACTGGTTCGACTATGTCGAATTCGACGGGAATCTAGGAAGGGAGCGCTCACAACATGAAGCGTTTAATCAGTATGTTCTCTCTGGCGTCGATGCTCGTCATCCTCGTTGCACCAAGTGCGCTGGCTGCACCGGCATTCGTTATTCCAATCGACACTGTGATCTTCGAGCCCCCGGGCAGTTTCACCGTGCTTGCAGACGTTGAGACGCCACCCGAGCTCATCGGAGCCACGTGTCTCGGGTTCGCAGCCGCTGAGAACCAGGAGTCTGTGCACCCCAACAACGACATCATCATCGAGACAGGGAGCTCCGTGGCGACCCTGGAAGATGTTGAGGGCGAGCCGAACAAGGTGACCGACGCAACCGGAGCCATCACACTCGGACCGAGCGTGAAGCTGACTCTCCACATGGGTGAGGACGGAGTCTTCAGCGGCGGTCTCGTCGTCGTCATCGATGTCAACTGCACTCCTCCCACGACAACTCCTCCCACGACGGAGGCTCCGCCCACAACGGTTCCACCGGCGCCCGTGATCAGCATCGTCAAGACGGCTGACGTGGAGTTCTATGTCAACAACACTGGCGAGTTCACGATCGCTGTTGAAAACACGGGTCCTGTGCCTCTGCACGACGTTCGTGTTGAAGACGACCTTGCGGCCCTTATCGATCCTGGCTCGGATTGTCAGGCTTTCATCGGAGACCTTGCGGTCGGTAGTGAGCCATTCGAGTACTCCTGCACGATTGCGGGTCTCGACGGTGTCTCTAGCTACATCAACGTAGCAACTGCTATCGGTACGGGACCATTGGGAACCGAGGTCACGGCGACGGCCGAAGCCCGAATCGGCGTCATCGGTGGTGTTACCTTGACAACCGAGGCTCCTGCGACAACCCAGGCGCCTGCCACGACGTCGGCGCCGGACGAGACGCTCCCGGTTACCGGAATCAACGGTGACGCGATGGAGGGCTTCGGTGTTGCAGGGGTGATCCTCGTTATGGGCGGCATCGTCCTACTGAGCGGTGCGGCCCTGGTCGGACAACGACGGACTGACCGCTAACTCAGCGACGCTCAACCAGACAGTGGCAGAAGCCCCGGGACATTTGTCCCGGGGCTTCTGCTTTGGGGGCTCAGGGAACTGCGGTGGCTCGCTTTGTCTCCGTTGAGGCGACAAGAAGGTTCAGCCGTACAGGCATCGATAGATCCTCGGCGAGCAGCTCGGCGAGTGGGTCCACGAGTGGTGCTGCCATCGAACTCGCTACGACGACGTCGATCTTGGTGATGCCGTCATCGACTTCGACATCGACACTGATGACTTCGGAGGACAATCCCCGTTCAGCCACATAGCTCTCAACCACAGCGATGACTTCCTCCGTCGGATCGGTCTCAGGCAGAACGGCACCTCTACCGAATTGCATGGGAAGCACGACGATGATCGCTGCAATAGCGGCCCAACTCACACCTCTCAGTATCTGTGTGTGTCCCCTCAGAGGGTTTCTTCCTGGTACAAAGCCCGCAGCGAGAAATGTCGCAGAGGCTGCAATGACAATCCCGACAACGTTCGCAAGGAAGAGCAGGGCGGCGCCGACTGCGAGCTGCCACTCCGTGAGCTGAAGGGTGATTCCCACCACCGCGAGCGGCCGAGCGGTGGTACGAGAGCGACTGCAACAGCGACGCCGGTGAGAGCGTCCGCAGCGTGTCGTCTCAGCTGACCGTACGCACCCGCAGCACCCGCGGCGAGAGCGATACCAAGATCCAGGAAGTTCGGCGATGTGCGGGCCATGAGCTCCGCGGGTAACGAGGCTGCCCTTCCAGGGATGATGAACGAGATCGCCGCAGCAAGCACCACAGCGAGAACCGACCCAGCCGCAACCAGGAGCGCACGGTTCACGATTCGTCTGGGCCAGCCCATCACCACAGCGGCAGCCCCACCAAGGACAGGAAGCATCAACGGAGCAACGAGCATGGCCCCTATGACCACGGCCGTGGAATCCCCCAGAATGCCGAATACTGCGATTGCGGTTGAGAGCATCATCAGAGAGACGAAACGGGTGAAGAATTGGCGACCTGGCATTCCACGCGGGAACAATCGGTCGATGACTTCCCTTCGCTCATCGTCGCCGAGAAGCTCACGGCCGCGCCACAGCCGCTTCATCTCCGCCCAGGCCAAAACAACGAGACCGCTCATCACCGATACATACGGCGCAGGGGGCGACAGCTGCCGATTGTCGGCGCTATCCGGTGTCGGGCGGTCCTTCACAGCAGTGTCTGGCATCGTCAGACTCTGCTCCGAGATCGCACTCCAAGACTTCTGTTCTCGACGATGGCCTGTGCCAGCATGCTCGGCCTCCCTCCATCGAGCCTAACCAGCACAATGGTTTGTGCGGCAAGAAATCTCAAGATCTCCACAGATGGCCTGCTGCCAAGGGATTCCCGAGGACTAGTCACCTTACGGGGACGAGAATTGTGTCTCCACGAACGCAGCACGATGCTTGATGATGGGTACAGCGCGCATGGTTTGAGCATGAAGGCGCCGAGAGAGCTTGGCGGTGGTGGGGCATCCATGTGGAGAAGCCGAGGGGAACCCACATCCGGGTTCGGCCTCAAGCTGCGTTCGATCCCGATTCCCCGATCGAAGGATCGGACGCGTCCAACATTACAGCGGAGGCCACCTCTAGCCCTCTGCCCCTCCGGTGAAGTTCCAGCTATCGAGCAGTAGCGATGGCGCATGCACGAGAAGAGGACCGAATTCCGAATCCGCATATCGGGCATCGTCACCAGTGCCCAGCACCTTGCCGGGTCCGAGCGCTTCGACGAATGATTGAGTGAAGCGCATATTCGAAATCGGATCGGCGATAGCCCCATTCTCGATCATGAACGTTCCGTTGCGCGTCAACCCCGTCACGACGAGTGTCTTGGGATCGAGCACCCTGCAGTAGTTGAATGCCGACACGTAGATGCCGCGCTCAACACCAGCGATCAGCTCGCTGGTTGACGCATCACCACCTCCGACGAACAAGTTGGATGCAAAGGGTCCCCACATCTCGGCACCCGGCACCGCGTGACCTGTAGATTCCGTCCCAGCCTTCGACGCGGTTCGACGTGTGTGGAGGAGCGACGTCGTCACTCCTCCCTTGACGAGGTCAAGGTGTTGCTTCGGCGTGCCCTCGATATCGAACGGCACGAAGAGCGCGTCAGGGTCGGTTGGCCCATCCCACAGATTGAACGTGTCGTCGAACTGGCGCTCACCGAGCACCACGAACGACATCTCCTCCTCGGCCATCTTTCCGTTGAATCCGTATACATTGAGGAAAATGGCGATGGTCGCCACGCACTCGGGTGAGAGTACGACTTGATACTCACCGGGCTTTGCATCGAAGGATCCAACGCTGTCGCGCGCCCTTTGTGCAGCGAGAGCACCAACAGCCCCGGCATCGATGCTCGAGAGCGCTACACCCGCCGCGTGTCCCGAGCCAGCCGACGATCCTGTCTGGTGGATGCCGTCAACGACCGCTGTTGTGAATCTGCCGTGAACACTCCGTCCCACAGTATTTCCATACGCTCGGTAACGGGCTTCTGTCTGGGAGTATCCGGCTGCGAGCAGACCGTTGCCCGCATCCACGAACGCCTTGACCGCCTCCGCTCGTACCATCGGGTCAGCGGACGCTGTCTCCGGGTCCCAGTGGTCAACTGATGGAGACTGCACAGGTTCGCCGAGGCCTGGCCAGCCATCATCGATGGGCTGCGCACCAGCCGCTTCGAGTGTCGCCTCGACAAACCGAGCGAGCGCCGCGGCAGTTGTCGCGGTTGTGGTCGAACTCGCAACTCTGCCTTCCCTCGCGACCTTCAGCGTCACCTCCTCGACGTCCTCAGAGACGTTCTGGTGAATGAAGGAATTGGCGAACCTTGTAAGAGATGAGGTTCCGACGTCGACGAGGACTTCTGCCTCGCATCGATCTCCCACCATCTCGAGGACTTCGCTGACAAGAGCTTGATCGCGATTCATCCGCGCACCCCCACGCGAACGTTGGCAAACCGGCCAGGCGATGCCGAATGCCCTGTATGGGCGACCTGCATTGGCTGTCCCTTCCCACAGTTCGGGGTGCCCCAATGCACCCACTCGGATTCGCCGGCAAGCCTGTCAAGCGACCCCCAAAATTGTGGCGTGATGCCTGTGTATGTCGGGTTCTTCAGCATCCTTCCGAGACTGCCGTTCTTGACCTCCCACGCAATCTCTGTCCCGAACTGAAAATTGAGCCGTTTGTCATCGATGGACCATGAACGGTTCGTCGCCATGTACACACCGTCGTCAGTATCCGCGATGATCTCTTCAAGTGTTCCCTCACCGGGGAGGAGGCCAACGTTGGTCATCCGAACCATGGGGAGGCGATTGAATCCATCTGCTCGGACCATTCCTCCGGGAGAGAGTCCTGCGATTGCGGCAGAATCTCGGCCAGATAGGACACCGACCCATATCCCGTTCCTGACGATGTCCACTCGCATCGCCGGTGTGCCTTCATCATCGAAACCGAAAGTGCCGAGGGCCCCAGGAAGCGTCGCATCAGCGGTCACGTTCATGAGATCTGAGCCGTAACGGTGGGTGCCGAGCTTCTCGAGCTTGAGATGGCTCGTGCCTGCAAACGCCGCTTCCCAACCAAGGATCCGGTCGAGCTCGATGGCGTGTCCGACCGATTCGTGGATCTGGAGAGCGAGCTGAGATCCTTCGAGAATGAGGCTGGTCTCGCGCTCTTCCATCTCATCTGCAGAGAGCAGCGCGACGGCCTCCTCACCCACGCGCCGCGCGTTTCCCTCGTAATCCCACTTCCGAATCGTCTCGTAGCCTCCGGTTTCGTATTGGCCGAAGGACTGCGGATACGACCTGCGCTGTGTCTCGGACTCGCCGATCGCTGTGGCGTCATAGCCACCGCCTGACTCGATGATGTGCTGGTGGATCCGATGGCCCTGGGAGGAAACGAACCACTTCTCCGCGTCGTAGAACGCCAACATGCCGTTGGCGATCGCAACACCGTCGACCTCCTGCAGAGTTCTGGTGACGCTGACGAGCATGTCAACCTTCTCGGATGTCGAGACAGCGAACGGATCCTCTTCGTACGGCGTCTCCCAGAACGTATCAGTCACAGGTACATCCGCGAATTCCATTGGAGGGCCCGGCACGACGGCTGAAGCTCTGGCAATGGCAGCGGCCCTCGCTCCCGCGGCCCTGATGCTCTCGCTGGTCTGGTCAGCCGTCGCGGCGAAACCCCACGACGATCCAATGAGTGCTCTCACACCCACACCGATGGACTCTGATCGGTCGAGTTGGTCGAGGTTCTGGTTTCGTACATTGATCGTCTCGGTCTTCGAGATGACCATCCGTGCGTCTGCGTATGTTGCTCCGGCATCTATGGCACTCTCAACAGCGAGGCTGGCTGAGGCGAACAGTGTTCCTCCAGGGTGGACATCGGAATCGTAGACACACGTCACATGCTGTGGGTTCGAGGCCGCATTGCCTCATGGACGGCGGAGAAGACGTCAGCGGATCGTGACAACGAGATTCTGCAACGCCTCGCGCAAGGCCTCCTCAACCTCTCGCGGCGTAGGCCCCTCGGCAAACAAGAATCCGAGATATCGATCGCCCTCGGGCAGAGGCACGACAGTCCTTCCATTCGGGATCGTCTGGCTGAAATCGGTGATACCCGGAACGGCGAGCGCTGGCCCTATGCCTTCGATCGACTCGAGGATGCCTCTCGCACCGATCGGAAGCATGAGAACCCCTGTGGCGGCGACTTGCACTTCACCGCCAGAACCGGGCAGGCCCAGTGCGCTGCGGAGGATCAGCGATTCAAGGGACTCACCGAGGAGCCCGAAACTGAGAGCCCGCCCACACAACCCACCGATCGACCGGGCAGCCACCTCGATGAGGGACACCCCCTCCGCTCCTATCCGCACCTCTGCATGAACCGGACCAGATACCAGGCCGAGAGCCAGGACCGCGGCCCTGACAAGATCCACGATCTCATCTTGTATGTCACCATCGTGTCTCGAGGGTGTCACGAACATGGTCTCCTCGAAGTACGGACCATCAAGAGGGTCCGGCTTGTCGAGTAGCGCGAGTATCTGCAGCGTTCCATCAACGAGCACTCCCTCGACTGCTACCTCTGGGCCACCGATGAACGACTCGACGAGCAGCGGCTCATCCGAGGAGTCCTCGACATCGCACAGGAGGTTTCGAATCCTTCGCTCCGCAACCTCAGCAGCATCGGTGTCATCGATGCGGATCACTCCCCGACTTGCCGACAACCCTCGCGGTTTCACGACACAGGGGTAACCGAGGTCATTCGCGACAACTGGTACCTCTCCGCGCTTCGCGAGTCGATACGGAGGCTGCCGAACCTGTGCTGACTCAAGCAAACCTCGCATCCGTGCCTTGTCGCGCGTCGCGGACACCGCTGTCACAGAGTTCGTGGCAATCGACAAGAGGCTCGATGCCATCGCTGCGATCACGACGCCGCGGTCATCCGCTGCCACCACGGCATCGGGAGCGGGTTTGAGATTCGCGATACGTGCAGCGGACCAATCCGGCCGACTGAAATCGATCCGTATCGCTCGGGACCGCCCGAGGTCGCTCATGGGAACCTCGCCATCCGACGCGACAACGATACCCAAGCGCAACCCACGGGCCGCCTCGACGAAATCGTGAGTGCGGTAACTCCCGGAAGGGACGACAAGGACAACCACAGGATTCTGTTTCCTTCGCGGCGATATACCCTTATCATCGGCAGCCCAACGACTCTCGTCCGGAGATAGGTTCACAGTCATGACTCTTGATTCTCGCATTCTCACGATCACTGACGCGGCGCTCGAGAAACTCCTCGAGATTCGGTCCACGGAACCAGACGCCGAAGACCTCGCGTTCGTACTCGCCGTCTCGGGAGCAAAGGGCGATGATTTCACGTACACGATGCACATGACAAGCCTTGAGCGGCTTGCTGAGGACGATGTACTCGAGCAGCACGGCGATCTTCCTGTGGCGATGCCTCAGGCGAGTATCGCGAACCTGACCGGTGCGTCACTCGAGATGTCGAAGAACCTGCTCAGCCCCGGGCTGACGATCAACAACCCGAACTCGCCATCGCCCGCAATCCAGACCGACGGCCCGCCACCAGATCTCACCGGTCCGGTCGCCGAACAGGTTGAGCATGTCATTCGAACCCAGATCAACCCTGCAATCGCTTCGCACGGCGGAGTCATCGAGCTGGTCGCCGTCGAGGACAGCGTTGCATATGTGCGCCTAGGAGGTGCCTGTCAGGGATGCGGCATGGCCAATGTCACCCTGTCCCAGGGCATCGAATCATCGATAACCTCTCTCGTCCCCGAGGTTCGACAGGTGATCGATGTGACCGATCACAACGCCGGCGACAACCCTTACTACGAACAGACCAAGAAGTAGATCACCCCGGTCCCGGCTATTGGGCGCGAACCACCTGGAGAGTCGAGGCAACTCCCGTGGCGAGGTGGAGCGTCCCCTTTGGCCCCGTTACCAGCACCGAATCATCGGCACCGGAGCCAAGGACCAAGATCTCAGCGCCCCTATCTATGCCCTGGGATCGCAGGAAGGCGAGGTGCTTCGCCTGGACTGTCTCCACCGTCACCGTCTCCCCCACTGCAATGTCAGACAGCGCAACGGCTGTCGAAGGCGTCAGCGTGGGGCCACCAGGGATCGGTTTGCCTGTCGGTCCCGTTGTGGGGTCACCAAGGAACGATGCAAGCCGATTCGCGACCATGTCCGGAGTGACATGCTCCATCTCACACGCAACCTCGTCGGCCTTTGCAGGAGTGAGACCGAGATGATCAGCAAGGAAACGGCCCCACAGTCTCCTGTTGCGAAGGACCGTGTTCGCCAGCTCATCACCTGTATCTGTGAGCGTCACGCCCTTGTAGGGCGCGTAGGACACGAGACCAGCAGACTCCAGCTTCTTGATCATCTGATTCGCCGATACCGATGACACTTCGAGTACCCCGGAGATGGTCGACACAGGGACGGGCGGTCCTACGCCGTCCTCGATAGCCCGCGCGACCGTGATGATGTACATCTCTTCCGCTTCGGAGGTCAGATACGGGTCAGGCATTGCGGGTGAGCATATCGCCAACCTCTACGGTCCAACTACGGATCCAATTGGGATCTCAATGGAGTCGCCAGGTGCAGTGACCACCGACAGGTACAACTCAACGATGATATTGAATGGCGAATCGGACTCGGAGGGTGCACTGCCGACCCGCAACAGCTGCGTTGACCGACGCTGGTTCCACGGAGGCTCGGTATCGGAGCCGTCACCAGACACCGAAAAGGCCAACCCGTCGATGCTCACGACAACGTCGAGTCTCGCTGCCACACCACTCTCGAGATGCCATCGCATCCACCCACCTTGCTCGTCGATCACCAGGTCATCGACGACGATCACGTGATCGCCCACCTCAATTCTGTGATCCGTGATGGCCGCCGGAAGACCAGCCAACATCGTCACTACGTCATCAACTTCTTCGATCGGTCCGGGGAGGGTTGCGGTCAACACATGAGGTTTCCCATCTGAAATCGGGATGAACTCAACCGTCACCGCTCCCGGCGTTGCTGAGGCCACCGACTGGCCGATCATTGACGCGCCGTCACCGGCTGAGGAGAGCTCCCAACTCGCCACCTCAACCGGGGCGGTCGTGCCAGGATCGACGCCACTGCTCACGACAGAGGAAACGAACACCGTCGTTCCCTGACCGTCTCGCCGAAGGACGTCGGCGCGCATGCCAACCTCGCCACTGGCGGCTACGTACCCAGAAGGGGAAATGCTGGAGTCGGCCGTTACGTCGGGGTCCTCGGTTGGTGCGTTGACGATCGTGAAGATCACATAGACGGCCGTCACGAGTGCACCAAGAATCGCTGCAGAGACAGGGAGCTTCCATGGCATCTCTTCCGTCGTTGGTCCGCTCATCAGAGTCCCTCAAGAGACACGGGGTACACACCCTCGAGCTGGACCCACTCGATCCCAGCTGCTCGGAACGTCATCACATCGGGGAGTTCATCACCGACCCAGAGCAGCTCGACGGTGGATCCACTCGCCGGTATTTGTCCTGAGCTCCACCCAGGTCCGACCCCTTCCACGGTGAATGCAAGATCAATGGGATCGACCGCGATCAGTGCGAACTGCACCACCGTTGCTTCGCCGCCACGTGAGATCGACACCAGCTGTGCTCGAACGCCGGGCGCAATCACAGCGGAGGGGCTCTCCTCGGACAAGTCGAAAAGAACGTCGAGGGGATAGGCAACCAGCGGATCAACGATCTCGGCCCCCAGAATGCTTCCCGCATCGGTGCCATCCGGGAGTTCAAAGAGAGCGACTCCCGCGCCAAGGTCAGCGGGACCACCATCGACCGTGCCGCCCTCCGTGACGAGTGTCCACGATCTGGGATAGAGGGTCGGAGCTCCAGCCGATTCGAGTGAGGCGGTTGGAGCAACGGAGAGAATCTCGTACTCGATTCCCACCGATGAGCCCGTGCCGACGATGGCCGTGGGCACAACGAAAGATGACGCTATGAGCGTTTCAGACGAGGGTGGCGTTGAGGACACGTTCTCCGCCGGCAGAGACGTCGCATCGTCCTCAGCGCGCACCTCTTCGATCACGCGCACACCAATGCCCCCCCGCAGCAAGCATGCCGACGAGGAATCCAACGATGGTGAGCGCAATGGTACGTCCAGTCACAACCCCCGAGGGTACGCCGCTCCCCCGTTCTCGCGTAGCTGAGGACCGGCGTTCGGTCCTCAGCTACATAAGAACGGATAGGGTGGCGCCATGCACGAACTGATTGGCAGCTGGAAACTGATCGACTGGACAGTTGAGATGGAGGGTGGCCGTGTGGTGAAACCCTTCAGGGGGAGGGCGGCGGGCGTTCTCACGTACACCGATGAAGGGCGGATGGTTGCATCCTTGATGCGGACCGATCGCGAGTCCATCGGCACCCGCTCGTTTGCCGAGGCCAAGGCCCTCGAACGAGCGTCGGCAGCGGCGGGATACCTGTCATACGCAGGCACCTTCGAGATCCTTGGAGATGAGGTTCACCATCATGTGGATCTGAGCCTCTTCCCTGACTGGGTCGGGGGAACCCAGGTACGCCACATCGAGTGGATCACCAACGACGACGGCAGCATCGATCTCGAACTCTCCACTGCACATGAGCCCCAGGAGCGGTCCGCTGTCAACAGGCTTCGGTGGCACCGGATCACAGAGGACAGGACATGACGACGACCCTTGCGGAGTGGACCGAGGCCGCTGGTGCCATTACGGCGCCCAGACAACTGCTCATTAACGGCAAGCTTGTCGACGCTCAGTCGGGTGAACGATTCTCAGCGATCAATCCCGCAACTGGCGAGTCCATCACCGATGTTGCGCTCGGCGATGCGGCGGACATCGATGCTGGTGCCGTTACGGCTGCACGGGCCTCCTTCGAGGATGGCAGATGGTCGGGTCGTTCCCCGCGCGACCGCGGCCAGGTACTCATACGGCTCGCCGAACTGATCCATGCCAATACCGAAGAACTTCAACTGCTCGAAACGCTCGATGTGGGGAAACCGATCCGCTACTCGGGCAGGGTTGATGTCAACCAGGCTGCCCACACCTATGCGTGGTACGGAGAGGCTGCCGACAAACTCTACGACGAGATCGCCCCGACAGGCCCTGACGCGCTTGGCCTGATCACCCGTGAGCCGCTCGGGGTCGTCGGGGCGGTCACGCCCTGGAACTTCCCGATGATGATGAACTCCTGGAAGCTCGCGCCAGCGCTCATGGCTGGCAACTCAATCGTTCTCAAGCCGGCGGAGCAGTCCCCACTGACGGCGATCCGGATCGCGGAGCTCGCCCTCGAGGCCGGAGTCCCACCCGGGGTACTCAACGTCGTTCCGGGATACGGTGAGACCGCAGGAAGAGCGTTGGGTCTTCACCCGTTTGTCGACGGCATCACCTTCACCGGCTCGACCGAGGTCGGGAAGCTGTTCCTCGAGTACTCGGGGAAGTCGAACATGAAGCGGGTCTCGCTCGAGACGGGGGGAAAGACGCCGAACATCATCTTCGCCGATGCCCCTGACCTCGATTTCGCCATCGGTGCCGTCGGGTTCTCGATCTTCTGGAACACGGGCGAAATGTGTATCGCTGGTTCGAGGCTCCTCGTCGAACGTTCGATCTACGACGAGGTCGTCGAACGGGTTGGCGCCTCAGCGGGTTCCTGGGACCCGGGAAACCCGCTCGACCCGGCAACGAAGGCTGGGCCAGTCGTTGACGTCACGCAACTCGACAACGTCATGGGGTACATAGAGCGCGGCAAGGAGGAGGGTGCTCGCCTTGTCGCTGGCGGCAATCGCATGCTGAGGGAAACTGGCGGATTCTTCGTAGAGCCAACGGTCTTTGCGGACGTTGACAACAACATGGAGATAGCGAGGAACGAGATCTTCGGACCTGTGCTCTCCATCATCCCGTTCGAGGACCAGGATGAGGCACTCCGCATCGCAAACGACACGCGCTACGGATTGTCCGCGGCGATCTGGACCTCGAACCTTGGGCGTGCCCACAGAATGGCTGCCGGACTCAGGGCGGGCACCGTATGGGTGAACAACTTCGACACCTCAGACATCACAGCGCCCTTCGGCGGCTACAAGGAGTCAGGATTCGGGGGCAAGGACAAGTCCCTCCACGCACTTGACAAGTACACGCACATCAAGACGACCTGGATCAACCTCGGCCGTGGCGGCGTCTAGAAATCCAAGTCTGCTTTCAGCCTTCGGTTACGAGCTTCGCGAAGCCGCGACCCAGCCACACAAGCGGAGCCGACTCAGGGTCGGTGATCGCTGCCGCGTTGACCTCGCCGTAGATGACCCAGTGGTCGCCCATCTCAGTTCGGTTGATGGTTCTGCATTCAAGACGCGCATATGCGCTGGCGAGAAGAGGGCCAGCGTCCACTATCTCAGACTCTGACCACTCCGAGCCGCCGAACTTGTCCGCTCCGTGTTTGGCGAACAGAATTGCTTCGTCCTCTGTGCCTTCCGGCATGAGGTTGACGGTGAAGCCGTCGGCATCGAGCATTGACAGGAGCGATGCCGTTGACTTGTCGATACACACAAGAACGATCGCTGGCTCCGCCGAAACCGATACAAAGGCCGTTGCCGTCAGCCCAACGGGACCGTCATCCCCTGGCGCGGTCACCACCGTGACGGTGGATGCGACCTTCGACATCACGTCCTTGAATTCATCAGCGGAAATCGACATCTGACCCTCCCCATTGGTTGCGCGAGCCGTAATCATATGCGCGGACGACAACCCAGATGAAACAAGGGCGTATTCTGTCCAGCACAAGGAGAGCCAATGCCCGAACGAGTCCAGATCGTCGAAGTCGGCCCGAGAGATGGGCTTCAGAACGAATCCGTGATCCTGACCACGGACCAGAAGCTCAAGATGATCTGCGATCTCGCCAACGCCGGGCTTCGCCGTATCGAGACCGTGTCTTTTGCCCATCCGGACAAGGTTCCACAGATGGCCGATGCAGAGGCGGTGATGCGAGGTCTCCCACGACGAGACGACGTCAATTACATTGGATTGATTCTCAACTGGCGGGGATGGCAGAGGGCAGCCGATACGACTGTGGATGAGATCAACATGAACGTCTCGGCGTCGACCACCTTCAATAGGAGAAACCAGGGTGCCGATACGGAGGAGACCATCGACGCACTGGGACAGGTGGTTCAGGACGCAACGACGAAGGGCATGCCAGTTACAGGCACGATCGCGACGGCGTGGGGCTGCCCATTTGAGGGTGAGGTTCCACTCGATCGAGTCCTCTTCGTTGCCGAATCCATCGCGAAGACAGGCGTTTCTGAGATCGCGATCGCCGACACCATCGGTGTGGCCGATCCGTGGAGCGTGACTCAAAGGATCGAGGCGGTACGAGATGTCGTCGGTGGTGTTCCTCTGCGCGCACACTTCCACAACACCCGCAACACTGGTATCGCCAACGCCTTTGCAGCGATACAGGCCGGTATCACTGTCCTTGACGCATCGGTCGGCGGACTCGGTGGCTGCCCCTTTGCACCGGATGCGACTGGGAACATACCCACAGAGGACCTCGTCTACATGCTCGATCGGGCAGGGATATCGACAGGCGTGGGACTCGAGGACCTGATCGACGTGTCACGTGGGCTTACAGACCTCATCGACCACCCACTCGAAGCGATGCTGCCAAGGGCGGGAGGCTTTCCCAGTGGGTGTCTGAAAGACCAGTGACATCGTCTCTGTCTGCGAGCGCCCGTATGGCCTCCTCAGGAATCGCCTCAAGCAGCCCGAGACCGATCAGATTCGGCGAAAGCCGGATCCCGGAGGAGTCGCCCCCGAACGGCCCGAACGACAGTGAGAGAACATACACCTCAGGGTCTGCGGAGCGAGTACGCGAAGCCGTCGAAACAACCGCACTTCCGCGTTTGAGAGGTTCGCCGCTGGCTGCGAGAACGCACCGACACTTCGATCCGTCACGGTGGTGTCGCCCCCGGGAGAGGATGGCCTGCCCGCCGATCCTCGTACCTCTCACCACCAAAGCAACTGGACGCGGCGAGAGCAATACACGCGACAACGACCACCGTCGGCACGGCAATTAGTCGTCGCAATCGGGACATGCGGGTAGGGTATCCAACAGGCCGACCAAGGTCATTGGTGGACCGGCTGACCGCCGCCATACCACGGAGGCCGACGAGGATCGGGGAAGAGATGGGTACAAGAACAGGCGTCGGATCGACTGGATCCCAGCCAACAAAGCGCAAGAAGCAGCGATCCCTCTTCGGTACCCTGGTACGTGTTGCAGCTTGGATTGTCGTCGTCGCTGCACTGCTATTCGTTGTGGCCGGCTTCTACTACTCGGGCGAGATTCGAGACGGCGCTCTTCTTCCGGCTGAGTCCTACGACCACGACTATGACCTCTCGATTTCCGCCGTTTCGGGGGATCGAATCTCGATAACCGACACAGGGTCCGATGGGCAAATCGGCGAACCGGGGCAAGAAGGCATCGAGTGGGCGGCCGGGTACGTGACGACCTCGGATCTCATTTCGTCGACCGAATCCGATTCTGGCGACCGCACCGACGTTCGACAAATGGTCGAAGGCAGCACCGCACCAGCAGTGGGCACGGCTGCCCGCCTGGACTCATTCACGTTCGCTGGCGACCCGGAGCAGGCGTTCGGTATCCCATTCGAGACCGTGCGATACCGTTCGGACATCGACAGTTTCCCAGCCTGGTACATCGACGGGAGCTCCGACACCTGGGCCATCTTCGTCCACGGTCGAAACGCAGACCTCACCGAGTCACTGCGCATCATCCCCATTCTCCATGCGCTCGACTATCCGATCCTTGTGATCCACTATCGCAATGATCCGGGAGAGACCAAGGATCCGAGTGGATATCACCAGTTCGGGGCCACGGAATGGGTCGATGTCGCTGGCGCTGTGAGATATGCCGAGGCCAATGGATCCACCAGTCATGTTCTCGTCGGCTACTCAATGGGAGGCGCGATCGTATCGAGCTATCTGACGCAGTCACCGCTCCGGAATCGGACACTCGCAGCGATTCTCGATTCACCCATATTCGACTTCGAAGCGACGGTCGACTTTCAAGCTGCACACACGGAGCTTCCCCTCATCGGCGTGACGATCCCCGAGCAGCTGACGACATTCGCAAAGTGGATCGCCAGTTGGCGATTCGACATCGACTGGGAAGAAACGAACTACATCGCGAAGTCGCCCGAGCTGCACGCACCGATGCTCGTGCTCCACGGCGCCGATGACACATCAGTGCCACTTGCTACGAGCAAGATCATGGCGAGGCTCCGCCCGGAGATCACGACACTCGTCGAGACCGACGCCAGTCATACGAGATCGTGGAACGAGGAGCCTGAGGCGTACGCCACTGCTATCACTGAGTTCCTCGCTGAGCACACGCGTTAGAACGGACCCTTCGCTGATATCCAGAGATCGGCGACGTTGGTACCACTCGGGCCCGTCACTACCGCCTCGCCGAGAGCGGTAAGCACAGTGTGGCTGTCGTTGTTCCGAAGAGCGGTGGCAAGGTCGGCGCCTACAGCCCTTGCTCTCGAGGCCGTCTCACCGTCAACGACGGCGCCCGCTGCGAGCGTCGGCCCGTCGATGCCATCGGTGCCGAACGCTCCAAAGAGTACATCCTGCCCGTCAATGTGCAGCGCCGCGGCAAGTGCCGCCTCCTGGTTGCGGCCACCGACACCTTCCCCCCGGATGGTGACTGTGGTCTCGCCCGCTGCTACAAGGATCGAGCCGGGGGATGTCATGTCCACAAGCGCGACTGCCTCGAATCGAGCCTCTCCCGTGAGCTCTGCTGTCACAAACGATGCGTCGAATCCCCGCGCCACGAGGTCAGCTACCGCGGCCTCCGCTACGATCAATGGCGACCCAATCGTCGTGTACTTGACGGCTGCTGGCGGTTCCGGCGGAACGAAGCCGTCGATGGCCGCCATAACGTCGGGTGGCATTGCGGCTCTCAATCCTGGGGCATCGAGCACATTCCCAGCACGACGACCCAGGGCAAAACCCAGTGATGGTCCCGACGCGACATGCTCGGGACCTGCTCCGACAACATCACTCAGGACCAGTGTCACCTGTCGCTCGGCCACAGTCGCTTCTGCCAAGCGACCACCCTTCAATCGGGACACAGATGCTCGGACCTCATTGATGTCCTCAATGGGCAGTCCTGACGCGATCAACAGCGAGTTCATGACAGAGATGTCTTCGATGGTGATTCCGTCGATCGGCAACGTCGCCACGGCAGATCCCCCACCGGAGATAAGGAAGACCATCACGTCGGAGGGTCGTGTCGCCTGAACGAGCGAGATCATGGACTCCCCGCATCGCAGAGACGATCGGTCAGGGATCGGATGGGACCCGACGCACGAGGCAAAAGGAACGTCTGCAGCATCGGTGGTGACGACGAGGCCGCGACGGCCTTCAACGACGTCATGTGCTCCCCGTGCCATTGCAGCCGCAGCCTTGCCGAGAGCCAGCACGACGACGTCGGTCGACGCTACGCCTTCAAACGAGTGTGATCCGACCGTAAGGAGCGAATCTTCGAAGGACATTGCACGGGCAACCGCTGAGCGCGGCTCCACCGCCGTAACGGCGGCGTCATATGCACTTCGGATGTCGGATCTCGTCGGTCTCATCCATCTACACGATACGATGTCCGCATGGATTCCGTGAACCCGGTCGAAGAGCAGATCGAGGCGGCGCTTGCATCTGGAGAACTCACTCCAACCAGAGGGGTGGGCGAACCGTTCGACAGGCTCGACAACGATCAAGCATGGTGGCCGCGGTCATTCCTGCGCAGGGAACAGGCCGCGGACCAACTTGTCGATGTTCGAGCCAATCGGGTCAGACGCTTTGCCCAGGCGGTGCACGCGGCCGACTTCAACGAAGCGAGGGAGATCCTCGCATCACTGAACGCTGAACTCGTCGCCTGGAACGATCGCGTGGACGAGGAGCACCGACTGGCTCCCATCGGCGAGATCACGTTGCTCAACGAGCGCGAGAACGCCCGGCGCTGAGGCCGGGCGTTCAGAGCTTCCTCGGGTCAGGAGGCGACGGCGCCCTCTGCGGCGCCTTGGCGTGTTTCGTGCCTGTCCTTGCGCTCCTCGATGAATGCGTCCCACTCGGCCTGGGTGATCTGCCCGTCCTCGAGAGCCTCAGCGAGCGGTCCGTCCTCGAACCTTGGTAGGTCAACGTCAAGCTCTGCAAGCTCGTCAGCCGTGATCACGCCGTCCTCGAGCCACAATTGGATCTTGTCGTGCATGTCCCTGCGATGCGCCCGTCGTTCCTTCCGGTCACCGAACTCCTCCTTCAGCTCATCCCATTTATCCGACATGGCGCTCTTGACAGCGTCTGCCTCGTCCGGTTCCAGTGTCCCGTCCGCAACGAGGTCAGCAAGCACCTCGTCGAGGATTGCACCGGGGTGCGGTCTGCGGACCTCATCCGTCACGACTGGAGTCTCTTCGGTTTGTGCCGATGCCTCCGACGTGGAGATCGTCGATGCGGCGAATGCGCCTACGACGAGCACCCCCGCAGCTGCTACTGAAGCGATGATCTTCTTCATTATGTGCCTCCTTTGGCTGAACATCACACCCGTAGGTTGCCAAGCGAGCCTGTGAGAAGACTGAGGGGGGCATAAGAACTTTGTGAGAACGAACTTTGGAACTCAGGTCGCTCCAGGCAGTGCGAAACCGACCTCGGCACCGCCGGTCTGTCCGTTCCTTGCGAATACCTCCCCTTGGTGGTCATCGATGATCTGCTTGACGATCGCGAGGCCAAGACCGGATCCTGGTTCGCTTCTCGCCGCATCGGAGCGGTAGAAGCGCTCGAAGACGTACGGCAGGTCCTGCGTGTCGAAACCTGGTCCCTCGTCGCTCACGGTGACTGTTCCATCGGATATGACCACCGAGATTTCACCATCTGCAAGGGAGAACTTGTCGGCGTTCTGAATGATGTTTGACAATGCCCTTTCGAGTGCATGCCGCTTGCCCTCCACCACAGATCCGTCAGATGTCAGCACCACATCGTGACCCATCCGCTTCTCGACGCGATCGATAACGGCCGAAGTAACGTCATCAAGATTGACGGGGCCGACAGTCTCCTCCTCGTATCGATCCGATGCCAGATCGACCACTTCGGCCACCAGCAACGCGAGCTCCTCGACCTCCGCGTGAGCAGCTGAGAGTATCTCGGCGCGTTCAGCGGTCCCTACCTCGTGACGCTGGAGTACCTCCAGATTGGTTCTGAGTGCGGTGAGAGGTGTCCGAAGTTCGTGGCCCGCATCGCGTACAAGACGTGCCTGCTCCTGCTTCGCCAACTCAAGTTCATTGAGGAGTGAGTTGAACGCCTTCGAAAGCGCCGCAACCTCGTCGTCCCCGTGCACATCGACTCGCTCCGAGAGTGACTGAGTCTCCGCGATGCTTCCGACCGTCGCAGCCAGGGTGTCGATCGGCTTGACCGCCTGCTTGGCCACGAGGAGACCGAGACCGCCAGCAAGCGCCACACCAACTAGACCCGCAACGAGTAGCAGAACAGCGAGACGTGCCATGGCCGTATCCGCTTCCGTGAGTGTGCGCCCGATCTGGAGAACGATATCGCCGTCGCTTCGGACAATCGTGGCGATTCTGAGATGCACGTCATCAACCCACTCGGACCTCAGCGTCGGCTCGACCGGACCGAGATCATCCGGAGCGGGCTCCGGGAGCACCAGATCTTCGGCACCGGCATTCACCACCAAGCCCTCCCCGAATATGACCTGGTAGTACGAAGCATCGAAGTCGCCAACAGCGGGAGGGACGATGCGGTCTCGCCGAACATCGATTCGCTCGATGCCGAAGACCGCGAACAGGGCCTCGGGGCGGAGTCTCTCGACGATTTCTGCCCTGGCCAGAAGGCTCTCGTCGATCGGCGCCATGACCTGGCGCCGCGCACCGATGAAGGTGACGACTGAGATCAACACGACCGCGACCGCGACCGCTGTGGCCGATACCAGCGCGATGCGCGTGCGGATCGTCATGAAGCGGCACGCAGGACGTACCCGACGCCCCGTACGGTTTGGATGATCCTCGGCTCACCGTCTGCCTCGGTCTTTCTCCGCAGATATCCGATGTATACATCGAGGGAGTTAGATGTCGTCTCGAAATCGATGCCCCAGATCTCGTCGTAGATCCGATAGCGGTCAAGAACGATGCCTGGTGCAAGAGCGAGAAGGTACAAGAGGTCGAACTCGGTTTTCGTGAGCGTCATCTCGCGCCCGCTGCGGGTCGCGGATCTCGCGCCGGGATCGATCACAAGATCGTCGACCCGGACGACATCCGAAACGTCGCCGAACGAGCGGCGGAGCAGCGCCCGTATTCGGGCGAGAAGTTCATCGAGTGAGAATGGTTTCGCCAGGTAGTCATCGGCTCCAGCATCAAGACCTTCGACACGATCGTTGACGGCGGTGCGAGCCGTCAGCATGAGGATCGGAACACGGTCTCCGCTTGCTCTGATCCTTCGGCACGTCTCCAGACCGTCGAGGTGGGGCATCATCACGTCAAGAACGATCAGGTCGTACTCATGCTCCCTGAGCATCGACAAGGCGACCGCGCCATCTCTCGCGGTGTCGACGCCATAGCCCTCGAAGCCGAGTGCACGCTCGAGTGCGTCTCGCACCGCAGCATCATCTTCAACTATCAGCACAGTGGTTGTGGACTCGTTCACGGGGTAAGCATAAGGCCAGCGCCTAAGAGGACGATGAGAAGGCCGATGGACACGTACCCTGCCAAGCCATGGTGTGGAACATTGTTGACATGAACGTGCTCGTAACAGGTGGCAGCTCTGGCATCGGCTTGGCTACGGCGATCGCGCTCGCGCAGCAGGGTGCACACATCACGATTACGTCCCGCGACGCTGGAAGGGCTGATGCAGCGGTGCGGAGTATCAAGGACCGCAGCGGCGTGAGTGTCGACACGGAACTGCTTGACCTGGCAAGCCTCGAGTCTGTGCGCCGCTTTTCCGATCGCTATACCGCACGCATTGACCACACAGCCGTACTCATCAACAACGCCGGCAACGTCTTTGGTTCGCGTCGTGAGACGGTGGACGGCAACGAACTGACGTTTGGGACGAACCATCTTGGACCCTTTCTCCTGACATCGCTTCTGAGTGGCAACCTCGGAGGAAATGGGGCTTCTCGCGTCATCAACACGTCGTCGATAGCTCACGCGAATGCAAAGGAGGGAATCCTCTTCGATGACCTCCAGTGGAGACACCGCCGCTACAAGATGATGGACGTCTACGGCCATTCCAAGCTCGCGAACATCCTTCACGCTCGAGGCATCAACAGCCGAAGCGGTCCAGAGGTCCAAGCGTTCGCCGTACACCCAGGGCTTGTCAGCACGTCCTTCGGTGGCCGAGGAGGCTCGGTTGTCGTCCGGGCAGTGACGAAGTTCGGCTCACCATGGATGAGGACACCACAAGAAGGCGCGGACACACTCATCTGGCTCGCGACCGAACCGGAAATCGATTCGACCGACGGCATCTACTTCTCAGACCGGCAGCTGGAAAAGAGCTCTCGATTCGCCAGGGACGACGAGCAGGCAGATCGTCTCTGGCATGCGAGTGAGGCTCTGGTGGGTCTCGCCCAGAATTGACGATTGCAGAGCAACGACACCACACTCCACCAATGTCCAAAACGCAGTCGCCAGACGTTACCGACACGCCAGACGAGGCCTCCGTCCCGAAGAAGCCTCACCGCCCATGGTGGAAGCAGGCAATCTCCATAGGCATCACGCTTGCGGTGTTGATCGCGGTGTTCGGATTCGTGATCCCGAAGGTCGCTGACTACCGATCGATAGCCCAGTACATCGGTGAGATCAGCCCGATGGCCTGGGCGCTCCTCGCCCTGGCTGCGAGCGCTTTCCTGATCGCGTACCCAATCGTGCTTGTCCAGGTGTTGAGAAGTCTTCGCCTGCCAGAGGCCTTCGTCAACCACATGACAGGAACCGCTATCACGAACTCTGTGCCCTCTGGTGGCGCACTTGCCCTGCCGGTGAACTACGCGATGTACATGTCGTGGGGGTTTACACCTGAAAGCGTGACCGCCGGTTTGCTCGCAGCCGGCGTCTGGGACTGGTTCGGACGTATCGCGCTTCCGATCCTCGCCGTCGTGGTTGTGGCTCTCATGGGCGACGCTATCTGGTGGATGTGGCTTGTCTCGCTCGCTGGCGTGCTGATTGTGACCATCATGGCGGTCGTTCTGGTGAAGATCCTCGGCTCGGAGGAAGGCGCACAGAAATTCGCAGACTGGCTCGACCGCATGGGAACGTGGGTGTTCGACCGGATTCACCGAACCAAGCCGGACATCGTGGCCGCAGTGCTGCAATTCCGAACCGACCTGAACAGCATCGTCCAAACAAGAGCGATCCGTCTTTCAGCAGCCACAGTCTTCAACCACGCCGCGATGACAATTCTGTTCACCGTGAGCGTGTACGCGGTTGGAGTCACGACAGACCAGATCCCGATTCCGTGGATGGTCCTCGCCTTCTCACTCGGTAGGTTCCTCGTGATGATCCCAGTGAGCCCTGGTGGCCTTGGGCTCGTCGACCTCGGCTGGCTCGGCCTTCTCACGATGGGGTGGCAGGCGACCAACCCTGGCATACCTGTTGACCACGACCTGATCGCCGCTGGTGTCCTGCTCTTCCGGGGGCTGAGTCTCCTACCCCCGATCCCGATCGGAATGGCGTCCTGGCTGTTCTGGAGAGTGAACAAGAGCTGGCGCAGGGACTGGCACATTGCAATGCGTGGCAAGGCAACCAGTTAGCGCAAGCGGTCAGAATGGGAGTGAGACCATGAAATCCCACCCGAGAATCGCGTTGAGTACCACGGCTGTACCCAGCCATACGGCCCATCCGAGCGCTGCAGTTGCGATCGCCCGCTTGGTTGAGAACTCCATCGAGGCTCTGATCGCTATCACCGCCGCGAATAACGCCCACGCTGCACCGACAAAGCCCAGCCAGGGGATTATTCCTATGGCGAGAGGGGCGTATGCGAACCCGATGACACGGAGCATTTCGGGGTAGTCGCTGTCACCTCCAAAGACCCTGACACCAATCAGAAACGCGACACCGGACCACACCAGCCAGCCGACGTATCCCGTTACGACGCCAAGAAGTGCTCCCGCCAGCACCGCCGATTCGGTTGCGAACGCTGCACCGATTCCCGCGGAGAGGTTGGCAACCCCAACAACGACCACCGCCTGTCCCATGAGTGATCTGTCCTCGGATACGTCGGTGTAGAAGGCCGTATCCAGTAACAGGGCGCTGACGACATTCTTGATCATGGGATGAGTATGGCGTTATGCAGGAGGAAGGGGGTGCACGGACCGGACGTTCAGTCGAGAACGTTACGCCACTCCCCTATGGCTGACCCGATCTCATCTGGAGAGTCCTCCTGGATGAAGTGGAGGCCTCGAACAGTGACCTCGACCTGGTTCCTCCACGTTCTGCAGAATCGTCGTGGTTCGCCAACCAGAATGCTTCCGGGATCAGCGTTGATGAACAGCTTCGGAATCTCGTTCTCAGCCATCCACGCTGAGTAACTCGAAACGATCTCGTGCACATCTGACGGATCTCCATCAATCGGGATCTCTCTCGGCCAGGTAAGGGTTGGGCGTCGCGACTCCCCGGCTCCGTGTAGGGCCGCTGGTATTGCGCCATCTCCTCTTCGGAGAGTTCTCTCAGAACAGAGGCTGGCAAGATCTTATCGACAAAGACATTCTTCTCAAGAACGATCACTTCACCTGCGGGCCCACGCATCGCCTTGAAGATCTCCCGCGCATCCTCTGGCCATGATGACCAAGACGCTGGCTGCACGATCGCCTCCATGTAGACAATGCCAGCAACGCGGTCCGTGTTCCTGCTGGCCCAATCGAATCCGAGAGCGGAACCCCAATCGTGGACGACAAGCGTGACCCGATCGCCAAGATCGAGGGAGTCAAGAAGAGCATCGAGATACTCCCTGTGCTCGACAAAGCGATAGGACGTGGGCCCACTTCCTGGAAGCTTTTCCGAGTCGCCCATGCCGACGAGGTCCGGTGCAACACACCGGTATCGATACGAGAGATGGGGGATGATGCGACGCCACAGGAACGACGAAGTCGGGTTGCCATGGAGAAACACAATGGGATCACCCGTGCCCACATCGACATAGGACATGCTCAAACCGTTGATACTCTCCGATTTCTTCTGCATTTCACCTCGCGACACACGGTAGCCGAGTCCCGCGCGCCAGGCCCGATAACTAGTCACCACGGCTCTCCCGCAAACCGTCCTTGTGTCTTGTGGTGTTCGCGGTACGTTATTGAAGGGCTAGAGGGGCAGCGGAAGGCACAGACACGGAGACGAAACATGCCACCATCTGAACAAGCGGAGATCGTTGTTGAACTGACACCGGATTCGCCCCAAGCCGACGTCATCGAGATGCACGTTGAAGAAGACGTCGACGCGGACAGGGAGTCCTACTACTCGAGGAACAGTGGACTACTTCCGCGCCTCGAAACTCCGAAGGCCAGCGACTACAGCCGCGAGGGACTCCCGTCGCCGATCGCCGCTGAGCCCGACACGCTCGTGAACAGGGCCAGGGACTTCATCTCGATGAACCGTCCGTCGTGGTTGCCGTCGCGCTGACGACGGCTCGCGAAAATCAACCTACGCCCGGCTAAAGAAGCCCACGTGTTGCGCCGATAGATGGACATGAAGTTGTTCAGGAGAAGCAGCACCACCAAGGCAGACGATCGCGCCTACAGCGAATCGGTCAATGACCGCATGCGGATCGTACTTGCACGCAAGACACACCACGATGACGCCGAGACCGTCGAGAACCGTCTGCGCAACATGGTGTACGGGACGAACAAGGAATAGTCCGCCTCAGGCATCGGCGCCTCCCGAGAACACTCTCTTCCCTCACTACCCGATCATGCCAGCTGTTCGTTGCTCTCCGGTCTGAAGAAGATCGCGAGCTGGACGCCTGCAGTAAGAACGCCGAACACGACCGCGCCTCCGCCGATCCAGCCATCCAGAAGTGTGTCAAGACCAAGCGCGGCATCGAGGGAGATCCCCCCTGGACCAGCGATTGCGAGTGCTGCCGCGACGGCCGAAAGCGTGAGGATGTATTCCCATCCCTCGTCCGGTCTTGCCGTGACCCAGAAGCCTGCAGCACGATGGACCGATACGAACGCAACTGTCATGACACCTATCACGCCCGCGGCGGCGAGGGTCGTGAACACTCCAACGATCAGAAGCACACCAACGCCGACCTCTGTCGCCGTAGAAGCAAACCACTGAAGATCTGGCGACTTGAATCCGATGGATCCGAACCAATTCGATGTCTTCGTCCTCCCGCGTGCATGCTTGATGCCATGCGCAAGCATGATGCCCCCGAGAACGAGGCGCAGAATGAGTGCAGCTATGTCATAGGGTTCCATACGGATTCCTTCCGGTCACGTGTCAGTAAACGGGTATTGAGAGGTCTTCATTCCCAAACATACCTCTCGAACGACCCTGAGTGCGTAAGATGCGCATGGGCACAACGGAGGTCACCATGGAAGTAACGAGCCGCCAGATCGAGGAGCGACACTTCAGCACGGCATTACGCGGCTACGACCGCGACGAAGTCGACCAGTTCATGACTGAGTGTGCCCAACACACCGGCAATCTCGAGGAACGGACCAAGATCGCAGAGGTTCACACCGCGACCGTTGAGACCGAACTTGCTGAGCTGAAGGCCAACATCGACGTCCTGTTGGAGGAAGCCACCGATGCGAGGCGCAAGATAATCGAGGAGGCCAGGGCAGAGGCAAGCGCGATCACCGGTCAGGCATCGAGACCAGATACGACGCGATATGCAGAGGACGCGGCCAGCCGTGCCGAAGAAGAGGCTGCTGAGATCGTGCGGAAGGCCGAGGCCTCAGCAACGATCGCACTCGCCAATGCAGATCGGATCCTGGCCGAGGCTCGCCAGGAATCGGAGTCGATCCTCGAAGAGGCGAAAGCTTCGAAAGCTCTGATGGAGTCCCAACTCGCTGAGATACGGCAGATTCTCGTGGCCGCCAGAGCAGATGACGAGGGTTCGGGCACTCCAGAGTCCTCTGATGACCCTGATGCTGAGCTTGTAATCGATCTACGAGATGTCGCTGACGAGCCCAGGAGCCATCAGGTATCGGGTTGAGGTACGACCCGAACGCGCGCTTCAGGTCAGCCCAGCACGGGCGAAACGGTAGATATCGTCGACGATGGCTTCCCTGTTGAGCCGCCCGTTCTCGTCATACCAGCGGTCGAGGGCATTGAGTATCGAAAGTATGTAGATCGTTGCGAGTCTCGGTTCGCAGTCCTCCCGGAAGACACCGGCATCCACGCCAGCTGAGATCGTCGATCGAAACGCCTCCTCGTACGTATCCCTGATGTCATTGACACGCTGTTGCTCGACAGGATCGAGAAAGTCAACCTCGGTGAGGTATGTTCTGGCCTCAGGCCGATGATCAAGCAGGACGTCGATATGGCCGGCGATCAGGTCGTGGATCATGTCCTCCGGGGAAGCATCCGTGGCCAGGGCCTCGCGGGCAGCTTCGTCGAAAAAACCCGCGCCGCGCTCGACAACGGCAACGAGAAGTTCCTGTTTTCCGCCGACGTGGGAGTAGATCGAAGATCCGAGGATTCCGAGATCGTCGCCAAGGTCTCGCATCGATGTGCCGTGGTAACCGTGCATGGCAAAGCGCTTTCCTGCACCCGCGACGATGTCGTCCCTGCTGAGCCTCGTCATACGTCGTACGTCAACTCGACAATGTCGCTCACGGGATGCGACTGGCACGTGAGTATCTGCCCCGACTTCACCTCGACATCCTCGAGCGACCAGTTCTTGTCCATTCGGACCTCACCAGTGATGATCTGCGCACGACAGGAGGCGCACGCTCCACTTCGACACGAGAACGGTGCTTCGGGACGGACAGCGAGGACATGGTCGAGGATCGGCGCACCATCGGGATCGACAACCAGACGGGATGTCCGACCTCCGATCGTCACGAGCACCTCAGACCCAACAACATCATCGACAGCTACACGCACAGGGGCGTCCCCACCTGCGTAGAAGAGCTCGTCATGGATCTTCTCCGCTGGGACACCGCCTCTTGCCAACACTGAACGCGCCGCCTCTACAACTCCTGATGGCCCGCACAGATACCATTGGGTGGCGGTGGCGGCGTCAACGACGGTTGTCAGCAGTTGCACGAGCTTGTCCTCGTCAAGCCTTCCCTCGAACATCGGTATCGCGTTCGACTCGCGCGACAGCACATTGAACATCACGAACCGTTCCGGATACAGGTTCTTCAGTCGATCAAGATCGTCGAGGAACATGACCGAACGGCCATCCTTGTTCCCGTAGATGAGCGTGAACCTGCTCGTCGGCTCATTGGCGAGGACGGCTTCAATCATCGACAGCACAGGCGTTATGCCGCTACCCGCGACGATGGCAATGTAGTGCTCCGAGTTCCCTGCACCTGTGGAGATCGTGAAGTCACCGGTCGGGGGTGTGACCTCGATCGCATCGCCCTGTGCCAGTGCACCATTCGCATAGGATGAGAACGCTCCTCCTGGCAGGTGCTTGATTCCGATCTGGAGCACTCCGGGCTCCGGCAGTGAACAGATCGAATAGCTCCGCCGCACGACCTCCCCGTCGATCGTTGCCCTGACAATGACGTGTTGGCCGGGAACGTGCTCGTAGTCGGACCGGAGCTCATCCGGAACATCGAAGGTGACGCGGACGGAGTCATCTGTGAGCTCCTCCACCGAGGCCACCGAGAGCGTATGAAATTCGGCTACCGACATCAGATCGCCTTGAAGTAGTCGAATGGTTCTCCGCACTGCGTGCAGACCATGATGGACTTGCACGCTGTCGAGCCGAACTCGGATACCGTTCGAATGTCGTCAGAGGAGCAGAGGGGGCAGAGAACCTCGGGCACGATCGCGAGTACCGAATCCGGTGGGGCGATGTGATTTTCCGCAAGCTTGCGCCTTGCATCGTCCGACATCCACTCCGTCGTCCACGCTGGCGAGTACGCAGTCTCGATCTCAACCGAGCCGAACCCACCCTCCTTGAGCGCTTCTCGGATATCCGATCGAATGGTCTCCATGGCAGGACACCCTGAGTAGGTCGGCGTGATCGTCACGGTGACGGTGCCGTCGTGTGAGACCTCAACATCTCTCAGGATCGCGATGTCCCTGATCGAGAGGAAGGGAAGGTCGGGGTCAACGACGTGTTCGAGAAGTTCCCTCGCCTGATCCACAGTCGAAGTCTTCGTGATCACCACGACATCCCCGGCTGGGAACGCTGGAGCCACTGCATCTCGGCGAGCATCGGACCGAGATATTCAGTGTGCATGCCGGTACGCCCACCAGACGTCTGGAACGAGTCCTCAGGACGCGTCAGGGTCGCTTCCTCGAACACGGCATCGACGGTGGATTCCCAGGCCTCCTTGAGTGTCGATGGATCGACACCTAAACCCCTCTCGGCCATTTGGCGGTCAAGGTCGTCCTCCTCGAACATCTCTGAGGTGAACCTCCACAGCCGATCGATCGAAGCTTGTATCCGCCCGTGGCTCTCCTGTGTCCCATCCCCCAGGCGAACCATCCACATCGAAGAATGCCTCAGATGATACGTCGCCTCTTTCGCCGCACGTTGGGCGATTCCCGCGATCGTTTCGTCGTTCGACGCGGAGAGTGCCTGCCAGAAGGGAAGTTGGTAGGCGTCGAACAGGAACTGACGAGCAATGAGATCACCGAATCCGCCGTGGCGCTGTTCAACGAGCAGGAGATTCGTGTAGTCACGCTCTGATCGGAACATGACAAGATCGTCAGCCGATAGTTCGCCGCCATCGATCTTCGCTGCATAGGTGAACAAATGTTCCGCAACACCGATGTGATCGAGTGCGAGGTTTCCTATGGCCAGATCCTCCTCAAGCTCCGGCGCCCGCGAGATGTACTCCGCAAGCCTTTGGCCAAGGATGACGTTGTCATCTGCATGCCTGACCACGTAGGTGGCAAGTACACTCTGTGTCGCAACGGCTGTCACAGTTGGCCTACCTCCTCTGGAATCTCGTAGAAGGTCGGATGTCGGTAAGGCTTGTGTTCGAACGGCTCGAACATCGATTCTGCATCGTCTGATGCAACAATCTCGATGCTCGGAACCACCCACACGCTCACACCCTCAGCTCTACGGGTGTAGCCGTCGCGTGCATTCTGGATGGCGGTCTCAGCATCGGGGGCGTGCAGCGAACCGACATGGGTGTGATTGAGGCCCCTCTTGGCTCTCACGAACACCTCCCACAATGGGAAACCGTGCTCACCACCTCCACCGAACTGTATGTCCTGTGGTTTGTCGTCAGGCGCAACCGGTACTTCGTAGCTCATGTGATCCTCCTCACGCGCTCTTGTCGAGCTTCTTCTTCTGTTTCGCGGCGTAGGCGGTGGCAGCATCCCTCACCCACCGGCCGTCGTCCCATGCCTTGACCTTGTGTGTGATCCGTTCGCGGTTCAGTCGACCGTCGCCCTTGACCGTCGCCCAGAACTCATCCCAGTCGATCTCACCAATTGTCCAGTGGCCGGTCTCCTCGTCATAGGCAAGGTCCGGATCGGGAATCGTCATTCCGAGGTAATGCGCCTGGGGCACGGTCTGGTCAACGAACATCTGGCGCAGTTCGTCGTTGGTCTTGCGCTTGATCTTCCATGCCATCGACTCGGCGGTATGGGCCGACTCCGAGTCATGCGGGCCAAACATCATCAGCGCGGGCCACCACCACCGATTGAGAGCGTCCTGACACATCGCTTTCTGCTCATCGGAGCCCTCGGCAAGTGCCATCATGATGCTGAAGCCCTGGCGAGCGTGGAAGCTCTCCTCCTTGCAGATCTTCACCATGGCACGGCTGTAGGGCCCGTACGACGTTCCCTGAAGGACGATCTGGTTCACGATCGCGGCGCCATCCACGAGCCAACCGATCGCACCCATATCCGCCCAACTCAGGGTCGGATAGTTGAAGATCGATGAGTACTTCTGCTTGCCGTCGTGGAGGAGGCCCACGAGTTCGTCACGGGACACGCCAAGCGTCTCGGTGGCCGAGTAGAGGTACAGGCCATGACCCGCCTCATCCTGCACCTTGGCGATGAGAATCGCCTTGCGAAGCAGCGTCGGCGCCCGCAGGATCCAGTTCGCTTCTGGCTGCATGCCAATGACCTCTGAATGGGCATGTTGTGCCATCTGGCGGATCACCGTCCTGCGGTACCCATCAGGCATCCAGTCCCTCGGTTCGATCTTCTCATCGGCGGCAATTATGGCGTCGAATTTCGCCTGTCCATTCTCGAATTCTGTAGACGCGTCCACGGGACTCCCTCCCTGGGTCTGGGCTGTTGACGTCACACTATAACAAACGAACGTTCGTTAGTGACCGACGGGGAGGCGCTCCTACCCTCCGACCAACAGTTGATGGAGTCGTCTCGTTGCGATCATCGCACTCGATACGTCCTCAACACCGTCTCGGGTGAGCCACGAGTACCAGCGATCGATCCTCGGCTCCAGGCGATCAAAGGAGAGAATGAATCCGTCGATCGAGCCATCTGCTTCCTCGAGTACCTTCGAGACGACTTCTCTACGCAGACTCTGGAGGTCATCACGCACAGCTTCGATCGCCAGGCGGTCAAATGCCGTGTGACCCGGGAGCCTCCTGACCTGCCGCTCCAGCCAGCCGATCCTGAATACATGGCTGGCCTCCGAATACAGCTCTGCGATATCGAGGACATCTCGGTCGAACCGATGTGCGATATCCACGATGTCAGGACCACGCCGCAGCGCTCGCTGATACGCATGACGCTCAGCGAGCTCAGGCGGTACACCAGCGGCTTCCAATTCGGCTGCAAGTGCCTCGTAGGGCTCACGCCACACATCGGAAGGCATAGTTGGAACACCTTTGGACAACGCCGCGAAGTCATCCACCGCGGCCTCGATCTCCTCGTCGATGGAGCGCCCGTTCGGACGAATGAGATACCAGCGGGTGACCCACGAAACAAGATCGTCAACGTCCTGCATCATCCGGTTCAGCACGACAGGATCTATCTTGCCGCCAAGAGCCT
>PVMK01122299.1_pt1 | contig 61718 bp, 55 predicted proteins | sample 1853481 | NCBI WGS metagenome assembly PVMK01 (sample SAMN08533507, study PRJNA380276) | Marine sediment metagenome, whole genome shotgun sequencing project.
GGACCAAACTGACTGTAAAAAATATTTCTGTCATCATCAATTCTCCAACCCGCGGCATCGATGGTCAGCCAACAATTTGGCGTCCCGGCTGGATTTTCGCGGTTTTCGCTAATTACACCAACCCATACTGATTTATTATCGATTGAATGCACTCTGAGAATTCGTAGATATACCTACAAGATGTTGACCCGGTCTCGGCGAGCGAGCGACGGCACCGGATGAACCGTGCACCGAGCGATGATCTATAACGAGATTGCAGACGGTTACGATCCGGTCTACCCGGTCAGCGGGGCTGCCGAGATGCGCATCAATGAACTGGCTGGTATTGCATCGTCCGAAGTTCAGGTGCTCGGAAATTTTGTTCTTGTGTCCGACGAATAAATGTCAATTTGCTTCGTCAGACGTCGCATTGTTTGCTTCTGAGAGCAAGGCTAGCGCAATGCCCGCCATTGCTTCAACGGACGGGCTGTAGAATTCTGCTCGTAACCGGCCGGCCGGGTCCAAAACGAAGGCCTGTGGCGAATGTGCCACGGAATAGTCGCCGCTACTTCCGGATGGGTTGTCCTTGAAAAAGGAAGCTGAAAAATCTTTAGCGATAGTTTTTATCTTATCTGAATCTCCAGTCAAGCCAATGAATCGCGGAGAGAATTTATCCAGATAGGCTTTGACAACAGCCGGCGTATCCCGTTCAGTGTCGACACTAATGAATACAAATGCGACTTTTTCCGGATCCAAGTTGCCGGATCGCTGGAGCTGCCGGAATTTTGCCATCGTCACCGGGCAAATATCCGGGCAGTTGGTAAAGCCGAAGAACACTAGCGCGACCTGGCCATGCAATTGACTAAGCTGGAATGGGCGACCGTCTTGATCAGTTAATTCCGGGTCCGAAATCGTCCTAGCCGTCTGAAATAGCCGGACACGTTCGTAGCTCGGCAGGGGCGTATTCGCCGTGGCGACCAACGGCCCTTGAAAAACCAGCAGACACGACAATACCGTTAATGCCCATGTGCGCGCTGCCGGCACACATTCCTTGAAAAAACATCTTGCTGTCATTTTCCGTATTTTCCTTATCTGCCAGTCTGCGATTACTTGCTGATTCTGACGCCTGTAAACGCAGGCGGGCTGTTCAGGTTTTCAGCAGTATCAAAAGCTTTGATAAAGTAGCAGTACCGCACACGACATTGCGCAGTCGCGTTGTGGAAACTCGCATCAGACATACGCCCGACTTCCTGTCCGGCCGTCTTGCCGCTGTCCGAGCGGCAGATGACGCAGTCAACCACTGCACGCGGGTTCTAAAAGACGACGGTCACCGCGTTGGAGCAGCTGCTCGTGCCGCTGGCTTCTTCGCACATCACATATGTGTAGCTGCCGCCGCCTTTGGTGCCGATGATATCTGTGAGATTGCCTGATTCGCCACTCGACACGGTATATTCTACCGTGCCCTGGCGATAAATATCCCAGGGCTGTGCTGATCCACCGGTCCAGCTCAGGTCGACGTTATGAGTACCCTTGACCTTGTAACCGTTGGCCGTTAGCACGACACCAACGGGTGTCTGCACCGTAACCGGTCCGTCCCAGGCCGATGAACCGGCGGTGTTGCTGGCGTTGACGCGATAGCCGTAAGACACGTCACCGATGACCGTGGTATCACTATAGGCGGTCGAGTTCGCTGGCGCTGTGGCAATTGACTGCCAGCTGCTGCCACCATTGGTTGAGCGCGCGATATCAAAGCCAAATTCATCGTCGGACAGGTCCGTCCAGCTCAAATCCACCTGACTTGCCGACACCGCGACGGCACTCAGATTGCCGGCCGCCACCGGTGGGCTGCCGACGCTGCCAGTCTCCACCTGAATGTACAGATGATCGACGTGGAGCTCTTCGATACTGCGGTTACCCGCGTTACGGTCGGTATCCGTCACGCGGACATATACGATGCCGCTGATGCCACCGGGCAACAGCGCCACCTGTTCATTCGCCGCATCCGTAGAACTCACGATAAACAGCGAGCTGTAACTGCTGGCGTCGGTCGAATACTCGAAACTGAAGTCGTCCTCGGCGCTGCCCGACTTCCAGGCATTGGCGATCAGCAGCGTGCTGTTACCGGAACCGATATCAAATTGCCAGCGGTGTTGCAACCGGGTGTGGCGACGGGGTTTCTTACCCCCGGAATGGGTCTCTGCAATGCGTTCGGCGATACCATCATCACTGGCCGTGTCCGCGTAACTGCCCGTAACAGTGCCGTAGGTGGTGCTTTCCGCCACAGCAGTATATTCGGCAATTGACGGGGTCTGTGCCGACGTGTCGGCGGCGGGCGAATCACCGCCGCTGTTGAATGCCGTAACACGATAATAATAGGTGGCGGCGGCAGACAGACCGGTGTCGCTATAACTGCTCTGATTCGCTGCCGGGCTGGCGATCAGGCTGAAGGACAAACCGTCCGTGGAGCGTTCCAGGCGGTAGCCGTCTTCATTCGCGACATCGGTCCAGGCCAGGTCGATGCGCTGGCCGGATACCGCGGTGGCCGTGAGCGGGCTTGGTGCCGGCGGTGGCGTTGGCGGCGGCGGCAAGGTTTCGGCGTTGCCGGTGTTGGACCAGCCGGAGCTGCCACCGCCGTTATAGGCGCGTACCCGATAATAATAAGTCGTGCTGGCCACCAACCCGGTATCCGCATAGACCGTCGTATTCGCGCCGACCGCAGCGAGCGCGGACCAGCTTACGCCATCCGTGGAGCGTTCCAGCTCAAAACCACTTTCGTCCGTTGCATTATCGCTCCACTGCAAATCGATCTGGTTTTCCGACACGGTGCTGGCGCTCAGGTTACCGGGTGCCTGGGGCGGCGGCAGCTCGGTAGCGTAATGTCCCAGCTAAAGCTGACACTGACGCTGTCGGTGCCATCGTCCACCGTCACTGTCACATTGCTGGTGCCGGCGGTGGTCGGCGTACCGCTGATCACGCCGCTCAGCGCATCGATCGTCAGTCCCGCCGGCAGACCACTGGCAGAGTAGCTCAACGGATCACTATCGGCATCGCTGGCGACCATCGCCAGACTCACACTGCTGCCGGTCTCCGCCGCCTGCGGTCCGGGATTGCTCAGCGTCGGTGGCGTGTTGGGTACCGGCGCACTGGCCTCGTTCGCATCGATTTGTTCAAGATAGGCGACCAACGCGGTCATGTCAGTCTGGCTCAACGCCACCGTATCGTGTGCCGCAACGGCCTCGGTCAGGTTCGCCGCCGAGCCATCGTGCAGATAAGGTGCCGAATCCCAGGCGCCGCGTAATGTCGGTGTATCGATTCCCGGTATGGGGTCCGGGCCGCCGAGCCGCGTGCCACTGCTCGGCTTGAGCGTGCCAATGTCGTGCAGGATGTCGGTGTCACTGTCGGTAAAATCAATACCCGTATGACAGGCCGCGCAGTTCTCGCGCTGGAAGATCGCCCGGCCGATGAGAGCATTGGCAGTCAGGGAACTATCGCCATTGCGATGCGGGCTGCTGGCAAATATATTCAGCGAGGCCACGTAGTTCGCCAGCGCATCAAGGTCGGCACTGAGGCCGGCCTTGGGATCACCGAGCGGCTCGCTGGTGGTGCCGGCATCAAAGTCTTCATCCGTCATCAGGCCGGTGCCTCCAGACAACACCCGGATCTGACCTTCAAAATCCTGAATTTCATCAAAATTTTGTGACCAGTGCGGCCGGCCATGTGCGGCGCCAGTCCCCTTGAGTTTGATTGTGTTGCGCAGACCTTCACCCATGCCGGTCAGATCCCAGACGCGCCCATCTTGGCCACCCTCATCATGGCAGGCGGCGCAACTGAGATATTTATCTCTGGCCAGACGCGTGTCCCAGGCGTCATAGAACAATTGTTTGCCCAAAAGCACCTGGGGACTGAGAATTTCAGTGCCGACACTTTGCACGGTGGCCAGTAACGGCACACTGAATTGCCCGGTGGTCTGCAATTCAGTCAGATCGTAAACACCCACGCTGCGATCCATGAAGTTATAGACAAACAGTTTCAGGCCGTCGGCCGAGATCGCCAAGCCCTGTGGCGTGCGCCCGGTCGGAATGCGGAATGATTCAGACTTCTCATAGGCATTCACGACCGCTACCTCGCGGCTGGTCTCAAGGGCGACGAACATGCGGATGCCCAACGGACCAAAGACCGTGGCACTGGCAAGACTGCTGTTATCAAAATCAATGCGTTGTGAGTAATTTTCCGTGTCGGTGGTCGTATCGTAAAAGGAACCGATCGCGCGCACGGTGTTCTGGAAGTTGATGTTCAGCAAATTGCGCAACGTGCCACGGCCGATATTGTCTTGCTTTGAGGGCACCGAGGCGAAGGTGCCGTCCGGTGAAATGGCCACGGCACCGAGGTAGTTCGGCACACCGCTGCCCTGGTTCTCGGCATCGGGTAAAGTGCTGTGCGCGAAGACGATGGTGCTCGGGACGGCCATGCTCACGGTGTCCACCACCACCACCTCACCACCATAGCCAACCACAGGCCCGATGGTCGCAGTCTCTTCGCCCGGCTGGCGCACGGTCACAAAACGCGACACATATATTTTTGTGCCCGCGCCATTGATCGCCACACCGCGTGGATGCGGTCCGACGTCAGCAGACACGAGCTGGGCACCAGTCGTCGCATCCAGCTTGAGCAACTGGCCGGTTGCTTCAAGGACTACAAAGGCCTCATTCGCGACGGGCGAGAACACCAGACCATAGGGCTGTGAGGCATGCGGCATCGCAATCGTCTGAACGACGGTCAGACCCACCGGGTCAATAATGCTGATGCTCGCGGACGACTTGTTGGTCACCCACGCCCGCCCGTCCGGCGCAATGGCAACAGACCGCGGTGCGATATCCACCCCAATTTCCGTTATTTTTGTGTCCGTAACCGCGTCAATTACGGTAACGGAGTTATTGTCCTGATTAACGACCCACACCCGGGAGTTTGCCCCTGACTTTTCTTCATAAGCGATTTTCGTTGAGCTGGCCGGGCTGTTGACCGTCAACGGCAAATAAATCGTTTGAACGAACGTCTGTGGCGGTGGATTATCGAAATCGTCGTGCACGGTCAGCGTCACGTTGTATACGCCCGCATCTGTGAACGTGTGAGCAATGGACGGCAGGCTCGATTCAATGGTCTCAGGCGAGCCATCGCCAAAGTTCCACTTATACATAATGTTTAAGCCGTTGGTTGCGCTGGCGGTGTAGTTCACTACCGTGTTAACCAGCTGTGGCGGCTGTGGCGGCATCGGATCCACCGACAGCGGCAGCACGACCGCAATCGTCCAAATAAAGTCGGCCGTATCGATATCCGTGCCGTCACTGACGGTCAGGGTGACGTTGAACGTACCGGCTGTGGTCGGTGTGCCGGTGATCAGGCCATTCGAGGGGTCTATCTGCAGTCCATTGGGTAATCCCGTCGCGCTGAAGGACAGTTCATCGCTATCCCCGTCGGACGCGCTGATCGGCAGATTAACCGCTATGCCCACTGTTCCGGATTGCGTGCCCGGATTCACAATGACCGGTGACGAATTGATGCTGATCGGCGTGATCATGGCCTGTCGGCATTCGACGCCAAAACTATCGAGCCAGCCGCCGGAGCGACCATACAGGGCATAGACTGGATTATCCGTGCCACAGCTGAACGGTCCGCGTGCTGTGCCGCCGCCACCGCCAACGGCGCCCAGGTACTGGGGCACACCGGTCAGCCCGCCAGTGCCAGTCAGCGCCCGGCATTCAAAATCTAGCGCATCGACATACTGGTCAGACCGGCCCTGGAAGCCGCTAACAGCCCAATCTTGCGGGCAGGTATTCGTAAAGGGCGTACCTGAGGTCGTCGAGCCGGTCACGGACCCATTAACTGGATTTCCAATCCAGCGTCCCAACTGATCCACCTTGACGCACTGGGCGCCGATCTGATTGACGTAGGTGGCGTAATTGCCATGTACACCAACGACAATCTCATTCGCCGGACAGGCGAGCTGGAATGGACCTCCGCCTCCGCCGCCGATGGTCGCCGTGTAATCGACCGCCGTATTCGGATTGGGATCAATGTTGATACGCAACATCTGTGCGACCGACGGAACGCCGGCGTTATCGATCGCGAACATCAGGTAGTATCCGGGCGGTGTGTCGGTGGCCCGGACGGGCAAACTGATGCCCAGCATGTTCCCGGACTGCGTAAACGATAGCTCCAGAAAGCGCTGATCCATATTGACGCTGTGTGTCACCGAGCCGGACTTTATCAACGTCACACGACTGATGGTTGCATCCACCTGCACCGCGAGGTTATCGCCAACATTGGCGACGTCGGGGGCCAACAAAATTTGCGGTCGGGTCGCAAAACCGCCGACACCGTTGAACAAGTACGGTGGATAGTAGATTTCAGCATTGGTGTTCACCAACGGGCCCGGCGCACCGCCGCCGGCCACCAGCACACTGCCATCTGGAAGCAATAACGCGGACGAATGGTATAGGCGCGCCGGCACACCGGCAGAGCCGACATGCCACAGGCCCGTTTCCGGGTCCCAGATTTCGGCGGTCGTGTTGACGCCGGTCAACTGGTTGCCAACTTCACTGCCGCTGGTCGCCAGTACCTTACCGTCGGCCAACACCGTGGCACTCACCCATTGGCGCTTCGTCGCCATCGGCTGCGTCGCCGTCCAGGTCGGTTGCGGGCCATTGATGTCGATGATGCCCGCGAGGTTCGAGTTGCCACCGATTTGCAGGATTCTGCCGGGACGGAACATTGCCGCACTGGAAGTCCAACCGGCGTTGGCAGACGTGAATTGTCCGACGCCAGCTATCGAACCCGTGCCGCCGGTCGATACAAAGTACATCTTGCCGCTGGTGTCGTAGCCGAAGACCCGGCCGTCCGGGGCCAGAAAATTACGAGGAAAAATAGCGGCATACCCACCAGTGGGTGCGCCGGTCAGCAGGCGGAAGCCACCGCCGGTTTCACGCACCTCGGGCAGATCGCCGCCGCCGTTGCCACCTTGAATATAGATCTCGCCATTGACGAGCGCAGTCGCCGACGAATACCAGCGCGATCGATTCATGTTCGCTGACTGCGCCAACGTGTTATTACCATAGTCGAAAATGTTGCTGTTATTGTTTCCCGTATTCGTTGTGCCTGATCCGGTCCAGTTGTCACCGCCGGCTATCAGGATCTCGCCGCTCTGAGGAAGAATGATCTGCGAGCTGCAAAAGATATCCGTTGTCGTCAAGTTATCGAGCGTCATATGCCCGAGGTCGAGCGCCCCGGCTGCAGGATCCCAGACGTCGTAGATAAAATATCCGGTCTGCTTGCCCGTGCCGTCCGTGCCGTAGGTCAAAACCCGTTTGTCCGGCGTCAGTGCTGCGTGAATGCTGATCAGTGGCCAGTCGGCCACAGGCGACCAGGCGCCATCTACATTATTTGCCTGCGCCACCTTGCTGGTCGCGAGTGCGCAAAAGCAGAAAAATACAGCTGTGAGTAACTTGATGAACGCTGCGTTGGAAACGCAGCAAGGCGAATCGACCATCGAATGAGTGGCTCGGGACACAATATTCCCCCCGGAGAATATTTAGTTAGGGAGCATCGTCGTAACGATGCTGCTCTTTTTTTAGGGAGTGTCGTCGTAACGACGTTATTTTTTCTTTTGTTTAATAAAGACATCGTCTGATCCTGCACGGCATGTGTGCTAGCTTGCCGGCATGAGTCTCGCGAGTACTGCAAGAACTATGCAATAATTACGCTGACTAAAGAGCGCTATATAACTCAATACCTTATATATTATTTCTTCAGTTCTGTTTTTGGTTATGTAAAGAAACTCAAAGCCAGTCGCATTCCGTGCATCAGTACCCGATCAGCTTCTTTCAACCCCGAAGGATCGAGTCACGGAGGTCGTCTAACGCCCAACGTTCAACGTAAGGAGACACGGCTATGCCGATCCCAAATTCATCCGGTTGCGTGGCTCGCCCGGTGCGTTGGGCAGTTGCGGACACAGTTTTGGTGCTTCTGGTATTAAGTATCCCGGCGAGCGCAAAGATTGGCTACGGCGCAAGTGCGCCAGTTGAGTCTGAATTTCTGCGCGCCTCAATGTTTACAAATTAAAGTATTTTCTTTCTTTATCAACTTAACTTCTTGATTGTCGGTTTCCATCCGGACGATCACCACGCGTATGTTGACGCTGGGTCTAAAAAGCAGCAGTTTCGCCCTGTCGCTACATGCGAGAAAATTTATGGTCATAGCCGAGTGGCTGTCCAAGAGTGCATTATGTCTGCAAAAGTTGAGGTGTTAACTGACCGCATAGGTAAACTGCGCAAAGCGCCCGACCCGTTGCGCGCCATCCGCCATTTTGATGCCGCGCGAAAAAAGCTGGAGAAGCTTCAAGTCTGGCGCCGAGAACTCAAGGAGGAATTGACACAATGCATCGGTGAGCGCGACGCTGCAGTGTGTGAAATCGATCGCTTGAAGAGTGAACGGGATGCGCGGTGCGCCGATCTCGACAGGGCAGCAGAACTTCTGAATGCGCAGGAGGCTGTAATCGCCGAACTTCATGACGAGCGAACCCGTTTGCTGGAAAAGTATGAACCTGTCGCCACGATGGGTCCGGTCGCAATTGCCGCACCGGCGTTAACTGTTCGGGTGCTGGAAAAAATCGATTTCCATGGCGTGGATCCTGCGGATAAGACACTTGCCGTTGACGTGACTGCCAGTGATGGCCGTCAGTTGTTTGGCTGGGTCAAACGTCTGCTGCCGCGCATTGATGGGTCATAACTCTCGGCGAGCCAAATTTGCTGGCGAGTTCGGTAAGCGCCGGCATGAGGTTGCGAGCGCCGCAGGCGCCTCGCAATAAACAATCGCCCGCCGGGCACCAGACCAATAGAAAAAGGACGGCCTTCTGGCCGTCCTTTTCTATTGGTCTGGTGCCCAGGAGAGGACTTGAACCTCCACCTACTTGCGTAGACCAGCTCCTGAAGCTGGCGCGTCTACCAATTTCGCCACCTGGGCACGGGTTCGATCAAACGCATCACAGATCTGCGAGTGGCGCGACTCTACTGGCAGCCTGTATCCTTGTCAACGCAATGACTTGCCCGCCGGATCAAGCTGATGTCTAAGCGCCGCAAGGTGGGCCAGCGCCGTGGGCACTTGCGGTCGACATCCCGGTACCGCCACCCGGTTCCCGACCCTCGCGTCATAGTCCAGGCTCTGGAAGACCAGGGCATACCGGTTAGTTTTGAGACGCTCGCCGGTTTGCTGCGCGTCACTGGGGACCAGCCTCTGAAAGCGCTGCGTCGTCATTTGCAACGCATGGCAGGCAATGGCCAATTGTTGATTAATCGCAGGCGTGAGTATTGTCTGCTCGGCAAGATTGACGGCGTGACCGGCGTCGTTTCGGCACACCGGGATGGATTCGGATTCCTGATACCAGACGACGGATCAACCGATGTCTACCTGAGTTATCAGGAAATGCGCCAGCTGTTGAACGGCGATCGCGTGGTTGCGCGAGTTTCCGGTACCGGCCGCCGCGGCAAGCCTGCCGGCAGCATCGTCGAGATTCTTGAACGCGGTAAGCAAACGGCTGTGGGTGCTTATCAGCGTGAGCACGGCATCGGCTACGTTATCGAATCTGGCAAGCCCTCGCAGCATTTCGTCGTGCCGGATCATCATCGCGGCGGCGCGAAACCAGGTCAGCTGGTGAAACTGCTTATCACTGAGTATCCGTCGGACCGTCATGAAGCCCAGGGAAAAATACTCAAGGTGCTCGGAGATCCTGCGGATCCAGGTATGGCCACCGAGCTGGCGATCGAAAGTTTCGAAATTCCGACCGAATGGCCCGCCGATGCGCGTGATGCGGCAGTTGCCTGGGGCGACCGCGTACGTCCCGGTGATAAACGCCAACGCATAGATCTGCGCGGGTTGCCGCTCGTGACCATCGATGGCGCCGACGCCCGGGATTTCGATGACGCTGTGTATGCGGAACCGGCCGGCGATGGTTGGCGTTTGATCGTTGCAATCGCCGATGTGTCGCATTACGTGCGCCAGGATGATCCTCTGGATCAGGAGGCGCGGCGGCGCGGGACTTCGGTGTACTTTGTCGACCGCGTTGTACCGATGTTGCCCGAGTCTCTGTCAAATGGATTGTGCTCACTGAATCCGAATGTAGATCGCCTGTGCATGGTCTGTGACATGCGGGTCACGCAACACGGCAAGGTTAGCAAGGCGCGCTTCTATCAAGGGGTGATGCGGTCGGCGGCACGCATGACCTACCAGGAAGTCGATCAGTTGCAGCGTGATGGGCTCGGTTCAAATACAAGAAAAAACATTAGGTTAATTACACAACTTAATAATTTATATAGTGTATTCAGATGTCTTTTGAGTGCACGTCGGCGTCGTGGTGCGCTCGATCTGGATCTGCCGGAGGTTCGGATAGAGTTGGATGATATGGGCCGCGTCAGAAAAATTGCACCGCGGACGCGCACGGATGCTCACCGCCTGATTGAGGAGTGTATGGTGGCGGCGAATGTGCAGGCCGGAAAATTTATTGCGAAACATCGATTGCCTGGTCTCTATCGCGTTCACGCGGGCCCCGACGCCGACGGCTTCGAGGAACTGCGAGTGTTGTTGCAGCAGCTGGGAATCAAGGTGACAGACCAAGCGCGCACCGACCCGAGGCAGATGAACAAAATCCTTCAGGCGATTGCACAGCGACCGGACTTCTCGGTTCTCGCCGTCGCTGTGTTACGAAGTTTAAGTCTTGCGGTATATCAGCCGAAAAATAGCGGTCATTTCGGCTTAGGGCTTTCGACCTATGCCCATTTCACATCACCAATTCGGCGCTATCCGGATTTGTTATTGCACCGGGGCATTGCGCACATATTGGCCGGTGGAAAGCCCGGGGCATCCGGCTACGACATGCAGATGATGGAGCAGGCGGGTAAATCAACCTCGACGCTCGAGCGCCGCGCGGAGAAGGCATCACGGTACGTTGAAGCGCGGTACAAGTGCGCGTTTATGCTGGATCGGGTCGGTGACGTACTGCCGGGTATCGTGACCGGCGTGACGCACTTTGGTTTATTCGTAACGCTCGACGATTTGTACGTCGAGGGCCTTATCCACGTCACGAGTCTGGGTAACGATTACTTCCACTGTGAGCATGGTGGGTTGCGAATGACCGGTGAGCGCACCGGCGTGGCTTATGGACTGGGCGACAAAGTCCGGGTACGTGTCCTGCGCGTCAACATGGACGAAGCTAAACTGGACTTTGCGCTGGCGGCAGATCGGTCCAAAGGAAAAGCCTCCCGCCGGCGCCGGGATACTTGAATGACAACACTGCATGATGCACGTTGATGTCCGGTAAGCACGTTATTTACGGCATCAACGCCGTGGTGACGCTATTGCGCCGCAGTCCTGAGCGGGCGGAGGTCGTGTATCTACAACAGGACCTGGGCGCTAAACGACTGGCGCGATTGACTGATCCGATCCGGCGCAGCGGGGTCGGAGTGCGGCGAGTTTCCAAGACTGAACTGGAAAAGCTGACCCAAACCGGCAAGCATCAGGGTGTTGCTGCCTTGGCTGTTGAATCAGTTCAATTGCAGGAAGCCGAAGCGAAGAGCCTGATTCAGGGGCTTGACCGGCCATTGATATTGGTGTTTGACGAAATTCAGGATCCGCGTAATTTCGGCGCGTGTTTGCGGACCGCAGATGCGGCCGGGGTTGACCTGGTGGTGACGGCACGCAGCCGCACCGTAAGGTATACGCCGGTCGTCAGCAAGGTGGCGGCGGGCGCGGCAGAATCGCAACCGGTGGTGGAAGTGGCCAATCTGGTTCGATTTCTCGAATTTCTGAAAGACCGGGGTATTTGCCTGGTTGGCGCGTCTGCAGACGGTTCCGCGACCTTATTCGACCTCGAATTGACGGGCCCACTAGCGGTCGTGCTCGGTGCAGAGGGCAAAGGACTGCGTCGCCTGACCCGTGAGTGCTGCGATTACCTGGTGAGTTTACCGATGAGTGGCGTTGTGGGGAGCCTTAACGTATCGGTGGCCGCCGGCATTTGTCTTTATGAGTCCGTGCGCCAGCGGAAGCTTGCGACAAACCGGACAGTTCGGTAGGATTCGCGCTCCCGCGGTTAGCGAAACACTGCGGATCCTCCTTGCTGCACCGTATGTGCGGGCAGCTTTAACCCGAAGGGAGCAACAATGCGACATTACGAAATCGTGTTCCTGGTTCATCCTGACCAGAGCGAGCAGGTACCCGCCATGATCGAGCGTTACGGCGCCATGGTGACCGCGGGCGGCGGCAAGATGCATCGACTGGAAGACTGGGGTCGTCGTCAACTCGCTTATTCCATAGTCAAGCTTCATAAGGCGCATTACGTACTGATGAATATCGAGTGCGACCAAAGTGCTTTGGATGAGATTCTCGCGGCATTCAAGTTTAGCGATGCCGTATTGCGGCATCTCGTTATTCGACGGGATGAAGCGATTACGGAGGCTTCACTGCTTGCCAAGCCTGAGGACCGACGGGCGGACGAGCCGGAAGGTGAGAAGGCCGAGTCTGAAAAAGATGAGGCTAAGTCCGGGGATACTGAAAAAGCAACGGACAAGGACGACGTTGAGTCCGGTGATAGTGAAAGTTCAGCGGACAAAGACGACGTTGAGTCCGGTGATAGTGAAAGTTCAGCGGACAAGGACGACGTTGAGTCCGGTGATAGTGAAAGTTCAGCGGACAAAGACGACGTTGAATCCGGTGGCACTGAAAAGCCAATTGCAGAAGAGCCCGTGGACCTTCCCGATTCGAAGGACTCCGATGCCGAGAACAATGTGATTGCTGACAAAGTCATCCCGCCCCAAGCATAAGGAACAGTTCGGAGTAGTCCAATGGGTAGATATTTTCGACGACGCAAATTTTGCCGGTTCACCGCTGAGGGTGTGAAAGAGATTGACTACAAAGATCTCGACACGCTCCAAAACTATGTTACCGAGACCGGTAAGATTGTCCCGAGTCGTATTACAGGGACAAAAACGCACTATCAGCGCCAATTGGCAACCGCCATCAAGCGGGCACGCTATCTGGCCCTTTTGCCATACACCGACAGGCACTAGCCCGGACTATTCATGAATGCGCTCGCGCCCTTGCTTGATCCTTGTCCGCACACGGAATTTTCCTCCCTCGGAAATACATACTGGTATCCCGCTCGGTCGGAAAATCCCGTCTGCGAACAAATCTCGGCGCAATCGTCGCGGCGATTTATGAATAGTCCGGGCTAGTACTCCGTCAAGATAGTATCGATGGGTTCAGAGTGTCGTGAACCGCATGCGTAAGAGCTTTGGTAGTTGGCTTGCCGGTCGGCGCGCCGCACGGGTAGGCCTGATTGCCGGCCTGTTGCCGCTCGGCCTGCTGGCGATTTTCAGTGCGGCAATCGTGGTTTCGGTCGCTGAGCTAAAGGGTTGGCGGGAGGCTGCCGTAGATTGTCTGATCGCCCTGGGCGTTCTTGTACTGCTGATGGTCGCACTTGGCGGTGAATGGACGCAGTTGGTCGTCAGCGGCGCAACCGCATGGATTGCCGCGATTGCGCTTGGTGCGCTGACCGGCGCGTATGCTTCGCTCGCCTTGTCAGTGCAAGCAATTCTCGTCATCGCAATCTTTGGCGTCGTGGGATTCGCCGTCATGGTCAGCGAGCCCGTGGTTTTTTGGCAGAATTTCCTGAACGAGATGATCGCGCAGCTCGAAGAGCTGGGAGTGGAGTTCGCCGATCCGGAAGCCCTTCTGCAACTCGCTCCGATAATGAGCGGGGTTATCGCTGCGAGCGCCATAACAAGCTCAATTCTCGCTTTGTTGCTGGGCAGCTGGTGGGCAAGCCGCGCCGGCGGGCCTGATTTCAAATCCATGTTTCTGAACATACGCTTGGGCTACGTCATAGGCGGTACTGCATTTCTGGCGAGCTTGGGCGCTCTGCTGAACTTGGGGTCAGTTGCCGGGAATTTATTGTTGGTGCTGGGAGTCGGGTTTGTGTTTCAGGGCCTTGCGATTATCCACTGGCACGCAGCGACGCGCGGCTGGCCGGGTAGGTACCTGATTCCAATCTATTTGCCGTTTTTTATGGGTGGATCTTTCGCGGTGGCAATGCTTTTTCTGCTTGCGGCGATTGGTTTTGTAGATAATTGGTTTGGTCTGCGCCGCACAGGCACGGATGTGGTTTAATATTTGGTCGCCAGGACGTTGGCGGACGGAGAACGATAAAAAATGGAAATCATTTTGCTAGAGAAGGTAGACAACCTCGGCAATATTGGTGATCGCGTTAAAGTGCGATCGGGTTATGGACGGAATTTCCTGCTGCCGAAGGGCAAAGCGACACTGGCGACGCCGGAGAATATTGCGATCTTTGAAGAACGACGTGCAGAGCTGGAGCGGAAAGAGGTCGGAGAATTGACATCGGCCCAAGAGCGCGGCGAGGAAATCCAGAAGTTGAGCCTGCAATTAGTCGCCAAGGCTGGAACCGAGGGCAAACTCTTCGGTTCCCTGGGTACTATCGATATTGCTGAAGCGTGCACCAGTGCCGGTGTGGCAGTTGAACGCAGCGAAGTGCGTTTGCCGGATGGCCCGATTCGCACACTGGGCGAGCACGAGATCGAAATTCATCTGCATGCCGATGTTAATGTCGCGGTTCGCATCGAAGTTGTCTCGGACGGCGAACAGATACCCGAGGCTGACGTTGAAGGGGAGGCGGAAGCCGGTGCCGAACCAGCGGAAGGAACCGATGCTGATGATAGTCCTGCCGAATGAGGCTAAAGCGAGCTGATGGCCAGTGTGATTCCTAGTCCGGATCGCGGCCTTAGCGAAACCGATCGCCTGAATATCCCACCGAACTCGATTCAGGCCGAGCAGGCTTTGCTCGGTGGCCTGATGCTCGATAAGAACGCCTGGGACCGTGTGGCCGACCGGGTTAGCGAGGACGATTTTTATCGTCCTGACCACCGTCTGATATTTGCGGCAATTCGTGCATTATCCGAACGCAACCAGCCCTGTGATGCGGTGACCCTGTCGGAACATCTGGAGAGTCGTGGCGAACTTGCGGATGCGGGTGGCCTCGGGTTTCTCGGTAGCCTCGTCAGAGACACACCCAGCGCCGCCAACGTTGCCGACTACTCGAAAATCGTTCGCGAGCGAGCATTGTTGCGCGATTTAATCAAGGTCGGCAATGACATCGCGGCCAGCGCATTTCACACCGAAGGGCGCCCAATTAACGAATTGGTGGACGACGCGGAACGTCAGGTTTTTAGGATCGCCGAACGGGGCCAGCGGCGCGGCACGGGTTTTGTCAGGCTGCGCGATGTGCTCGGCGATACCGTCGACCGCATCGACATGTTGCATCAGAACCAGGATGCGGTTACCGGCCTGCCGACCGGTTTTCATGCCTTCGACGAATATACCGCCGGGTTGCAGGCAGGCGACCTGATTATTATCGCCGGTCGACCTTCTATGGGTAAAACATCACTGGCATTGAACATTGCCGAAAATGCCGCGCTCAATGTTGAGAAAAAACATGCTGTGGCGCTATTCAGCATGGAAATGTCGACGGAGCAACTGGCTTTCCGCCTGGTTTCCTCGTTAGGTCGGGTAAATCAGGCGCACCTGCGCAATGGCCGGTTCGCCGATGAAGAATGGCCCAGGATTAATGGCGCCATACAAATGATGTCCGACGCATCAATTTTTATTGACGACACCCCGGCAATGACTCCTACAGAAATTCGCGCCCGCGCAAGACGTCTGGATCGGGAACACAACTTGGATCTTATTATTGTTGATTACCTGCAACTGATGCATGTTGGTGGTAGCACCGAAAATCGAGCCACGGAAATATCCGAAATTTCCCGGTCTTTGAAGGCCCTGGCACGCGAGTTGGAAATTCCAATTATCGCGCTGTCACAATTGAACAGAAGTGTTGAACAACGACAGGACAAAAAACCGGTCATGTCCGATTTACGTGAGTCGGGGGCGATCGAGCAGGATGCGGATCTGATTCTGTTTATCTATCGCGACGAAGTGTATGACCACGACACGCCACGCAAGGGCATTGCGGACATTAATATTGCTAAACAACGTAATGGGCCAACCGGTGAGTTTTCTCTGACATTTCTCGGCCAGTTCACCAAGTTCGAAAACTACATGCCGGAAATAGAGGCCTTTCCGTGAGTCAGTCCGCTGTTGCCCGAATAGGGGTGGCGGCGTTACAGAATAATTTCGAACAGGCGCGCCAGTCGTCGCCCGGATGTCGCATCCTGGCCGTAATCAAAGCAAATGCCTACGGTCACGGTCTGCTCGAGATCGCCGGAATGCTGGGATCTGCCGATGCGCTCGCTGTGTCGAGAATCGAAGAAGGCATACAGCTGCGCGAGGCGAATATCCGGCAGTCGATAGTCGTACTCAGCGGCTGTACCGACCGGCTGGGACTCGAACTTTCCATGCAGCATGATTTGCAACTCGTCGTGCACAGCGACCTGCAAATGGAATTAATCGAAACTTTGCCACGCTCGGCGGTGCGGGACGGCTCGCGCCTGTCAATCTGGTTGAAGATAGATACCGGAATGGGGCGCCTCGGCATTAGTCCGGCGATGGTCCGGGCCACGGTCGAACGATTGCGAACATGTTCGTCGGTTGCTGATGATTTGCGCCTGATGACTCATCTGGCCTGTGCCGATGACCTTGCTGATAACACGACGCTTGATCAGTTAAGCCGCTTTGCCGATGCTGCCGGTGACTGGGAGGGCGATATCAGCATCGCGAATTCGGCTGGGATTCTCGGTTGGCCGCAAGCGACTCGCCGCGGACCCGAACTCCAATATACGGGTGATAACTGGGTGCGTCCCGGGTTAATGCTGTATGGCGTCTCACCCTTTCCGGACAAGAGTTCCGCTGATCTTGGTCTGCAGCCGGTCATGTCGTTCGAGGCGCCACTGATTTCTATAGGCTCGCTGAAAAAAGGCAGCCGGGTTGGCTATGGTGGTGATTGGACCGCCCCACGGGACAGCGTGATTGGAGTGATTGCCGCCGGCTATGCAGACGGCTATCCATGGCGCCTGGGCCATGGCGCGCCGGTGTTGGTCAACGGTGCACTCGCGAAGATTGTCGGGCGGATATCCATGGACTTGATAAGTGTCGATTTGACCGGCTTATCATCCGTGCGAGTCGGAGACCGGGTGGTTCTATGGGGTACGCAGCCGGAGGTGGCGGATCTTGCCAGACGTGCCGGCACCAGTGCCTACGAGCTTTTGACCGGGGTTGGCGAGAGAGTTCGTCGAGAAATCGACTAGCAGTGAAAATACGGGACAAATACGGGGACAGTTTACTTATTTTTGAATAACCGGTGGAATACCGTCGTGCGCTTGTGAAAATAAGTAAACTGTCCCCGTATTTGCCCCGTATTTGTCCTAATTCTTTAGTCGACAAAAAAGCCCATCTTTATGCCGACGATCTGAATGACGTCATTGTCATGGAGTTCACGGGCCTGGGCACCCAGACTCTCGCCGTTGACGCTCGGTGGATCGCGATCAGCTGAGTTTTCAACCTGCACAATGTTGTATCCATCGGAACGACGGGTAATCGCAATGACCTGTGCGCCGGGCCGACCCAGCGTGGTTACAGCCTTGTTGAGAGGGACCTCCCGGCCGCCGAACCTGCCATTCAGGACCTGAACCTTGGCTATTGCCAGAGGTTTGGCATCACGCTGCCCGGCGGCATGCGGTGTGCCCTCGGCCATCGTCCCTGCCGAGATTCCTTCTGCGGCGGCCCTGGCCGCAATATCCGAGCTGTCGATCACCATGGTGCGAACAAACTCATCATCTTCTACTTCACCCTGGTCTGAATCGACATAGCGCAGCTGGTGTTTGCCAACCGTGACGACATCGCCGTGTTGCAGGGCGTGTTTTTTGATCAGCTTACCGTTGACATATGTGCCGTTGGTACTGTTTAAATCTTCCAGGAAAGAGTCGTTAAGGATGTTGATGATTAATGAATGATGTCCACTGACGGTTGGATTGTCGATGCGAACATCGTTATCCGGTAGGCGACCAATCGTGTATCGCTCTTTAGACATGTTGTATTCGGCCATCATCTGGCCATTCAGACTAAGTATCAATCGTGCCATAGGATTACTTTCTATTGAAAGATTCGCTTGAGCTTAGAGAGCACTCCGACTTTGGCGGGAAAAGGCTCGCGCACCTGGGCCAAAATGACGGATATATTGTCTTTGCCTCCATGATCGTTGCTGAGTTGGATCAATTGTTGACCTGCCGTATCAAGGTTAGCACTAAAAGTGCTGATGGTTAAGTGAATATCTTCATCTTCCACCATGTCGGGAAGGCCGTCAGAGCAGAGCAGATAGACGTCTTCCGGGTGCGCCTCCGCCTCCTGGACGTCCACCTCTACCACCGGTTCTACGCCCAGCGCTCGCGTGACGTAATTGCGGTTCGTGGATCGCTGGGCTTCCTCCGGCGAGTAGAACCCGCGATCGACCAATTCCTGCAGCAACGAGTGATCCAGGGTCAGTTGCTCGAACCGGTTGTGCCGGAGCCGATACAGGCGGGCGTCGCCGACATGGGCGATGGAAACGCGGTTATCGTAAAACAGGCAGGCAACGATGGTCGTGCCCATTCCTTCGCATTGCGGTTGGCTTTTAGCCGTTTGGTGAATGATTTTATTGGCGCGGGCAATAGCATCGCGCAACAGAATGGTTTGTCGCATCAGGCCGGTTTCCGGCTCCGGTGTGTTGCGATCCTCCCGCGAGCAGCCCTCGGTAACCAGTTCGAGAACCGTTTTGATCGCGATTCCGCTGGCGACTTCGCCTGCATTGTAGCCACCCATGCCGTCGGCGAGTACCAGCAGGCCTGTATCACGATCACTGCCGATAGCATCTTCGTTATGATCCCGTACTTTTCCGACATCAGTCAGCTCGACGTATGCAAATTTATTCTGAAGGGTCATTTGCAGGCAATCGGTCCTGGAATGATCAGCCCTCGATTGAACTGATACAGTCGCGCAAGGCGAGCGCTAAAGCGCGGCCGTTCGGGAACCGGTCTTCCGGCCTTTTAGACAGCATCTTAGCCAGCACCTCGTCTATTTCGGTGGGGAGATCATCTCGTATGCTACTTACCGGCTTATGTTTATCATTCATTATCTTATCCATCAACTTCGGTATCGAGTCGGAGCGGAATGGCGTGGTTCCGGTGAGCAGTTGATACATCGTGATACCCAGAGAATAAAGATCAGAGCTCCCGGTCACTGCGCTTGCCGTAAGTTGCTCTGGCGACATATATGAAGGTGTGCCGAGAATTATGCCGGTCTTGGTGCGGCTGGTGTCGGTCAGCCGCGCAATGCCGAAATCCGTGATCTTCATTGTGTCGGTCGCCGCATCGTACATCAGATTGGCGGGCTTGATGTCGCGATGCACGACGTTTTGCCCATGTGCGTAATGCAGCGCATCCGCGGCTCGCGCGGTCAGTTCCAGGACCCACTTGGGCGGTAGCAGGTTGTCCGCCTGTGCATAGTGATTAAGCGCCTTGCCACTAAAATACTCCATCGCCAGGTAGGCCACGTTGCCATCCTCGCCAGTGTCATATATGGCGATAATATTCGGATGATTGAGGCGGCCAGCTGACTCAGCTTCGCGTAGGAATTGCGCCTTGGCGTCGTCGAGGTCGGCATCGCTGAATTCTTCGGCCAAAGCAATCGTCTTAATAGCCACTTTACGATTGATCTTCGGATCGACGCCCAGGTATACGGTCGCCATCGCACCGCGACCCAGGGTTTTTTCCAGCACATAACGCCCCAGAGTACGGCCGGAGCCTACAGCTTCCGGCGTTTTTTTCGGTGGCGACCCTTCCGGATGGTCAGTTTCTTCTGCGCGTGTCTTGTTCCGGGCGCCGGACAGTAATTGTAGTTTCTGCGAGACGTCGCGGTAGCCCGTGTCAATAGAGGCCAGGTGCGCCAGGACACGCTCTGCCTTGGCGAATTCCTTGCTCTTGCCATGGATCATGGCGATCTCGTACAGGCGTTCCTTGGTCTCGTCCGTTGGTGGCTGCTGGCGCAGCACCGAAAAGGCAAGGTCGAGTTCATCGATGTCGGCAACGGCAGATGGGCCGGCGTTAGAAGAAGCCCTGCCAATACCGACGATCGGGGCACGTTTCATGGAGCCCAGAACGTGCACTGCGCCGATCCCCATCATGGTGAACAGGGTTGCCGTGACCAGCTGCACCCAAATGCCGTGAGCAAGCAACAAATAAGCCTCTGTAGTCAGCAATAGCGTAGTCAGCAGTGACACGACGATCAGCGCCCGTTGCCCGCTCAAACTTGGTGTCAGCAACAAAATGGTGACACCCAGTAGAATGAGCACAGCCAATTCCACTGAAGCGAGCCAATATGGCCGCAGCATGAAGTCCATCTGCAGGAGGTTCGATAATGTGGTGGCTAGCAGCAGGGCCGGCGGCATGTGCTGATTGAATGGTGTTCTATAGTCTTTCTCGCCGTTTTCTGCAATGTCACCAAGCAGAATGATTCGGTCACGTAACAGGTCGTTGGAAACCTCGCCGTTGAGCAGTTCATCCTTGCTGACCGTCTTGAATGCCTGCTCATCGTCACCACCCCCATAGTAGCGGATCAGGCGGGTGAATCCAGGTCCGGTCAAGATCTCCTGGCCGTCGATGTTGATTCTGTGGGCACCGCTGATCTCTAAATTTTCCGGGTCTCCGTCAGCCTGGGCGACAGCCAGGGGAAGGGCAGGAAATATATTCTTGCCCGACTTGACCAACAGATGAGTGCGTCGCACGACGCCATCGGGGTCGGGCCAGAATTCGGCGTAGCCGCCGTTGTTAGCGCCGCTGCAGAGTGGGTTCGGTAGCATAAGCTCGCCGGCCGTCTCACGCACCGATGGTGTAACTCCGGTTTCCGGGAAAGGAACGGTAAGTTCGATGCATGCCCTGTTCGCTGTATCCTTGGTTCGGCGTAGTGGAACGGCGGTCATCGGCAAAATCACATTTCCGGCGTTTTTGACGGTTGCTGCGATCTGGTTTTGCTGTTCGTATTGAAGCCGGAAATCGACAAGCTGGTCGAGCAGGGAAATATTGCCTTCGACGTTTGTGCTGTCCAGTTGTCGTGCACGTTGTTCGAGTTCGGCGAGGGCTGTCAATTGTTTCATATCCGGCAATGCCGCACTGGCCGGTGGCGCTTGCAGTGGCACAATTAATGCCGCGCCGGCGGCATTAAGGGCACTTATTACCGGGGAAAATTGCGTCGCATCCCATAGGTCGCTGCCGGTTTCTGTTGAGCCGGTGTCTACCAGCAGAATTCGGTCACTGGCGTTGTTGGGTTGCTGGCGCTGCAGGAAATCGTAATACAATGACTCAATCGACGACATGCGTTCGCCTGCAAGTAGCAGTAAAGTCACCAGAATGAGTAAGAGGCCACCCGGTGCCGCAATGCCGCGCCGGCCGGTTGTTTCGGAATTTTGTAAAAGCATTGCGGCATATTATCGATATTGCAAGTTTCGTGGTGAGACCCAGGTTTCGTTTTGCCTCGGCTCTGTCACAAAATGGCGGCCGAATCCTGCCGCCGGTGAGAGGAAGGTCACATTTTGAGCAAAGTACAGCGCTCATACGTCTGTGGGGACTGCGGATCCGCGACCCTGAAGTGGCAGGGGCAATGCCCGGCCTGCGGCGAATGGAATTCGCTACAGGCGTCGGCCCCGAGTCCCGCCAGTGGTCCCAATCATTCGGGCTGGGCGGGTGCGGGCAAGGCCGAGCGCTTGGCGGATGTCGGTAGGGAAACCATTCAGCGGCGGACGACCGGCATAACGGAGTTGGACCGGGTCCTGGGTGGCGGCCTCGTGATGGGCTCGGTTACGCTGATCGGCGGTGACCCGGGCATCGGCAAATCAACCTTGTTATTGCAGGCCTGCGTCGATCCGTCTGGTGCGATGCTGTATGTCAGCGGCGAAGAATCCATGCAGCAGATTGCGATCCGCGCCGAGCGCCTCGGCATCGACCCGACGGCCGTCACAGTTTACTCGGCGACACAAATTGAAGACATCATCGCATTGGCCGAAAAAAATCGACCTGCCTGCGTGGTGATCGATTCAGTGCAAACGGTATACACAGATCAAATTCCATCGGCACCGGGCTCGGTGAGCCAGTTACGCGAGTGCACCGCGCGCCTGGTGCGCATGGCGAAAGTCAGTGGGATCTCTGTAATTCTGGTGGGCCATGTGACCAAAGAGGGTCAAATAGCCGGCCCGCGGGTGCTCGAACATATGGTTGATACGGTTTTGTACTTCGAAACGGAGGCGGGCAGTCGTTATCGAATCCTGAGGACCGTAAAAAATCGTTTCGGCGCCGCAAATGAGCTCGGAATCTTCCTCATGACCGAATCCGGAATGCGCGAGGTTAGAAACCCGTCGGCCATTTTTCTTTCGCCGCGCGATGAGCCAATACTTGGCAGTGTGGTAACGGTAATTCACCAGGGGAGTCGCCCTTTGCTTGTGGAAGTGCAGGCCCTGACTGATCGGTCCGGTGCCGGGCCGCCACGGCGGGTCGCGGTGGGTCTCGACCAGAATCGTCTGGCGCTGTTGCTTGCGGCATTGCATCGGCATGGCGGCATCAGAGCGCACGAGGAGGATGTATTTCTGAACGTCGTGGGCGGCGTAAAGATCGTCGAAACATCAGCCGACCTTGCAGTGCTTATCGCGACAGTCTCCAGTATTACGAATGCACCGGTGCCCCGCAGTGTCATTGTTTTCGGTGAGGTTGGTCTGGCCGGTGAGATTCGCCCGGTACCCTATGGTGAGGAGCGACTGCGGGAGGCCGCAAAGCTGGGATTTTCCCATGCTATTGCGCCACGCGCTAACTTGCCCAAGCAGCCCGTCGCCGGGTTGAACCTGGTTGGCGTAAGGTCGCTCGGTGAAGCCCTGGAAGCAATGAGACAGTTGTGCCGGTGTTAACTTATTTGACCTTCCAATTGGAAGGTCAAATAAGTTAACACCGGCGCCACAACTAGCTGGCTATCGCCCGTTCTTTCTCCAGCGGTGTATTGATGCGCACGGTTTTTACGACGCTTTCGCTGGTTTTCAAAATCTCGACGGGATAGTCATCGAGCATCAGGTCGGTGCCTTGTTCCGGAATGGTTTCCAGTTGCTCCAGAATCAAACCGTTTAAGGTCTTGGGCCCGTTGGTCGGCAGATGCCAATTCATCATGCGGTTTAAGGCTCTCACGTTGGCGCTTGCCCTGACGATATAGCCGGACTCATCATCTTTGCGAACGTCTGCATGCGCGGGTACAGGTTCGCTGGTGAATTCACCGACAATCTCTTCAAGAATATCTTCGAGTGTGACCAGGCCCTGAATGTCGCCGTACTCATCAACGATGAATGCAGTTCTTTGTCTTGCTCGCTGGAATTGTACGAGTTGCTTGTTGAGTGGCGTGTTCTCGGGCACGAAGTAAGGGTCTTCGACCAGGCTCGTCAATGTGCGTTTGTTCAATTCTTCCAGTCCGGCGCTTTGTACGAGACGTTTCAGATGCAAAATTCCGATAACGTTGTCGATGCTGTCGCGGAATACGGGTAGCCGGGTAAAACTGCTTTCCCGGATGGTCCGCAGGATTTCGGGCCAATCATCGGTCAAATCGATGCCGACAACTTCCGTTTGCGGGATCATGATGTCGTCGACGGTAATGTCCTGGAGCGCCAGGATTCCGACCAGCATCTGATGGCGCCGCCGCGGTAACAATGCACCGGATTCCGTAACCAGAGTTCGCAGTTCATCGATGGTCAGGTTCTCACCATCAGCGTCCTTTGCATTGACACCGAGTAGTTTCAGCAAGCCATTGGAGATAGCGTTTATCAGTCGGACTAAAGGCAGGACAATTTTCAATAAGGGAAAGTAAACAAACGCCGCCGGGAAAGCCACGCGTTCCGGATACAATGCGGCAAGTGTTTTCGGCGTGACTTCGGCAAAAATCAAAATTACAAACGTCAGGATGAAGCCGCTCGCTGCAAACCAAAGGGTTCCGCCCAGACTGAATGCGATGACTGCAACAATCTGTGAGGCAAGAATGTTGACCAGGTTATTGCCGAGAAGGATCAGGCCTATCAATCGGTCGGGCTGCTCGAGTAATTTTTCCGCAAGCTTTGCGCCGCGGTGTCCCGCCTTTGCCTTATGACGAAGCCGGTAACGGTTTAATCTCATCAGGGCGGTTTCGGAGCCCGAGAAGAATGCTGAGCAACCGAGCAAAAAAATTAGGAATCCAATTAAGATACCTAAGGGAACGTCGTCACTCACGGGGAGTGAGTCTCCTATTTGACTATTGACGCGACCCATGGTGTCGAAGGTAGTATCGGTCTGTCAAGCGACTTTATCGCAAGCGGACTCATGAGCTTGTGGTTAGAATACCCTCGAAATCAAGCCAATGAGCTGCCGAAGCCGCTATCGCTGAGCGATAAAGATAAATGTTCGATAACCTGAGTTCCAGATTGAAGGCGGTTGCCGAGCAGGTGCGCGGCAAAGGTCGGCTAACCGAAGAGAACATTGGCGAGGCCGTTCGGGACGTTCGCCGCGCGCTGATCGAAGCTGATGTAGCGCTGCCGGTCGTAAAGGACTTCATCGAAAAGGTTCGGGCACGAGCGGTCGGCGCCGAGATAACGCGGAGCCTTAGCCCCGGGCAGGCTTTCATAAAAATTCTCCATGACGAACTGACGGCAACGCTGGGTTTGGGGACCGAGGACCTGGACCTGCGTCATCAGCCGCCGGTTATCTTGCTGCTGGCCGGTTTGCAGGGCGCCGGTAAAACGACAACAGCCGCGAAACTGGCGCTGCATCTCAAGACTAGACATGACCGCAAAGTTTCGCTGGCAAGCCTGGATACGCGCCGGCCCGCGGCGATATTGCAACTGCAGAGACTGGCGGAGCAGGCGGAGGCCGGCTTTGTTCCGACGCAAGCCGATGAGTCGGTGCTCTTGATTGCCGAGAATGCCGTTGCCGAGGCGCGGCGCACCCAGGCCGATGTTCTGATATTGGATAGCGCCGGTCGTACTCGACTGGACGAAGAATTGCTCGACGAGCTGCGGGTCCTGCATGACAAAATCAAGCCGCAGGAAACGCTGTTCGTCGTGGATAGCATGGCGGGCCAGGACGCCGTGAATGTTGCCGCGGCCTTCGGTGCCGCAATGCCATTGACAGGCATCATTCTGACCAAGGCGGATGGTGATGCGCGAGGCGGCGCAGCGCTGTCGGTTAAATCCGTGACCGGCCGGCCGATCAAGTTCCTCGGCACGGGCGAGGAGCTGAGTGGGCTGGAAGTGTTTCACCCGGAGCGGATGGCATCGCGTATTCTCGGTATGGGTGATGTGCTGAGCCTGATCGAAGAAGTCGAGCAAAAAGTCGATCGCGAAAAAGCTGAGCGGCTGGCCAAAAAGGTCAAGAAAGGTTCCAGCTTTGATCTGGCCGACCTGCGGGAGCAGCTTGGCCAGATGCTCGACCTAGGTGGTTTGGACAGTTTATTGGAAAAGTTGCCGCTGCCAGGCGGCATGAAACCCGGGCAGCTGGCCGAGCAGGTCGAACCACGGGCAATCGGCCGTCAGATTGCCATCATCAATTCGATGACGCCGCGGGAACGGAGGTTCCCTAAATCCATTAATGGATCGCGAAAGCAGCGTATCGCATCAGGTTCAGGGCTGACCGTACAAGATGTCAATCGGCTCCTGAAGCAGCATTTGCAAATGCAAAAGATGATGAAACGCCTGTCGAAAGGCAATATAAAGCGCATGATGCGGGGTATGCCCGGCTTCTGAAGCCGGGCGGGGGGCGCTGACCGAGCGTCAATTCAGCGCCTTGGGTTCACATTCCGTCAAAATCCAGTAAAATCACTCGATTAAGCCGCATCGGTTGGGCCGAGCCCAGCCGCCGGCCTATTTTTTTGGAGGCTAAAATCGAACCATGGTCAGTATTCGTTTAACTCGCGGCGGGGCAAAGAAGCGTCCTTTTTATCACATTGTGGTAACGGACCAACGTAACCGTCGTGATGGTCGTTATATCGAGCGGCTCGGATTTTTTAATCCCGTTGCCCGCGGGAATGAAGAAAAATTACGCCTTGATGTGGCCCGCATAGAATATTGGGTTGGACACGGCGCGCGGCCGTCGGATCGCGTTGCGGCGCTGTTGAAAGCTTATCGTAAATCAGACGATAAAGCAGAAAGCGAAGCCGAGCAGGAAAATATCCAGTCTAAAGAACTCGAGTCAAGCGAGACCGGGACGATGCAAGACGAGTTGAAGACGGCACGAAGTGCAGAAGCGGATGCCGACGCGGCTGGCGTGGAAGAGACCGACTCAGAGGAGGTGGAGTCCGGGAAGGCTGCATCCAAGAAAACCGCGGCTAAAAAGACTGCTTCCAGGAAAACGGCGACCAAGAAGACTGCAGCTAAAAAGACTGCATCCAAGAAGACTGCGGCTAAAAAGACCGCATCCAAGAAGGCTGACGCGGAACAGGATGAGCCGAAGCAAGCGGATGCCGATAGCGCCGATTCCAAAGAGACTGACGTATCCGGGGATTGATTCACGAGATTGTCGACCTGGGTTGTTTGGTCGGGTTACGACAGGCAGATGATTGATCGACAGGTAAAGGTTGGACGAGTGTCCGGGTTATTCGGAGTGCAGGGCTGGGTTAAGATTTATTCCTTTACTCAACCTATTGAGAACGTTTTTCGCTACAGACCCTGGCATTTGCGTAAGACGGATCAGAGCGAAAAAGACACCAACGATTATGAAGTGGTTAATAGTCGGCGTCAGGGCAAAGGATTAATTGCGCAATTCTCGGGCATCGATGATCGGGATAAAGCGGTCGACCTGATCGGTGCGGAAATTTTCGTTGAGCGGCGGCAATTTTCCGACATTGAACCGGGTGAGCACTATTGGACTGATTTGGTCGGCTTGCCGGTAGAAACGGTGGATGGCCGGCCGCTTGGCCTGGTTGACAGCTTGCTTGCAACCGGAGCCAATGATGTATTGGTCGTTGAGGGTGAGCAGCGACATCTGGTGCCGTTCATTGTGGGACAAGTGGTCAAGGATGTTGACATGGATGCCGGGAAGATTGTGGTCGAATGGGACCCGGACTTTTGATTCGTATGCGCGGCGGATGGGGTAAATGAAATTTTCGGTCGTCACCTTATTCCCGGAAATGGTCGCGACCGGGACCAGTTTTGGTATATGTGGACGAGCCGTGCGTCGCGGCTTGGTGGAATTCGGGACGGTTGATCCGCGGGATTTGGCAGCGGATTTGCATCGCACAGTGGATGACCGACCGTATGGCGGTGGTCCCGGCATGGTGTTGAAAGTCGAACCTTTTCGGCAAGCTATACGTCGCGCAAGAGCCGGCCTGCCGAACGGTAGTCCGGTGATTTTCTTGTCTCCGCAGGGGCGGCGGTTCGATCAGCGGCTTGCCCGGGAGTTTGCGGAGTTGCCGGGCATGGTCTTGGTGGCTGGTCGTTATGAGGGCTTTGACGAGCGCCTGATCGAGTCCGAAGGGGACGATGAGGTTTCGCTGGGTGATTTCGTTCTGAGCGGTGGTGAAATTGCGGCGGTGGCGGTAATCGATGCGGTCGTGCGTCTCCTGCCGGAAGTGCTGGGCGATCAGGCATCGGCGGAAGCGGATTCGTTTACGAATGATCTGCTGGACTTTCCGCATTATACGCGGCCGAATTCGGTTGACGGCATGGAGGTTCCATCGGTTCTGACCGAGGGTGACCATGAAGCGATTCGGCGTTGGCGGTTAAAACAGGCACTGGGCCGCACCTATACACGGCGTCCGGATTTGTTGGAAGGTCGGACGTTGACCGCTGAGGAACAGCGTTTGTTGCAGGAATATCTCGGGGAGCAGGAATCGGGTAAAAGCGACCGGCTCCCACACTAGAATTGAATGAAATCATGATGGGCGATAGATAGAAAATGAGCAAGATCATCGAAGAATTTGAAGCAGCGCAGCTGAAAAAAGACATTCCTGACTTTGCGCCTGGCGATACCGTCGTGGTACGGGTGCGAGTCAAGGAAGGCAATCGTGAGCGTTTGCAGGCTTATGAAGGCGTGGTCATAGCGAAGAAGAATCGTGGCCTGAACTCTGCTTTCACGGTCAGAAAGATTTCGCATGGTGAAGGCGTGGAACGCGTCTTCCAGACGCATAGCCCGAGTATTGCGGATATCATGGTCAAGCGTCGCGGCGATGTGCGCCGCGCAAAACTTTATTATCTGCGCGAACGCAGTGGCAAGTCGGCGCGAATCAAAGAAAAGATCGGTTAACTCAAGGCTCATTCCCCGTTGACGAATTTTTGCATTAATTTTCGTGGATCCAGCGAACACAATTTTCCGCTGGCGTAATCCTTTTTCGGGGCCGACACGGCAGGTCTTTCGCGCTCGCATCGCGATTCTGTTTGCCGCAGTGATCAGCGTGCCGGGAATTATCACGGGCTGCGCGAGCTTTGCGAATAACGCCGCGGTCGGTCTGGCCGATAGTCTGTCGACATCGATTCTCGATCAGGATGATCCGGAACTCGTCAGAGACGGAGTGCCAACATTCTTGTTGCTTCTCGACAGCATGGTGCAATCATCGCCTGATGATCCGCGAACCTTGGGCGCCGCGGCGGAACTCTATGCCGCTTACGGTACGACGTTCACCGCTGACCCACAGCGTGCCCGGACCCTGACGGCAAGAGCACACGATTATGGGAAGCGCGCGCTTTGTGCAGATGAGCGTGATGCATGTTCCCTTGAGGGGCTGCCATTCGATGAATATGAGCGGACAATCCTGAGAATCGAACGCAACGCGGCCGACTCACTTTACAGTTACTGCGTTGGGGCGCTGGCCTTTATTCGCGCCAACAGTGACGACTGGATCGCCCTGGCGGATTTGCCGAAGATTGAGGTCGCGCTGGTGCATTTTCTGACTCTCGACCCGGGCTATAAGGCCTCATCGGTTAACATGTATCTGGGTATTCTCAACTCGCTGCGACCGCCGGCGCTGGGCGGGGACCCGGAGCGCGGCAGGGGCTATTTCGAGACCGCTATCGATTTGAGTGGCGGTAAGGACCTGGGCGTAAAAGTTGAGTATGCTCGGGGCTACGCGCGGCTCGTCTATGACCGCGAATTACACGACCGACTGTTGAACGAAGTACTGGTTTCCGAGGTCAAATTACCTGGATTGACGCTGATAAACAGCCTGGCACAACAGCAGGCGCGGGAATTATTGGCATCGGCCGACGATTATTTTTGATTGTGCTTGTCTGGAGAACATGGATGCGACTGGACTCGATTAATTCCCACTTGAATCTGGCCTTGCTGTCGCTGTTAATAGCCGCCGGGACCGTGCATGCAACAACCACCCTGAAGATCGCTACGGTTGCCCCCGAAGGGTCTCAATGGATGCAGGACATGCGTGTGGCGGCCAAGCAGATTAGTCAGCGAACGGACGAGCGCGTCAAGATCAAGTTCTACGGCGGCGGCGTCATGGGAAACGATAAAAAAGTTCTGCGTAAGATTCGTATCGGACAACTGCAGGGAGGCGTTTTTACGGCCAATGGGCTGGCCGATCGATATCGCGATATTGTTCTCTACGGCTTGCCGATGGTCTTTCGGTCCCAGGATGAAGTCGACTATGTGCGCGAGCGCATGGACCCGATTCTTGCCGCCGGACTCGAGGAGGCGGGCTTCGTATCATTCGGGTTTGCCGGCGGGGGCTTTGCAAAATTGATGGGACAGGAGCCTGTCACCCGTCTCGAAGATCTTCGCGGGCGCAAGGTCTGGGTTCCCGAAGGCGATCAGATTAGCTACGAGGCGATGAGAGCGATGGACCTTTCGCCTGTCGTTTTGCCTATCACTGACGTACTTACTGGTTTGCAGACGGGTTTGCTGGAATATATCGCGACGCCCCCGGTAGGTGCTGTAATTCTGCAGTGGTATACCAAAGTCAAATATGTGACTGCTTTTCCGTTCGCTTATACGCTTGGTTTTATGGCCATCGACAAGCGTGCCTTCAGCCGGATTGGTGATCCGGATCAGGCGATCGTTCGAGAAGTCATGACCGACGTGTACCGGAACTTCGAGGAGACCAACAAGGCGGACAATGAAAAAGCGGAAGAGGCGTTGGCTGCTAACGGACTGCAATTCACTGAGCTGGATGCGGAGATGATTCCTCAATGGCGGCAGGTCGTTGCTGAGATTAACGAGCGTCTGGGTGAGGAGGGTGTTTTCTCGTCGGAGCTGCGAAAACAGTTGTTGGCTTATCTGGAGGAATTTCGAACCGGTGCCGAGTTGATTAGCGTGCCGGTAAGCGCATCCGAGTGACTGAAAAGAGCCGCAAATCCGGCCAAGCTGCCGGTGGCCTGCTGGCGCGGGCCGATAACCTGGGGCGAATCGCCGAGAATGCGGCTCTGGTTCTGACATTGTCTGCGATGATTCTGCTCGGCACCACGCAGATAATCTTGCGAAATTTTTTCGCTTCCGGATTTGGCTGGGCCGACGAGGCCTTGCGCCTGATGGTGTTATGGGTTGCCATGTTTGGCGCTGTAGCCGCCAGTCGGGAACACCGTCATATCACCATTGACGTGCTGTCACGGATTCTGCCTGACAATGCAAAGACCTGGGTCGCGATCATCGTCGATGCGCTAACAGCCACAATTACACTTATTCTCGCATGGTATTCGTGGGTATTTGTCGCCGACTCGTACGAGTATCAGGATCGTGTGCTCACTGATCTGCCGGCCTGGCTTTTTCAATCGGTATTGCCGATCGCGTTTTTGTTAATGGCCTATCACTACGTGATTGCGTGTCTCAGGCAGGTGGGCAGTCTGTTCGGTTCGGCGAAGATCTGATGGTTTTTGTAATCCTGACGTTGCTCGCTTTACTCGGTACGCCGCTATTTGTCGTGATCGCAGCCAGTGCAATGCTGGGATACAGCAGCAGTGAGATTCCGCTGTCCGCCATACCCATTGAAATTTTTGGCATAGCGGAAATGCCGATACTTCTGGCCATTCCACTATTTACATTTGCCGGCTACATACTGAGTGAGAGCCAGGCACCGGCAAGACTCGTGCGATTGACCGACGCGCTGCTGGGCTGGTTGCCTGGTGGACTGGCTATAGTCTCGATTGCCGCATGTGCGTTTTTTACGGCATTCACCGGCGCTTCGGGTGTCACGATTATTGCTCTGGGGGCTTTGTTGTATCCGGCTCTGGAGCAGGCCGGCTACGACAAGAATTTCAATCTGGGGCTGGTGACCGCGGCGGGCAGCCTGGGTTTATTATTTGCGCCATCATTGCCGTTGATTCTTTACGGTGTCGTCGCGGAATTACCGATCGACGATTTATTTATTGCCGGCGTGTTACCGGGTATTCTGATGATGGTAGTGCTGTCGGCATATTCGTTATGGATGAATCGTGCCAACCGCAAGCCGCTTAGCCAGTTTTCGGTCGCAGAATTGTTTCGCGCGATCAAAGACACTCTCTGGGAAATTCCATTACCTTTCGTGGTGCTGGGCGGAATATACAGTGGTTATTTCGCCGTATCCGAAGCGGCCGCGGTGACGGCCGTCTATGTTGTCGTAGTGGAAGTTTTCATTCGACGCGATATCCGGATCAGAAAACTTCCCGAGATCATGCGGGAGTCGATGGTTCTGGTTGGCGGCATTCTGCTGATTCTCGGCGTATCTCTGGCGTCGACGAATTATTTGATCGATGCGCAGGTGCCCGAGAAACTGGTGAGTTTCGTGAATCAGTTTGTTACGGGTCAAACCAGCTTCTTGTTGCTGCTTTTTCTTTTCTTGCTCGTGCTGGGCGCTATCCTGGATATTTTTTCCGCCCTGGTTCTGATTGTCCCGTTGATCCTGCCAGTGGCTGCTGAATTTGGCGTCGATCCGATTCATTTGGGGATCGTATTTTTGTCGACCATGCAACTTGGGTACCTGACGCCCCCCGTGGGACTCAATCTGTTCATCTCCAGCTATCGTTTCGACCAGTCCATTGTGAGAGTATATCGTGCGACTTTTCCGTTCCTTGTCATGCTGATGTTTTCGGTATTGCTGATTACCTTTTGGCCGGCCCTGTCACTGGTATTACTGAAGCGTTAAAGGCTCTTTTGCATCCGAGAGGAGATTCCCATGGTGATCAAGTATGTACTGGCATTAATGATGCTTTATACGTTAATGACCGGTGCCGCATCTGCTGTTGAGCACATCGACTTTCGGCTACCGGAAGGCTTTGCCGTCGAGGTTCTGGTCGATGGTGTGGGTAATGCCCGCTCAATGGCGCTCGGCGATGACGGGACATTATTCGTTGGCACGCGACGGGCGGGAAATCTTTACGCGGTGAGAAACGTGTTTTCCGGCTCGCCGGAAGTTGTCACGATTGCCAGGAAGTTAAAAATGCCGAATGGCGTAGCGGTTCGGAAAGGTGATCTGTATGTCGTCGAAACCGAGCGGATTCTGCGTTTTCCGGGGATCGAAAGTCGGCTGGATAACCCAGGGGCGCCTGAAATTGTCGATGCAGCGTTGCCCGTCAAGGGCAAACTGCACGCATGGAAGAAAATCGGCTTTGGTCCGGATGACAAGTTATATGTTTCCCTGGGCGCGCCTTGTAATATTTGTGACGAGCCTGATTTATCGGTGATTCTGCGCATGAACCCGGATGGCTCGTCGCGTGAAATATTTGCGCGTGGTGTCCGCAATTCCCTGGGTTTTGCATGGCACCCGGTGACTGGCGAGTTCTGGTTTACCGATAATGGCCGGGACATGCTTGGCGATGATATTCCGCCGTGTGAATTGAATCGAGCTGCGGTGGCCGGTCTGGATTTTGGCTTTCCGTATTGCCATGGGCGCGGGGTAGCCGATCCGGAATTTGCTGCGCTGGGTCGATGTGAAGATTCGACACCGCCCGCACAGGAGTTGGGGCCACATGTCTCTCCTTTGGGGATGAAGTTTTATACCGGCGATATGTTTCCGCGGGAATACCAAAATCAGATCTTTATAGCCGAACACGGGTCCTGGAATCGTAGTAAAGAGGCTGGTAAGACCGGATATCGGGTCACCCTGGTGCGGCTTCAAGACAATAAAGCCATCTCCTATGAACCCTTTATGGAGGGCTTCCTTAAGGGTGATGAAGTCCTCGGCCGGCCGGTTGATATTCTGGTTGCGCCGGACGGCGCTTTGTTGATCAGCGATGATAAACGAGGCTTGATTTATCGTATTAGCTACACGGCAAGCTAGTCTCCTTCACGTGGCTAATGTTCGTAGAGAGGCGTTGCTAGATGAGAATATTTAAATTTATTGGTAGATTTCTCAATAGTTTAAGAAGAGTTCTTCATCTTATTCTTTTACTATTGATATTTTCGTTCATCCTGCTGGGGCTTGCCGAACAGGGCGTGCAAATCCCAGACTCCGCAGCCTTGCTGGTGTCGCCCTCGGGCGTACTCGTGGAGCAGCTGGAGGGACGGCCGCTGGAACGCGCGATTGCCGAGGTGCGCGGTGATGGAGTTCAGCAAACCCTGGTGAAGGACGTTACCGACAGCCTGGAGGCGGCTGCCACGGATAACCGCATCAAAGCGATTGTCCTGATTCTCGATGATCTGCGCGGGGGTGGATTATCCAAATTGCAGACGATTGCTGCGGCGATCGATAAGGTGCGGGAGTCCGGCAAGCCGGTCATTGCCATCGGTGACAATTTTACCCAGCAGCAATATTATCTCGCCGCCCACGCGGACGAAATCTACATGCATGAATTCGGAACGCTTTTCATCGAGGGTTTTAGCTATTACCGGACCTATCTCAAAGATGTCATCGACAAGCTGAAAATCGACTTGAATGTGTTTCGCGTCGGAAAATATAAGTCGTTCGTTGAGCCATTTATTCGCAACGATATGTCGGAAGAAGACAAAGCGGCGAGCGAGCGCTGGCTGGGGTCGCTATGGTCTGTTTACAAGCGGGACATCGAGGATACACGAGGTCTCGAGGCGAACAGCCTGGACGCCTATGCGAATAATTTCCTGGATCTCTTGCGCGCCGCTGATGGCGATACGGCACAAGTGGCGCTGGATGCCGGGCTCGTCGATCATCTGGGTAGCCGGCAGGAATTCCGCGATCGACTCATCGAGCTCGCCGGCGAGAGCCATGATGACGCCGGAACCTATAACAGCATTCACTTCCAGACCTATCTGCAGGGCCTCCGTGCTTTGCAGGCTCCGGAAAAGAAAGGCGCGATGGTGGGCGTTTTGGTGGCCTCAGGTGAAATCGTCGATGGTGAGGCGGGGGCTCGGAACGATCGGCGGAGACACCCTTGCCCAACTCGTGAATCAGGCGGCCAATGATGATGCTATCAAGGCGCTGGTGCTGCGCGTCGACAGCCCTGGTGGCAGCATGTTCGCATCGGAGGTGGTTTTTCAGCAGCTGCAACAACTCAAGGCGATGGGTAAACCTTTAATCGTGTCGATGAGCAGCGTGGCGGCCTCCGGCGGTTATTACATTGCGATGCTGGCTGATGAAATCTGGGCCAGCGAGAGTACGATTACGGGCTCTATCGGTGTCGGTGCGCTGATACCCACTTTTCAGAGGACTCTGGACAGCCTCGGAATTCATGTCGATGGTATTGGCACGACGCGCTTGTCCGGTCAATTTCGCGCCGACCGCGAATTAGGCGAGGATGCGCGGGAACTGGTGCAACTGACGATTGACGAGGCATATCGGGTGTTCGTCGGCAAGGTTGCGGATGAACGCGGTATGTCTTTCGAGCGCGCCGGGGATCTTGCCGAAGGACGGGTTTGGATCGGTACGGATGCTCTGGATCTCGGGCTGGTCGATGAACTCGGTGGCCTCGAGCCGGCCGTTGCCGCAGCCGCCAGGCAGGCCGGCCTGGCCGAGGGTGAGTACGGAGTTAAATATGTTGAACAGCCGCTGACGCTTCGCGACCGCCTGATTCTCGAGTTTGCCGTCAATGTGGCGGGTTTGGTGCGTGTGATGGGGATGCAGGTCGGCACGAATACAAAAGATCTGTTAGCGCGTATTTTGGATCGTGTCGAGAATGAAATTGGTCTGCTGGCCAATTTGAATGATCCCCGGGGATTGTACTACCACTGTTTTTGCCAGTTACCCTGAGAGACAATAGTGTCAGACCACTATTGTCCCATAAACTCTCTGTGGGACATGGTGTCTGATACCAATTCCTTGAACACAAGTGGATGGCCTGAGAATAGACAGCTGGTTATGGCGGGCGCGCTTTTATAAGACCCGCGGCTTGGCCGCGACGGCTGTAAAAGGCGGGCGGGTGCATGTCAATGGCCAACGCGTTAAGAATTCCCGGCTCGTCAAGGCTGCGGACGTGCTGCAGATCACACATCCGCGAGGAGATTATCAACTTACGGTGCTGAGTATTCCGGGACGCCGCGGACCGGTGACTGAAGTGGAAAGCTGTTATCGCATTGATCACCTGCTTAACGACGACGCCCGGCGACGGAAATCCCGGCTCATCGCACAAGACTCTGGTTCTCCGGCCAAGCGGCCTGATAAAAAAAGTCGCCGCAAACTACGTGCGTTAAAAGGGAAACTCTAAACCATGTTCGAGAGCCTGCGCAGAATTTCCACCGATGTCGGTTGCAGAATCAATGCACGCTACCTGGCCGATGAGTCAGAGTTGCTGGATGGTCTGCTCGATCGTGCAAGGTGCTCAGTACAGCAGCGTGCAAGCATTGAAGCCACAGCCGTTGAACTGGTTGAGGTCATGCGACGCGAACGTGCGGCGAAATCCGGTCTGGATGCGTTTCTGATGGCCTACGATCTTTCATCCACTGAGGGTGTGGTGTTGATGTGCCTGGCGGAGGCGTTGCTGCGCATTCCCGATGCAGAAACGGCCGATCGGATGATCGCGGACCGACTTTGTGCGGGAGATTGGGAACAGCACCTGGGTCAGAGTGAGTCACTATTTGTGAATGCGTCCACATGGGGGCTGATGCTGACCGGTCGACTGGTTCAGCCGGGTGAGCTTAAGGCCGATAGTCCGGCTGGCTTTCTCCGCTCACTGGTCGCCCGGCTTGGAGAACCGGTGGTGCGTTCGGCCATGATGCAGGCCATGCGGATCATGGCACGGCAGTTCGTCATGGGCCGGGACATTCGCGAGGCTTTGCAACGTTCGGTAGAACCCGATCAGTCGCAGTACCGCTTTTCATTCGACATGCTGGGTGAAGCGGCTTTGACGGTTAAAGATGCTGAAAAGTATTTTCAGGCCTATCTTGATGCCATCGATGTACTCGCCACCCATCAGTCTGGCGCCGACGACGTGCTGAGTCGGCAGAGCATCTCCGTAAAACTTTCCGCTTTATCACCGCGTCTGGAATTTTCGCAACTTGACCGGGTGATGCGCGAAGTCGTGCCACGCCTGACGGATCTGGTTGTAGCGGCGCGTAAGCACAACGTGCCGCTAACTGTCGACTCGGAGGAGGCCGCGCGCCTGGAGCTAATGCTCGCGGTTTTTGCAGCCGTGTATAAGAATTCCGCCATCGGCGACTGGGAGGGACTGGGTATTGCTGTACAGACATACCAGCGCCGTGCGCCGGACGTGATCAACTGGCTTGAAGATCTGGCCGTGGAAGGCAAGCGCCGTATTCCCACCCGGCTGGTCAAGGGAGCGTATTGGGACACTGAAATCAAAACCGCCCAGGAACTCGGTCTGTCCAGTTATCCGGTCTTTACCCGCAAGATCAATACTGATGTGTCGTATCTGGCTTGTGTTCGCATGCTGCTGGATTCCAGCGGGCGTTTTCTACCGCAATTCGCGAGCCATAACGCGCACACCGTGGCGTATGTCCTGCATATGGCGCCGGCGAGTCTTGATTACGAATTTCAGCGCTTGCATGGCATGGGCGAAGCCCTGTTTGACCGGGTAACGGCCCGCGACGCAGATGCCCGACCGTGTCGCGTGTATGCGCCGGTCGGCCGTCATGAGGATTTGCTCCCCTATCTGGTTCGTCGCTTGCTGGAAAATGGCGCCAACACGTCATTTGTCAATCGCATCGTGCAGGAAGAGACGCCGGCACAGGACCTGGTGGAGGACCCGGTCATCCAGGTGGACAAACTGACCGAGCGTACTAACACGGCCATTCCGGCGCCCGCGGACTTGTACGGCCCCGATCGCCGCAATTCGGCAGGTTTCAATTTGTATGATGGGCTCGAGCTGGCGAGCCTCGCAGAGGCTATGGATGATGCCCTGCAGACTCCGCCTGTTGTCGGTCCGGTTATCGATGGACAGGGCTGGCCAGGTGCGATGCAGCCCTCGATGAACCCGTTTAATCATCGCCAGCAGGTTGGGCGGGTAGGGTTTGCCGATGCTTCTGCGGTCGACCGAGCCGTGCAAATTGCAAAAGACGCGTTCGTCGGCTGGGACTGCACGGCCGTCAGCGAGCGAGCCCGGATTTTGCGTGATGCCGCGGCGTTGTTTGAGGCACATCGACCGGAACTGGTCGCACTCTGCGTCGCGGAAGCCGGCAAATGCGTCGCCGATGCATTGTCGGAAGTTCGTGAAGCCGTGGATTTTCTGCGCTATTACGCAGCCGAAGCCGAGCGGCTGATGAATGTTCCCGTCGTTTTACCCGGACCTACCGGTGAGCGCAATGAATTGTCGCTTGCCGGCCGTGGTGTTTTTGTATGTATCAGCCCATGGAATTTTCCGGTGGCCATATTTACAGGCCAGATTGCCGCTGCACTGGTGACCGGAAACACCGTGCTGGCGAAGCCTGCCGAGCAAACCGGCCTGGTCGCCGCACGCGTTGTCGGGCTGTTGGCGGAGGCGGGCGTGCCGGGAAGTGTCTTACAGTTCATTCCCGGAAGCGGCACCGAAGTTGGCGCGCGGGCCGTTGCCGATCCTCGAATCGCCGGCGTCGTGTTCACCGGCTCGACGGAAACCGCGGTGCATATTAATCGAAGTTTAGCCGCGCGCGACGGCGCGTTGGCCACCCTGATCGCAGAGACGGGCGGGCAGAATGCGATGGGTTGTAGACAGCACGGCCCTGGCCGAGCAAGTCGTTATCGATGTCATGCAGTCAGCGTTTAACAGTGCGGGACAGCGCTGCTCGGCACTGCGGGTCCTGTTTCTGCAAGAGGAAGTCGCTGATCGAATATTGCAATTGCTGGCGGGTCACATGGCTGAATTAGTCATAGGTGATCCGGCACGCCTGGACACCGACGTCGGTCCGGTCATCGATTTTGCGTCCCGGGATACATTACTCGAGCATCGGCAACGAATTCTGTCGCTCGGTAAGCTGGTCTATGAATGCGCTTTGCCCGATGCTTTGGAAGAGGGCAGTTTTTTTGCACCTCTTGTCGTAGAAATACCAGATTTATCAGTATTATATAAAGAAGTCTTTGGGCCAGTTCTACATGTGATTCGGTTTCACAGCCAGGACCTCGAAAGCGTTCTTGAAGCCATAGCCGCGACCGGATATGGGTTGACCTTCGGATTTCAGAGTCGTATCGAAAAGCGTGCTGAAAAGGTCGCAAATCTGGTCGCTGCCGGGAATGTTTACGTCAACCGTAACATGGTGGGTGCCGTCGTCGGAGTGCAGCCATTCGGTGGGCGTGGCTTGTCCGGAACCGGTCCAAAGGCCGGCGGACCGAATTATCTGCTCAGGTTCGTCAGTGAACGGACTATCACCGTGAACACAGCGGCGGTCGGTGGTAATGCCAATTTGCTGACACTGAGCAACGATTAAACGGCTCCTGCGATCTTCGCATTATGAATCCGTTCAATTCATGATCAGGAAAATTCAATCAGGCCGAAATAAATCAAGAAACTTAAGGAACCTCTGATTAATTCTGGGCGAGCGGCTATGAGATTCGAAATGGTCTCCGGCAAGGCGCGGATCGCAGCTAATAGCTGGACTATTGGCAAGATTCGCAACGCCGCAGGGGGCCGTTTCGGACTCATAGACGCCGTTCATGAATTAATCAGAGGTTCCTTAAACGATGATCGGAATCAATTTGGGTCGAGAAGTGGCGTAGAAGTTATTCTAAGGCTCAGTTGATTCAGCAGTAAACCGCTCGAAGATTGAATTGTAGGCACGCTCGGCGGACCGATTGTCACAATATGCATGGAAAAAATCCCTGACGTGCTCATATGCCACGTCAGGTCTGACCTTGCCAGGTTTCTTTTCCGCTATTACCAAAGCCAAAGCATCGGCTAATTGCTCCAGGGTCCGAGCCTTCGGCCCAGGGGTCACGCTATCGAAATCGAACCTCAAACCGCGGCATTTACTAATATAGTTTTCAAAATCGTGGATAAAATAAATAATCGACTTACCGGTCAACATGAAATCATAAGCAACACTCGAATAGTCGGTAATCAAACCATCGACTTCCATAAACAAGGGGTATGCATCAACGGTTTTTTCAAGAAAATACACGTTTGCCAAGTTATTTTGCGGGTGTGGATTGGTGTCGGCGAAATGCTTATGCACGATAAACTTTGCTCCGCAATCGCCTAGCATTTGATTCCACTTGCTCCAGGAGAGAGGGAAAGCTTGGTCATTCGTATCGCGAAACGTGGGCATATATAAGAAAATGCCATTGCCGTTATCCCGCGCTTGTTGAATCCAGTTTTTTAAATCATCAGCGATCAAAATCCCGCCATTCTGATCAAAAATGATATCGTTTCGCGGCAAGCCCGTAATCGCAACAATATCGGCGGAAACGCCAAATGATGTTTGGGCTTCTTTAAGCTGTTGCTCGGATGCCGCCAGAACGAGATCAAGCTTGGTGCAATGCCAAGGAAGTAAATACCGCCAAAACATCTTCTGCCATATATGACCGTGGAACAGCTTGAACAATCGATTCGTCGGAATATCGATTTCCCGTTCAATCTTTTTTAGCCCTCCGACGCCGTGTTGCAAGTATATCCGTTTCGCGCCACGAGATGCCCAGTGATTAATATCCTTGGTATATCCATCAAAGATAAACACGCCTGCTCGGAGGCATACGAGAAGACCATCTACAGACCAGGCATGGTATGCACGATAGCCGTTGCTACGTAGTTCGTTGACAATGTCCTTGCGTCTGGAACCCATATCGCTTTGATCGGAGAATCTTTCTTAAGATTGCAATAGCGAAAAAGCGCTCCCGAGTTATCGGCAAAACGACGTCCATCCCAGCACCCAAAGACCCATGCGCGACGGTCTCGGGGGATAAATCCAGAGAGAAAGTACATAATAAAAAGTAGCGGTCTTAAACCGATACTTAGAATCACTTCTGTGCGCTTATTCATGCTCTCCAGTCCGTCGAGTCGAAAAAACCTATTTGGAAAATAACAGACAGAAGATTAATCTTGAGCGCGTTGGAATTTCTCCAACCCTCTGCGTTCGAAAGCGTCTGAAAACTCGAGTGTCGTACCCTAATCGAATTATGATCGCAGTAATAGCTATTAGCCTAAGATTAAACAATATATCGAGAAATCCCCACCCAGTCGCCATCTAAATCCAACCGTGCAAGAACGGCCAGATTCAGAATCGAACCGACCTGATCCCCAACTCCAACTGGCTAAAGACTGCCGCTTCTCGATTCGTCTGGGCGGCGCTGGGCAGAACCTCCGACAACACGCGCATCATGTTAGAGCTACACTGATGGAGCGACGAATCCGGGATGCGTCTGGTCTGCCTGCCTCAGGATTGTGAGAGTTTTGGGTAGTCAAATTCTGCCAGTGTGCAGTGCACTTTATGGAGTTCATCCCAGCCCGCTATATCCGCTTCCAGAAAAACCATGCCACAGGTTGGGACGTTGTCTATTGCTATCCCACTGAGCTGGTTCGTCAGATCGGTAATTCCCGGGTTGTGGCCGCAAACGACGATGTCGTTAAACGTGTTGTCCTGCTGCGCAATGACATCCAACAGAGCGGCTGGGGTGGCCAGGTAAAGCTCGGGCTCCGTCTGCAGAAATTCAATGGGGTAACCTATTTCCCGGGCGACCAACCGCGCCGTTTGGCGCGCTCGTTTGGCCGGGCTGGTTAGAATCAGGGAAGGGCGCGTTTTTTTCTGCAGCAATCGCCGTCCCATCATCGGTGCATCGCGTTCCCCGCGTTTGTTGAGCGGGCGATCGCGATCGTCCAACGATGGGTTGCTCCAACTTGACTTTGCGTGTCTTAGTAAGGTCAATCGTTTTTTCATGAATCAGAGCAGGCCCGCTTCGAGCTGCGCCGATTCAGACATCATGGTCTGATTCCAGGGCGGGTCAAGCACCAATTCTACATCGACTTTGCTGACGGTCGGGATAATGCCGACTTTGTCACGGACATCCTGAACAAGGATTTCACCCATTCCGCATCCGGGTGCCGTCAACGTCATCTGGATATATACATAGCGACTTCCGTCGGGTAATTTTGAGATCCCGCAATCGTAGATTAGCCCCAGGTCGACAACGTTAATTGGAATTTCCGGGTCATAGACGGTTTTCATCTGTTCCCAGGCGAGTACCGCGAACTCTTCATCTGTCGCATCGCTGGGTAGTTCCGGGGGTTTGATCGGATCCTTTCTTAATGCGTCAGCATCGAGGCCGCTGATCCGCAATAGATTACCCTCGAAATAGATCGTGAAGCAGCCTCCCAGGGCTTGCGTGATGTAAACCAGGGCACCTTTCTCTAAAGTGACTGGGTAGCCGTCGGGCACGATGATTGCATCGCAGTCCCGCGCCAGCGTCACTGGTTCGCTATTGGGCCCGAACATCTTCTTCTCCATTTAGCTCCGTTGTGACCGGTGACGAGTCATCGCACAGAGCAGCCTTCAGGGTTTTCCACGCCAGCGTTGCGCATTTGATCCGCGACGGATATGCACGAACGCCGCCGAGTGCCGCCATGTCACCGATATCCGAGGAAACTGCTTCCTCGTCCGGCTGGTCCGCTGTGGTTCCGCGAAATTGCGACATGATCCGATCCACTTCTTCGCCGGCGGCCTGCAACGATTTGCCGGCAATGATGTCCGTCATGATGGATGCTGATGTCATTGCGATCGCACATCCCGTGCCTTCAAAAGCGATCTCGGTGATGTCATTTTCGTTCAAGCGCAGGTATACGGTAATCTTGTCGCCGCACAGCGGGTTATAGCCCTGCACGGTTCGATCCGCGGGTTCCAGCCGGCCGAAGTTATGCGGGTGCCGGCTGTGCTCGAGCACGGTCGTCCGGTACAGGTCCTGGAGTTGCTGTTCACTGCCCATCATCGAAACATCTTGATCGCCAGTGCCAGGCCGTTGACGAGTTGATCGATGTCCTGTTCATTGTTGTAAAACGCCATTGATGCGCGGGCGGTACCGGCGATACCGAAATATTCCATGACCGGCATGGCGCAATGGTGCCCGGTTCGGATCGCAACACCCTGATGGTCGAGAATCGTCCCTAGGTCATGCGGATGAATATCGCCCAGATTAAATGAGATCACGCTGGCTTTTTTCTCTGCCGTTCCAAACAATCGAATCCCGTCAACGGCGCGGATAAGGTTTGTTGCGTAGTCCAATAATCTCGCTTCGTATCGGCTGATCTCATCCATGCCGATTTCCAGCAGATAATCCACGGCGACCCCGAGACCGATGGCGCCGGCGATATTCGGCGTGCCCGCCTCAAATTTGTAAGGGAGTTCATTAAAGGTCGTGCCACTGAAACTGACACTCAGAATCATGTCGCCTCCGCCTTGATACGGGGGTAATTTTTCCAGCCATTCTTCGCGACCGTAGAGCACACCGATACCGGTAGGGCCAAACATCTTATGCCCCGAGAAAGCGTAGAAATCACATCCCAGTGCCCGCATATCTACACTCTGGTGCGGCACAGCCTGCGCGCCGTCGAGTAGAACCGGAATATCGCGTTCCTTGGCTGCGGCGATGAATTTCTCGACCGGCGTGACAGTTCCGAGTGCGTTTGAGACATGAGACAGGGCCAGCAATCGAGTTCGCGGTCCCCAGTAATGCCGTGAATTCATCAAAAATAATCTCACCGCGATCATTGATCGGAATGACCTTGAGCACTGCGCCCGTTCTGTCGCACAACATCTGCCACGGCACGATATTCGAATGGTGTTCCAGGTGGGAAATGATAATTTCGTCGCCGTCACCGAGCAGCGTTCGCCGAAACTTGTTGCGACAAGATTTATCGCTTCCGTGGTGCCTCGGGTGAAAATAATTTCACGTGTGGAAGCGGCGTTGATAAAGGATCGAATTTTTTCGCGTGCGCCTTCATAAGCTTCCGTCGCCCGGTGGCTTAACGTATGCACGCCACGATGCACATTGGCATGATCGTGCTCGTAATAGTTACTAATGGCGTCGATAACGACCCGGGGCCGTTGGGAAGATGCCGCGTTGTCGAGAAAGGCCAGTGGATGGCCGTGGATGGATTGCTGCAGTATCGGGAAATCCTTGCGGACCTGCTCGACGGTAAAACCGAGCGAATTCGGCTGCTCTGCTTTTGACGTAGTCATTGCCATGATTCAGCCTGGAAGTCTCTCTGCCACTATGGCTTCAATGTATTTCTGCAATGCTTCTACTTTGATGTGATGCACAATTTCACGGGCAAATGCGCTAATCAACATTTGTCTGGCTTGCGCTTTCGGTATGCCACGCGCCTGAAGATAGAAAATGGCATTTGTGTCCAATTGCCCGGTCGTGGCGCCATGGCTGCATTTCACATCATCGGTGTAAATCTCAAGTTCCGGTTTGGTATCGACTTCGGCGGCGGATGATAGTAAGAGATTCCTGTTATTAAGCTGAGCGTCTGTCTGATCTGCACCGGAGTGGACTATGATCTTACCGTTAAAAATTCCCCGGCCTCGATCGTCGATAACACCGCGATAGTTTTCCCGGCTCGTGGTGCATTCGCCAAGATGATCGATACGTGTATGGTTATCCACGTGGCGTTCGCCATCGACCAGAAACAGGCCGTACAGATTGGCGGTGGAACCCGTTCCATTCAAATGTACTTGCAAATCATTACGCGCGAGTTTGCTGCCCAGGTCAATGTGCAGGGCTTCAAGGTGACTGTCCTCGGCCAGGCTGACGTGCTGGGCGGCCAGGTGATAGGCATCCTGACCGTCCTCCTGGAGTTTGACGTAGTCGATGGTCGCACCTCTCGCGCAATCGATTTCGGTGATTGCGTTAGTCAGCCCCGCGCCTTGCCCAATGTGGTGCTCGATGAGCACCGCCTGGCTGTTTTCCTCCAGGCGCAGCCATATTCGTGGCTGAATACTGGCAGGCTGTCCATCGGAGACAAATACTACATGAATCGGTATAGATACCGCTTTACCGGCTGCTATGGTGATTACGAGTCCGTCCATCAGAAATGCGGTATTTAAGGCAGCTAAGCGGAAAGAATCGAATTGCGCATGTTGACCAAGATGTTGCTGAACCTTCCTTTGAACTTCATCATCGGCGCCGCGAAGTGTTCCGATTTCGATTCCGGCATCGAGATCTGGCAGCTTTGATAAGTCTTGCCGGAATTGACCGTTAGCAACAACCACCGTGTAGCAGCCAGCTATTTCGTCCAATCGCGCCAGCAGTTCGGAAATGACCTCCGGGTTAGCCGCCGTCGGTAATTGTTTGAGGTAGGTTGCGCTGCGATCGGCAACTTTCGTCAGATTCGTGTATTTCCAGTCTTCATCGTGAGTGGTGGGGAAACCGCTGCGCGAAAAAGCGCGCATTGCCCGCTCCCTGATCGGTTGCAACCAGCCGGTATCAATGACGCCATCGCTCTGACTGAAGATCGCGTGAGCCTGACGATGAGCCGCCAACACGTCCTTTTCCGCGATGTTGGTCGATTCGGTCATGGTGCTCAGGCCGTTGCCTCGTTAAGAACCCAGTCATAGCCCTGAGCTTCAAGTTCTATAGCGAGATGCTTGTCACCGGATTTGATGATTCGGCCATCGGCCAGAACGTGAACAAAGTCCGGCTCTACATAATCGAGCAATCTCTGGTAGTGGGTGATTAGCACGAAGCTTCGTTCACTATCGCGCAGCGAGTTGACGCCGTTAGCTACAATTTTCATCGCATCAATATCCAGCCCGGAGTCGGTCTCGTCGAGAATAGCCAGCTTTGGCTCAAGCACGGCCATCTGAAATACTTCATTACGCTTCTTTTCGCCACCGGAAAAACCTTCGTTGACACTGCGATTGAGAAAGCTTTCGTCCATTTGCATTAACTTCGCTTTTTCCCTGACGAACTTCAAAAACTGAATGGCATCCATCTCCGGTTCGCCAAGAAATTTTCGACGTGCATTCAGCGCAGCCTTGAGCAGGTAAACATTGTTCACCCCTGGAATTTCAATGGGATACTGGAAGCCGAGAAACAATCCGCACCAGGCACGGTTCTCCGGGGGCATGGCGAGCAGGTCCTGGTCCAGGTAGCGTACCGATCCGCCCGTCACTTCGTAGCCATCTCGCCCGGCCAGCACATGGGCGAGGGTGCTTTTACCGGATCCGTTCGGGCCCATGATCGCGTGTACTTCACCAGCGTTGACGGCAAGGCTCAGGCCTTTAAGGATCGGCGTTTCGCCGACCGTGACCTGCAAATTTTCTACGTTTAACATCATCTGTATTTCTAACCTACTGCACCTTCCAGGCTGACGTTCAAAAGGGCTTGTGCTTCGACGGCAAATTCCATGGGTAATTCGCGGAATACGTCTTTGCAGAAGCCGTTAACAATCATGTTGACTGCGTCTTCCTCGGAAAGACCGCGTTGCCGGCAATAAAAAAGTTGGTCATCGGCGATTTTCGATGTCGTCGCTTCATGTTCCACGATCGCCGAAGGGTTTTTGATTTCCATGTATGGAAATGTATGTGCGCCGGATTTTTTCCCCATTAGAAGCGAATCACACTGCGTGTAATTACGGGCATTCTCTGCTGTCGGGAAAATCTTGACGAGCCCACGGTAGGACTGTTGCGCGCGACCGGCGGAAATGCCTTTGGAGACGATCGTGCTGCGCGTATTGCGGCCGATATGAATCATTTTCGTGCCGGTATCAGCCTGTTGCAGGTTGTTGGTCACCGCCACGGAATAAAACTCGCCAACTGAATTTTCACCGCGCAGTACACAACTCGGGTATTTCCAGGTGATTGCCGAGCCTGCTTCTACCTGCGTCCAGGAAACCTTCGAGTTGGCGCCGCGGCAATCGGCACGCTTGGTAACGAAGTTATATATGCCGCCTATTCCCTGTTCGTCGCCGGGGTACCAGTTCTGCACAGTGGAGTACTTTATTTCGGCATCTCGTAATACGATGAGTTCCACGACGGCCGCATGCAATTGATTTTCATCGCGCATTGGTGCCGTGCAGCCTTCGAGGTAACTGACGTGACTACCTTCATCGGCAATGATCAGCGTTCGTTCGAATTGACCCGTTTTTGCTTCATTGATGCGGAAATAAGTCGAAAGCTCCATAGGGCAGCGCACGCCCTTGGGGATATAAACAAAAGACCCGTCGCTGAAAACGGCCGAATTCAACGTGGCGAAAAAATTGTCACGATAGGGAACCACGGTGCCCAGGTATTGTTCGATCAGGTCCGGGTGCATTCTGACCGCTTCAGAAAACGGGCAAAAAATAACACCGGCTTCGGCAAGTTTCTCTCTGAAGGTAGTGGCAACCGACACGCTATCGAATACCGCATCGACCGCTACCCCGGCCAGCGCCGCTCGTTCGTGGAGCGGAATGCCGAGCTTTTCGTAGGTCTCAAGCAGTTTCGGATCGACCTCCTCAAGGCTTTTCGGACCATCATCTTTCGATTTCGGCGCCGAATAATAGGAGATATCGTCGTAATCGATCGGCCGCAGATTCAATTTGGCCCAATCAGGTGACCGCTGCGTCAGCCAATGGCGGTAGGCTTTCAGGCGCCAGTCCAGCATGAACTGCGGTTCCTGCTTTTTTCCGGAGATCAGCCGGATTACATCCTCATCGAGGCCCGGCGGCACCGTGTCGCTTTCAATATCCGTGACGAAGCCGTGGCGATATTTTTGCGCGACGAGCTGTTCTAATTCCTGATTTTTCGTTGACATTGGCGTGTCTCGTTTACAGTCCGCTGAAGTTACTCGGTTTCAAATTCTTTCAATGAACCGGTTTGCACGATGCGATCGATGTTCAGAGGAGGGAACACTCGCGGCGGGTGCCCAAGATCAGCGAGCGTAATCCCCGTCAATGCAAGACGAATGGCCTTATTGATTTTCTGCCAGGCATCGCCGACCTGACACATAGATTCCAATTCACAGTGGCTCTCAATCGTGCTGCATTCGGTGATCGCCACCGGGCCTTCCAGTACATTGAGAATTTCCGCCGCATTGATCGAATCAGGGCTTCGTGCCAGCCGATAACCACCCTCGGCGCCGCGCACAGAATCCACGAGTCCGGTTCTGGCCAGTACCTTCAATAATTTCTGTACCGTCGGCTGGGCGACATGCGTGCCCAGCGCAACGTCGCTGGCGGAACACAGGCGATCTTCGTGTTGCGCCAGGTATACCAGCAGCATGGTGCCGTAATCTGTCAGGCGACTGATGCGGAACATAGTCGATCCAGTTAGCTAAAGAGGACCATTTTAGTCCAAATTGCAGCCAGAGTGAAGTGGTTGTTGGGTTCCCGGGGCTTATTGGCCGGAATCTGATATCCTCTCCCGCAGGCCGGTCGGGACGACTCCGGCGGCCCTAGCGGTGATCAACAATGGAGATGAGACTATGGTCGGACAGGATTTGGCGTCGATTGCGCAGGCGATAGCCGCCCCGGGTAAAGGGATTCTAGCCGCGGACGAAAGCAGTCCGACAATAAAAAAACGGTTTGATACGATCGGTGCGGAGTCGACCGAGGAAAATCGCCGAACATACCGGGAGATGTTATTTACGACAGCTGGCACCGCCGACTACATCAGTGGCGTCATCCTGTTCGACGAAACCATACGCCAGTCGACTTCCGAGGGCACGCCTTTTGCGCAATACCTGACGGACCTCGGAATTATTCCCGGTATCAAGGTCGATAAGGGCGCGAAGCCGCTGGCCGGGTTTCCCGGAGAAACAGTGACGGAAGGATTGGACGGTTTGCGTGACCGTCTGGCCGAGTATTATGAATTTGGCGCCCGGTTCGCCAAATGGCGGGCGGTGATTAACATAGGCGACGGTATTCCGACAGATTTCTGTTTGCAGGCCAATGCCCATGCTTTGGCGCGGTATGCGGCGCTCTGTCAGGAAGCCAATATCGTTCCAATCGTTGAGCCGGAAGTTTTGATGGACGGTTCCCACGATCTGGCGCGATGTGAAGCGGTGACCACGGCGACTCTCGATAAAGTTTTTGCGCAACTGGTGGCACACAGAGTGGATTTGTCCGGCATCATACTGAAGCCGAACATGGTGATTTCCGGCGCAGACTGTGCGAAACGTGCCGGTGTCCAGCAAGTGGCTGAAGCAACGGTCCGCTGCATGACGGCGAATGTACCCGGAGAGGTGCCCGGCATTGCCTTTCTGTCCGGCGGGCAAACTGCTGAAGAAGCCACGGCTCATCTGGGAGCGATGAATGCGATGGGCAAGCATCCGTGGCAACTGACCTTTTCCTACGGTCGCGCATTGCAGGCGCCCGCGCTGAGTGCCTGGCAGGGAGATGCCGCGAATTACCAGGCAGGCCAGGCCGCGTTCATCAAGCGCGCAAAGTTAAATAGCCTGGCGCAAAAAGGTAGCTATAACGCTGATCTTGAAGCAGCCTGAGGCGGTCTATTAATGTCCGGCTGTGTTCGGTGCGTGGCCCGATGCTGAGGTACCTGGAACTTCGATGAGTTGTGCTGTCTAGATCAATATTACCTTGCCCGAGTGCCAGGAGCTGGATGATGAGATTGAAGTGGATTGAACGTTTATTGTTTTGCGTGGCTATCGGCATTGTCTCGTTTTTCGCATGGGCTCAAGCTGCGCCCGACGGTAGCCCGGACAGCCCGGCTGCGGAAAATTCGGCACAAACGCCGAATGAAATCGTCACGATAGCGTCGACGGCAATTGCCGAGAAACTGGATGGTCGCAAAGAGTATTTGAAGGAGCATTCGGCGGAACTCTATGCCCTGGTCAATGAACTTCTTCTGCCGCATTTCGATACTCGCTTCGCGGGACGCCTGGTATTGGGAAATCACTGGCGAAGTGCGACGGATGAACAACGTGCCCGGTTTGTTGACGTGTTCTACCGTTTCCTCGTGCAGAGTTATGCTGATGGCATCCTGGGATTTGAACAGGAGTCGCTGATTATTTTGCCGCCGGATGGTGATTTGGACGAGAAACGTGCGATCGTAAAAACAACCATCCGCATGGATGACGGCACCGTAGTTCCGGTTAATTACAGCATGCGCAACTCCTCGGCCGGCTGGCGCGTTTACGATGTTCGTATCGAGGGTGTCTCCTATATCCGGAACTACAGAAATCAACTGAATGCGGAAATCAGAGCGCTTGGCCTCGATGCCGTGATCGAACGATTACAGGAGGAGATTTCCGCGTCGGCCGCACCGAAGGATTCCTGATCGTCACTCAGAAGTCATCGAATTCTTCGTCATCGAAATCTTCGTCGTCGAAGAACAGATCTTCGTCCGGGAGATTCCCGTCATACCGTAAATATCTGCGGTTTTGCAGGTAGGCGTCGCGCACGAAAGCATACGGGTCGAATGCTCGCTGCAGTTCTTTGTCGATGCCCAGCAAAGTCGAGCGCAGGTGAATGAAGTACATGATATTGATTTTCGTTCGCAAGCTGCTGTTGCTCATCTGTACCTGCGGATGATAGAGAGCGTCGAACAAGTTACCGACGCCGCTGCTTACGGTACGCGGCCCGAATAAAGGCACCACCAGGTACGGACCCGCTGGAATGCCCCAAACTTCCATAGTTTGTCCGAAGTCTTCGTCATGCCGCGCCAGTCCGATGTCCGTGGCTGGATCGAGAAACCCAGCCAAACCCAGGGTACTGTTTAACGCAAGCCTTCCGGTGTCTGAAGCTGCCTGGGTGAACTTGCCTTGCAACAGCGCGTTGACGATATCCATGGGATATCCGAGATTGTCGTAGAAATTATTGATTCCCGTGCGGACAACGGCTGGAAAAAGCCACTCATAACCCTTGGCGATAGGCCGCAGGACGTACTTGTCGCCGAAATCATTGATTTTGTAGCTGACGCGATTAATCGGTTCGAATGGATCGTTAATATCCTGCTTCGCGCCATTGTCAGTGGCGCAGCCGCTGAAAAGCACCGCCAGGAGTACCACGATCAAGTATTTAAACGGCGTCCGCGGTTTGCCGTCAGTCATTCCTATTTTCCGCGATTAGCTGATTGGTGCTCCGATGGTCTTGGCATGTATTCCTGGATTTGCTGCAGGCGTGATCGGAAGCGCGCCTGTTGCACCGGATCCAGATCGGGCATACCCAGCGCCAGACGGAGTTGGTCTGAAGCCATCATCAGGTCGCCGGTGAGCAGATGATATTCCGCCATATAGTAATGAGCATCCGCAACATCACCGGCAGCGCTGGCGGCCAGCGCAATCAGTCTGACCTGTTCCGGTGTCGGCGGGACCTGGTTGTAAAGGTCGAGCAGAATCTTATGCGCCTGACCCGGCTCATCGTTCCGATATAAAGCTTCCGCATAATGGATTGTTAACGGTACGTTGCGTGGAAATAATTTTATTGCATCCGCATATGTGGCAATTGCGCCGTCTGTATCGCCGAGCGCAAGTTGCGTTGCTGCAAATCCGGTATGGAAGTGAATGACTCTGTCGTTAGCCTTGAGTAGCGCGGCGAATTTTTCCTGCGCGGCTTCATTCTCGCCGAGTTCCATCTGCGCCAGGGCTATTCCGTATTCAGTGCCGATATCGCCGGCTCGCTCGGGATCGTCACGGTTGCCAAGAAAATGTTTCAGAGCGTCTTCCGGCGTCCTGCTGCCGAGGAGTCGCAATCGGGCTCGCGTCAGGCTGTAGCCCGTCGCATCCTGAGTATCGACATCCGGATACTGTGCCGCGCGCGCGCGCGTTTCAGCGATGCGGTTGACCGTTACCGGGTGAGTTCGCAGAAATTCAGGTGCCTGGAAGGATGATGCAGCGGTTTGGCGTCCGAGCGTTTCGAAAAAATCCGGCATCCCGTAGGGATCAAAGCCGCTGCCGGCAAGTACGCCGACGCCAACGCGATCCGCCTCGTACTCGTTGGCGCGCGTGAAGTTGATCTGCTGTTGGATGGAGATGCTCTGTGCCGCGGCCACTGCGCCTGAAATTACGTCACCGCTGCCGCTGACTGCGCCGAGCAAGATGGCACCCAGCATCGCCGCCATATTCAATATGCTGGCGCGCTGGTTTGCGAATATTGCCCGCGAAATATGTCGTTGGGTGACATGGGAGATTTCATGGGCCATTACACCGGCCAGTTCACTTTCGTTTTTGGTGGCCAGCAAGAGGCCGGAGTGTATGCCGATGTAACCGCCGGGCAACGCAAATGCATTGATTGCCGGATCGTCGACGACGAAAAAGGTAAAACGAAAGTCACCGTCTTGAGCATTAGCGGAGAGTTTCTGACCGACATCCTGAATATATTCCTGGATCTCCGGATCCGTAACAACACGTTCGGTAGCGCGAAGGCTCCTGTAGATTGACCGGCCGATCTGCAACTCTTTTTCTTTGCTAAGGATGGTATCCGCCGGGCTGCCGATGTCAGGCAGATCCTCACCTGCCGCGAATACCGGCTGAACGGTCAGGGTGCACAGCAGTGCGAAAATAATTAGTTTTCTTGAATTCATACTCAGCACACTACTGCAGTGCAAGCACCGCTTCGAGGACAACTTCAACGTGGCCCTTGACCTTTACCCTGCGCCATTCCCTTTGAAGTTTGCCATCTTCATCAATCAGAAAGGTGCTTCTTTCTACTCCAATGACTTTCCGGCCATACATATTTTTTTCTTTGATCACGTCGAATAACTGGCAGGCCTTTTCATTGGCATCTGAAAGTAGATCGAATGGAAACTTAAACTTTGCCTTGAATTGTTCGTGCGAGGCAATGGTATCTCTGGATATGCCCAATATTACCGTGTTGCGACGCTTGAATTTCAGGTGGTTTTTTTTGAAGTCACAGCCCTCTGTTGTGCAACCGGGCGTATTGTCCTTCGGATAAAAATACAACACGATAATTTTGCCGCGCAAGGATTTCAGGTCGACCGTTTTGTCGCCTGTCGCCGGCAATTTAAATCTGGGCACGACTCTGCCAATTTGAATATGACCCACTGTTATATTTCCTGTTGACTAAAGTATCTGCTAGCAGGCTGTTGAATACCCCTCAGACGGCACAATACTGCGTTAAGAATCGGCTCACAATGCTCATGTACTGGTGTGTACACTGCGCTTGCTCACCGATTCTTGCCTTGTCTTGCGCCCCGAAGGAAGTGCCCTTGGGGTGCACCCGTCTGAGACTTTTTCAACAGCCTGCTAGACGGAGTAGGGTAAAACTGATTTTGTAGCGCACTCGTCGCGTATCGAAGCTCAGCGTTCTGCCGGCTCTATAATAGCGTCAAGGTTTTCCTCGTCACAAAAGGCGAGAAAATCCTCACGAAGATTAGCGACTTGCATACGCGCAGGTATATTAACCGTCATGTGTACGCTAAACATCGCGGCACCCGTATGCGGTGCATTGTAGCGGCGAGTATTCATCTCTGCTATTTGGACTTCGCGGGAGGCAAAAAATTCAGAAAGACTGAGTACGATACCTTCGTGATCCAGAGTTACGATATCGATATGGTAGGGGGCAGAATTCGGATCCGCGCTCGGTGTACTGTCTCGGATAGTGATGGTGAGATCGGCACGCTGCGCCAGGTCCGCCAGTTTCTCGCGGATCTTCGCGATCGCTGCCCAATTGCCGGCTATCAGCATCAGAACCGCGAATTCAGACCCGAGGGCGATCATGCGGCTTTCCTGAATATTGCCGGCCGCATCGGTCACGATTGCGCTCAGATCGCGAACAAGACCCGCGCGATCAGGCGCAATAACCGTTACAGCCAGCAGCTTTTCCATGTGTCAATGTCGTCCTTTTCATCGAAACTGGCGCAGTCTAGTCGTTAATATACCGGTATCCAGGCAGCACAGCGACATTTGTGCGCAGGTCCGAAAGGTGCCATGCAGTGCCTGGGGGCGGTGGATCAGCCAGCCGCCTTGCGATCAGTATAGGCCCTCTATACCATCGCCGGTCTATTCGGAGATGGCTTAAATCAAGATGATTACCGGTAGCCTGGCCGCTCTTGTAACCCCCATGCACAGTGATGGCCGCATAGATCATAGTTGCTTCCGGCGGTTGATCGACCTGCACGTCGAGGCCGGCACGGCCGGGCTCATCATCGCGGGCACCACAGGTGAATCGGCAACGCTGGAAAAGTCCGAGCACATCGAGCTGGTGCGGGTCGCAACCGAGCACGCAGCCGGCCGGATTCCGATCATTGCCGGTACCGGCTCCAATTCCACCCGGCAGACGATCGAGTTGTCGTTGGCGGTTGGCCGCTTTCCGATCGACGCCTACCTGGTGGTAGTGCCGTATTACAATAAGCCCAGCCAGGACGGGCTGTTCCGGCATTTTGCCGCGATAGCGGACGCCGTCGAGAAGCCGGTGTTGTTATACAACGTGCCCGGAAGAACGGCGGCGGACCTCCAACCCGAGACCGTCATCAGGCTTGCTGAACATGACCGGATTATCGGCATAAAGGAAGCGACAGCCGATCTGTCGCGAATTCCGGTGTTGCGGGAAGGGTGTGGCAGCGCCTTCAGCCTGTACAGTGGTGATGATGGGACAGGCCGCGAATTCATGTTGCAGGGCGGACAGGGTGTTATTTCAGTGACTTCTAACCTGGCACCACGACAAATGGCCGATATGTGTGCCGCAGCGATTGACGGCGATGCGGCAAGCGCCGCTGAAATTGATTCATGCCTTGCGGATCTGCATCGGAATCTGTTCGTGGAATCGAACCCGATTCCGGTGAAATGGGCAATGGAGCGCATGGGATTGATCCCGGGCGGCATTCGATTGCCACTGACACCCCTGGCTGCTGAGTATCACCCGGTCGTCGAAGCCGCACTGCGGAAGGCCGATTTGCTTTGAACGGTCGGGGTTTACCTGCCGCGAGTTTGCCGGGCTGGGTCGTCTTGATTTCACTCGCGGTCTCGCTCAGTGGATGTTTTTCCGGCGGTAAAAGTACAGCCTGCTATAAACCGCAGGAGTACCACAGTAGTATTGAAATCGAAAAATTACAGGTTCCCGACGATCTCGACCCACCGAATCGAGAGACGGCCTTGGTGATAGCGGAGGGGCCACGGGCTACAGAGCCGGTACCAAGGAACCAGCCCTGCCCGGAACAGCCGCCAGATTACTTTGGTTTAGATTCCGAAGTGAAGGTCGCCGCCGCGCCCGCTGCTGCTTCAGCTGCTGCCGCTTCAGCTTCAGCTGACGCCGTGTCCCAAGGCGCATTTCGTGATGAGCGGGCCGGCGAATGGAACCTGTCACTGCAGGCTGTCTACCTCGGCTCGAAGAGCAGCTCCGGCAGCAACGGCTCGAGTATCAACGTCCAGGACGACTGGGGCCTGGGTTTCATGGTCGGCTATAACTTTACGAACCATCTCGCGCTCGGTTTCGAGATGAATTTTCTGGAGCCGCGATATGACTATACGTTCGTGCTGGACGAACCCGACTCCACACCGCAGACCATCAGTGAAAAGTTGACGATGTTCAACGGCCTGCTGACGGGCACGTATAACGTCCTGGAAGGCCCGGTGACGCCGTTCGTTGATCTTTCGCTGGGTTTGACAAACCTGGATTCCAACGTCGCCGATGGGCCACCGACCACCGGGTGCTGGTGGGATTACTGGTGGGGTTATGTTTGCCGAAGTTGGTGGAGTACCTACAGCGATACGAGCTTCAGTTATGGTGGGGCGCTTGGTATACGCTGGGACATCAACAGCGCCATATTTCTTCGCGCGAGCTATAACCTGCTGAGGATTGACACCGGCAGCAGCTCCAGCGATCCGACATTGGACATGGGCCGCATCGAGATCGGCTGGCGTCGCTGAGTGCTTTAAGTCGGTTCCGGGGCTAAAATAACTCTTTGAAAAACCAATTAAACGGAGAGGTGGCCGAGTGGTCGAAGGCGCTTGATTGGAATTCAAGTATACGGTAACCCCGTATCGCGGGTTCGAATCCCGCCCTCTCCGCCATAGATATGTCTCTTATATATCAATATATTAAGAGACTTAATTAAAGTAAAAAAACACCCGTTTATCCGCGGGTTTGGCGTGATTCGATATAGGTACCTGGTACTACGATCGCCAGGTTAACGCGAATCTATGGGTGTTTTGTCGCGAAGTCTCTGTTCGCGAATTTGGCAGTACCACTCAGCCCGTTGGGAAGCCCAGATGGCGACGTTGCTCAGGCCAGGTGAGGGGCAAGGTGCCACCGCGCAGGATGCGATCGAGCGTCAATTCGACTGGCTGCGTCCCGGTGATGATTGCTTCCACGATGTTCGGCGCGAGGAAGGCGAGTCGAAGCACCCGCGTCACATAAGAACCGGTGAGATTTTCTGCAACCGCGATTTCACTCACCGATGAGACTTGACCGGCCTTCAAGGATTGTAGCCAATCATACGCGCGACCGAGTGCTTTAATCAGCGCCGGATCGGGGTTGCGCTGCACCGCGCCCGCTGGATTTTCCATGACGATCTTCAATTGCACGCCACGCGTGCGGACACGTGCCGGAATCTTCAGTACGCAGATGTCGCTTGCATCGGTTTTGGATGTGTCGGGGCGAAGTGCCAGTGCAGTCCGCAGTTGGGTCTTTGAGACATATATAAGGACCAGCGCTTCGGCCAGAACAACTTTATGGAGGAGGGGAGCGAGTATCCTGGCTGCGGTGGTCGGCTCGGCTTGGCGAAGGTTTTTCTGCAATTGGCGAGCTGCGCCGATGACACGATTGATTTCGGCAGCACGGATCTTTTCGTCAGCCAATAGGCCGAGTAGTCGGGGTGGCGTGGACAGTAGATCGGCGATGCCATCAATCACGAGGCCCTCAATCTCCTGTGCCGGAATCCGCCGGATTGGCGTGGCGGTCGGGCCGTCGCCAGTGATCAATGCTCGATCGATGTAGTATCTATAGCGACGTTTATGCTTAACGCTGTGTGAGGGTGTGAACTTGTGACCTTGTGCGTCGACCAGTAATCCGGCGAGTAAGGCCGGCGCTTTGGCGTTGGTGCGGGTGCGGTGTTGCAGAGCATTGTCGGCGAGCTGGTCCTGAACACTCTGCCAGGTTGCAGGATCAATAATGGCCTGATGCAAGCCGGGATAGGTTGTGCCTTTATGCCCGATCAAACCGGCGTAGATGGGGCTATTGAGGATACGGTAGAGGTGGCCACGGCTGAACGGCTGACCCCCAACGATCTGGCCGGCGCCCCGATCGCGCACCTTGGTGCGCAATGCCAGCCGCCGAGCCTCGCGATGCACCGATGCCACGCAACCGTGCTCGCGATACAGTCGATACAGTAAGCGCACTGTCTCCGCTTCAGTTGGATTGATCACCAGAGCGCGTTCCACCGCGTCATAGCCGAGGGGGACATTGCCGCCCATCCACAGCCCTTTCTTTTTCGAGGCGGCGATCTTGTCGCGGATGCGCTCGCCGGTAATCTCGCGCTCGAACTGTGCGAAGGACAACAGCACGTTGAGCATCAAGCGGCCCATGGAGGTGGTGGTGTTGAACTGCTGGGTGATCGAGACGAAGGAGACGTTATGCGCATCAAAGAGTTCGGCCAGACGTGCGAAGTCCGTCAGCGAGCGGGTCAGGCGGTCAATCTTGTAAACCACGATGACATCGACACGTTTACGCCTGACTTCATCCAACAGCCGTTGCATGGCCGGGCGCTCGATGGTGCCACCTGAATGCCCGCCATCATCGAACCGGCCTGAGTGCACCCGCCAGCCTTCGCGCGCTTGGCTTTTTATGTAGGCCTCACAGGCTTCGCGCTGGGCATCCAGCGAGTTGAAGTCCTGGTCGAGACCTTCCTCCGACGACTTGCGCGTGTAGATGGCGCAGCGGATGAGCGGTCGGTGGGTCATCAGAGCGCGTTACCCTGGCTCGGCCGGCGTTCTTGTCTGTTGATCGAGACCGAAGAACCGCGGCCCGGACCAGCGGGTGCCGGTGATCTGCCGGGCGATCGCTGACAGTGATCCGAAGCGCTGCCCCTGCCAGGCGAAACCGTCCGTTAGCACTTCGACGACCTGGGTCTCACCCCGCCATTCGCGGAATAAGCGACTCCCAGGTGCCAGCGATGGGGCGCGTGCCGGTTGTCGCTGCGGATCCCCATCCTGGCCCGCCGACTGGCGTTGCAAGCGGCGCACCAGGGCCGGTTTTAGGCTACCAGACGCGCGCGCCTGGACTTCGTAGGCGATGGCGCGGCGAAGCAGATCGTGGCTGAGGTGGCTGGGTGCGGCCTTGCCGAACCGGGCTTGCCACTCCGATCGCAGTGCTGCGGTACTCAGCGCACCCAGGTTCCGGAGCTGCTGTGCCAAGGGCACTGCGGGGTCAGGCGCCATGACCGGACTTCGCCACTTCAGCATCGATACGGTAGCGCCGACCGCTATCGCCGGCTTCTGAAATCAGCGCTAAGCCGAGCCGCTTTCGCACCGTGCCGGACAGGAATCCGCGCACCGAGTGGGCCTGCCAACCGGTGGTTTTCATCAACTCGGGTAGGGTTGCGCCGTCCGGCCGTTTTAGTAGGGTAAGCACCGCCGCCGTCTTGCTCGTGGGCTGCCGACCACGCCCGGCAGAGGCTGTTTTCGCGGTCTTGGTTCGGGCCGTCATCTTGCGCTTTGCAGTTCGACGGTTTTTGTTGCGGGATGCGGGCTGCTTGGCTTGGGTTGTCGTCGCGTCGTTCATCTTGGGGCTCCTGTATCATGGCACCGGACCGTGTGTCCGGTGCTTCCACCACCCCAAGCCCGGCGCAGGGACCAGGCGGTCGCTGGCGGGGGTCACCAGCGACACCGTCATTGACGCTTGCCGGGCGCTCAAAGTCCACCCTTCGTTCGCGATCTGCAGTCAGCGGCTAAATGTAGAGCCCACCGGGGCCATTCCCGCTGGGAAGATCCATCCGCGAATCGTGGCGATACCCGCCAATCGGGGTAAACGTGGACCGCGGAAATCCCCTGATCCGGACACGTTTTAGGTATTGGGAGAGGCTATCGACGATATCGTCGTGCTTACCCCGCGGGAACTTGGTGACCTCGTCTTTGAGCGCGTCAATCCAAGGGGCGCCGCGCTTTAAGAAGACGTTGCCGGCTTCGATGGCAGGGGTTTCGACTCGCAGGCGGTTTTCCTTGTCGCCGCGCGGGATATTCGGGAGGACCAGAAAGTCCCATTTACTACGATGTGCCTGGATCAGCGCGGTACCGGTGCCGGTATCCTCAATGATGACTTCATCGGCCATCCACTTACCGGCGTGCTCCGGTAACAACCGATTCAGATCGGGGAACTCCAGGCGCTCGCGAAAGACATCGAGGAGATACGAGCGGCCATCAAGATACAGCCACGTGGTGCACACGCTGTAGTCGTTGTTAGCACCGGTTTTGAAGGCGGTATCCCAACTTTGGATGATTACGCCGCCTAGGAGGTGCAATTCGTCGTACCACTGAAACCACTCCCAGCGAATGATCCAACCGTCGGGCGGCACTGGATGGAGAAGGTACTGGGCGGAGAACACCAACTCCCCCATTTGCGCACGCATGGCGGCCAAGGTGGCCAAGGATTCCCGCTCGGGATGCAGCGCCTCACCCGCGTTGCGGCGGTGGACGCGACCGTCTCCAATGGGGATAACTGCATCGGCGGGGGCAATGGCGGGGAGGCACAAGACCGTTAGTGGGGCTGCGCTCATTGGGCTACCTCCCAGTCGCTCATCTGCATGAGGAAGCCGGCCAGATCGTTCTCGTGCAGCCGCTGCATGATGACGATGATCACGTCGGTGTCCTTATTGTCGAGCCGTGTGAGTAGGGTGTTTTGATACCAGTGAATCACGCTCTCCCGTTTGGCATCGGACAACACGTCATCCGCTTTGTGAGGGTCATCGATAATGATGAAGTTGCCGCCGAGGCCCGTCAGCGGACCTCCCACGGTGAACGCGTGGCGGCCACCGTTTTGCGTGGTCGAGAAGGCCGCTTGGGTGTTGGGGGCCGGCTGTAGGCGGGTACCTGGAAACGCCTGTTGATACCAGGGCGTGCTCATGATCGTCCGGGTCTTCATGGACAACGGCAGGGCCAGCTCATTAGCGTAACTGGCGCAGATAATGCGCCGGGTGGGGTCCTGGCCAAGCACCCACGCCGGAAATGCGACAGATGTCGTGATCGACTTCAGATGCCGTGGCGGCACGATAATGAGGAGCCGCGTGATCTCGCCGTTATAGCAGCGCACCAGTTGACGGATGATCGCGTGAAGGTGCCAGCCGTCGACAAAAGTCGCGCCGGGTTCCAGCTCTCGAACCACCCGCTCCAGAAACACATGCGGATCAGTGCGCAATAGAGCATTGAAGGCTTCTTTGTCGCTCATTGAGCACCTCCCTCAACTTCGGCTGACTGCTCGCTGAGCCAACGCTGTTTGAACGAGTCGAGCACCGCCTGATCCTCGGGGGCGAGCTCGGCAGCCGGAACGCCCGCCTCGGTCGCCGCGCGTTCGATGCGTTCAGCCATACCGAAAACGACCGTGGCGGCACGGGTGTCGCCGCCGAGTGCCTTGGCCACCAACGCCTTCTTGAGCCGCATCAGATCGTCAAGCGAATGGCGCTCGGGATGAAGCACATCATCGCATTCCCGATGGAAATACCGGCCTGGCCCGATGGGAAACTCTCCATCCTCCTCAGCGATCGCAGGTAGATTCAGATGGTCCCAGCCACCCTTGTCGAGCAGAATTCCCGGAAGATCGCCTTGGTGCAATCGCTGCTGGACACCGATGATGCCCCCCTTGTCGTTGCTGTCGAGACGTGTCGCTGCTGTCTGTTCAAACCAATCGACAGCCGTTTGCCGTTGCTTATCAGAATGCGCCTCATCAGCCTTATGCGGATCATCGATAATCAGCCAGTTTCCGCCTCGACCGGTCAGCGTTCCACCCACCGACGTGGCCAGTCGAAATCCGTTCTGCTGCGTCGCGATTTCTGACTTTGTAACCTTTTTTAATGAATTCGCCGTCTGCGGAAACACGTGGCGATACCAATCCGACTCCATCACCATCTGGCAGTCAGCGGCAAGCTTATTGGATAGTTCCTGCGAATAGCTGGCGCAGATGATCCGTGCAGTCGGGTCGCACCCGAGGAGAAATGCAGGCAGCGCGACGGATACACAGGTCGACTTCATGTATCGCGGTGGCATTGTGATCAAGAGGCGGCTGCAGTCACCATTGATACACTGCTCCAACGCATAGGCAATCGCATTGATGTGCCAATTGGGCAAGTATTCGACACTTGGCGATACTGTGCCGAAAGCCTTCTCAATGAACGCCAACAAATCGTTGCGCAGCATCGCATGGACTTCTTTCTGCTGCTTAGTACTAGACGTCATCGAACTTCTCCTGCTTCGCCTTCTTCGACCTCGCGATCACGCGCTCGGCGAAGCGGGCCAGAATCGCCTGATCCTCGTCAGAGAGTTCTTCAGCGATCTCATTCCTGGTACTCGCCTGCTCAGCATCTATTAGGAGCTTCAAGAGCACCGTCGCTGCGCGGGTATCTCCCCTGAGCGCTTTTGCCAGCAAGCTTTTGATCATGGCCCGCTGCTTGCTGATCTCGAGCTGCTTGCCGCCTTCGGTCACAACGATCTTCTCGGACAGCTCCTCGCTGAGGTCGGTCGCCAGGTTCTTGGTACCCTTAGGCCGGCCTTTGGGATTCCCGGACTGCCCTGGCTTGAACTGTGTGTGTTTGGGCGGCTTTTTGTAGCCGACCGAATCATCATCATTCGACATGGTTACACCTCGCAGGAGTCGGTCTGAGCGCGCGCTGCGGCCAGTTGATCGAAGGTCTGGCCGGTTTCCATGAGCACCGGCTGTTCGTGGCTAACATGCATCCAACGCCGCAGAACCACGTCCACATAACGCGGATCAATCTCCACGCCGTAACACACTCGGCCCGTCTGCTCCGCAGCCAGTACGGCGGTACCCGAGCCAAGAAAACCATCCAGCACGATGTCCCCCTGAGCGGTTACATCCAAAATGGCATCCGCAATCATCTGTAGCGGCTTGACGGTCGGGTGCATGGCGAGTGCTTCATCACGATCCTTGCCAAAGGCGTTGACACCCGCATAGGTCCAGACATTGGTGCGATAACGCCCGTATTTACCCAGGGCAACATTATTGATGTGCGGCGCAGAGCCACGTTTAAAAACAAATAGCAGCTCATGCTGGGACCGGTACAGGCTTCCCATGCCACCGTTAGTCTTGGCCCACACAACAAGATTCAGCATGTCGTCATAAACGGCCTGCCCGGCGCCCAATATTTCTGGCATATGGCGCCAATCCATGAACACATAATGTAAGGATCCGTCTGCGCTGATACGCGAGAACTGCGTAAAGCAGGCAATGAGAAAGGCCTGAAAGTCCTCGGACGACATCTCACCACTGGCCATTGCGAATTCCGGGTGCTGGGTTTTACCAAGGCCGCCGACGTGACCAGCGATAGGCACGTTATAGGGAGGAT
>PVMK01133405.1_pt1 | contig 61702 bp, 58 predicted proteins | sample 1853481 | NCBI WGS metagenome assembly PVMK01 (sample SAMN08533507, study PRJNA380276) | Marine sediment metagenome, whole genome shotgun sequencing project.
CCACCGAGCTCGACCAACGCGACCTCGGCGTCGTTGGTATAACGACGTACTGTATGGCTGAGACTGGCCGGTTCGCGCTGAATCGGAAGAACGCTTAGGTGAGTAGGTTCGGCTGGCCGCTTGGTGATTTCTGGTGACTCGATTGTGCCCAATACAAGCTGTCGCGATATGAGGTCTGATGGCGCGCCGGGAGGGACTCGAACCCCCGACCACCTGGTTCGAAGCCATATAGTCGGTTCTTACCGGGCAACGAAATCAGAAACGTCAGCTTAGTGTTGGCGCTCTATCCGACTCCACTCTTGCGAGCCACGTAAATCGTGCTGGACGATTCACCACCCGTATACGGGTTCGGAAAGCTGACGATGTGGGACTCGGAAGACTGGAATACTCTATCGAGCAGGCGCGTGAATTCGGCGTCCGGTGGATCGTTGGACCACAGCCCGAAGATGCCGCCGGGATGGAGCTTGTCGGCCAGATTCTCGAGTGCCGGTGCCGTATAGAAAGCGCTGTTTCCGGGGTTCAGCCAATGGCTCGGTGAATGGTCGATATCCAGCAACACCGCGTGAACCAGCCGGGCTGGAGCCGCGGCGTTGAAGCCACCGTCGGGTAACGCGGCAAGCGCGAAGAAGTCGGCGTGGACGAGAGTGCAACGGGGATCCGACACCAGCTCCTTGCCGAGTGGTACGAGGCCGCGGCGGTGCCAGTCGATGACCGCCTCCATCACCTCGACGACCGTGAGCGACCCGACTGACGGGTCTTCCAGGGCTGCGGCCGCCGTATAGCCCAGACCCAATCCACCCACGACGATGTCGAGATTGGAACCTTCCAGGGCGGCCAGCCCGAGTTTCGCAAGCTGGATCTCGGCGTCGGTAAACAAACTGGACATGAGAAACTCGTCGCCGAGCTTCACCTCGTAAACGATCTTCCCTGCCAGCCTGAGCTCCGACCGGCGCCTGAGGCTGATATCACCCAGCGGGGTTTCCTGGAAGTCCAGCTCTTCGAATTCAACCTTCATCTGTCAACGCCGAGCCGGCTTAAGATCTGCGCCAAACGGTCGCCAGCCACGGTTGCCGATCCCGCGGCAGTCCCGGCGGGCGGAAATAATTCCGAAGCTCCAGGAACCCGGCGGCCTGCAGGTTGGCCCGCCAGGTGTCCAGATCGAAGAAACAGCCGTAGCGATCGCCGCTCATGCCTTCCTCGTTGTTACCCCTCGGGTTCGACGCGAACAAGACGCCCCGAGGCTTCAACGCGCCACGAATCTCCACCAGCACCCTCGGCAACTCCCGACTCGGCACGTGGAACAGCGACGCGTTGGCGAATACGCCGTCGAAGCGGCCCTCGGGCAAGTCCATGGCCAGAAAGTCCTGATGGAGAACCGCGCACCCCGAATAGGCACGCGCCATGGCGACGAACTTCTTCGATCCATCGAGGCCCGTCACGTCATGGCCCAATGACCGGAAGAAGTGCAGGTCTCGCCCGGGTCCGCAGCCCAGATCGAGAATAGAAAACGGGGCATCGCCCTCCATGGCATCCAGCAGCGCCGCGGTGTTCTGGCTGACGTCGTGATCCCGGGTGCCGTCCCAATAGGTCTGCGCCGACCGATCGTAGTGGGCGATGGTCGTGTCCGAAATCCGCCGCAAGGCTGCGGCATCGTTCCGTTCGGCGTGTGCGTTCATCTCTCAGCCAGCGCCTGCCCACAGAGGGGCGATATGGGCCGCTTCTAGTCTCGCGGCGCCTGGTCCGGAAAGGTTTCGACCAGCTCTTCGACCCTGGCCTTGGCGTCCTGGAGGATGGACTCGCCGTCGCCCACGAGAAGCGTATCGAAGTCCAGATCCAGGAAGGCGCGCACGCTGGTCCTGAGGCGCGCCGGATCGTCCATGACCCGCTCCGGCAAGAGCGCACAGTGGCCCGGCGGATTGCCGATGATGGCATCGCCGACGATCAGGATCCCCCGGTCACGCCACAACAGCGCCACCTCGCCCGGGGACTTTCCCGAAGCGTCGACCACCTCCAAGGGCCCGACGGTGGCACCGACTTCCAGTGCGTCGTCGAGTACCGTCTCCTGGCTGCGGGCGTGGTCCGCGTCGGCGGCGTGGATCACGGTCCGAGCGCCAGTGCTCGCCCGCACTCGGTTCGCCGCGCGGCAATGATTGCGGTTGGTCAGGACGATCCAGGCCACGCCCGCGCCCACCAGGGCGTCCAAGTCATCCTCGGTTGGCTCGACGGGGTCGATACAGACGTTGCCGCCGGGATCGCGCACCAGATGACCGTTGAAGTTGTAGCCGTGGGGTTCGGAAAACCACGGCCAGGTGAGAATATCGGTGACGATGTCCCGCATGCTCCGCTCCATTTCTCTCCTGCGCCTGGGCGAAAACTATCCCATTGTGCCGGGCGGCGTAAGAGGGGGCCCCGGGAGCCGACGCTCGCACCAGCATCGACTCCCTGGTGCACCATCAACGGGAAACGGTCAGGTCCTTGTACCGGTCCAGCATGGTGCTCTGATCCTGCATGGCATCGCGCCGGAAGGGCGCACCCAGCTCCTTGTTCACCACCACTTCCACCAGGGTCGTCGTGCCGTCGTGCTGGGCCTCGCAAGACTCCGAGATGGCCCGGGAGAGCGCGTCCATGGTGTCGACCCGCACGCCCTTGCACCCGAAGGCCTGGGCAACCGCCGCGTAGCTGAAGGGATCGCCGAGCTCGGTTCCCACGAAGCGCTCGTCGAACCATAGAATGTCGTTCTTCTTCTCCGCGCCCCACTGGCCGTTGCGGAACACGACGATGGTCACCGGGATATTCATACGGATGCAGGTGGGCAACTCGTTCAGACTGATACCAAAGGCGCCGTCACCCACCAGCGCCACCGCGGCCCGGTCCGGGCGCGCCAGCTTCGCGCCCCATGATGGACGGGAACGCGTAACCGCAGTTGCCGAACATGCCCGGCGCCAGGAAGCTGCGGGGCTCTTCGAAGGGCAGATAACTGTTGGCCATGGCGCAGATGTTGCCGATGTCCGTGGACACCATGGCATTGCGCGGCAGGCCATCCTGAATCGCGCGCAGAACCTGGCGGGGCGCCATCTTCTCCGGCTCGGCCTCTCGGGCGCGGGCATTCCAGGTGCTGCCGGGATCGTCCTCTTCGTTGTCCCAGCCCGTGAGCTTCTGCAGCCAGGCGGATTTCTCCGTGGCTATCTGGTCTTTGCGCGCTTCACCGGCGCTACCGGCGGAGTGGTTCCCCAGGGCCTCCAGAAGCTGCTCGGCCACCGCCCGCGCATCGCCACAGATGCCGATGTTGATGGGCTTGGCCAGGCCCAGCATGTCGGGGTTCGCGTCCACCTGGATGATCTTCGCCTTGCCCGTCCAGTACTCGATATCGTGCTGGGGCAGGGTGCTGAAGGGATTCAGCCGTGTGCCCAGCGCCAGAATGACATCGGCCTGCTTAACCAGCTTCATGGCCGACTCCCAGCCCTGGTAGCCCAGGGGGCCTACCGCCAGGGGATGGCTGGCGGGGAAGCTGTCGTTGTGCAGATAACTGTTGGCCACCGGCGCGCCCAGGCATTCCGCCAGACGCCGGCACTCGTCCACCGCATCGCTCAAAACCACGCCGGCACCGGAGACGATGACGGGAAAGCTGGCGGATCGGAGCAACTCAGCCGCCGCGGTGACACCGGCTTTGTCCCCCATCTGCCTGCCTGGAAGAATGGGCTCGGGGATCTCCACGTCGATGACCTGGGAGAACATGTCCCGGGGAACGTTGAACTGCACCGGCGCCGAGTGCTGGCGGGCCCGCTGGAAGCAGCGGGTCAGGGATTCCACCATGCGCGCCGGGTGGGCGAGGGTCTCCTGATGGCAGGTGATCTCCTCGAAGTACGGCAGCTGGCGGGTCTCCTGGAAGCCGCCCAGACCCTGGGTCTTGACGCCGGTTTCCGGCGTCACCACGATCATCGGCGTGTGGTTCCAGTAGGCCGCCGCCACGGCGGTGACGAAATTGGTGATGCCGGGCCCGTTCTGGGCGATGCACACGGCAATCCCGCCACCGGCACGCGTGTAACCGTCGGCCATATGGGCGGCGCCCTGCTCGTGGGCCACATCCACGAAACGGATCCCCGCGCTCTCGAACGCATCGAGACTGGGCATGAAGGCCGAGCCCACGATACCGAAGGTGAACTTGACCCCCTGAACCCGCAGCGTCTCTACGAACGCTTCGTGTGATGTCATTTCCATTGTCGTTTCCTTCACATTCTACTGGTGGCCGGATTGGCCCTCACGCCAGCCAACCATTCTAACGGTGGAGCACCGGGCCATAGGGGGCCAGCCAGCGGGCATTTATGGTGACAACCGGCCATCGGGCAGGGAAGTCGGGCTACTTCACCGTTTCCGCGATTTGCAGGATCTCCACGGACGGAAACATGTTGAGCTTCTTGGCCGTCGTCATGTTGACCACATAGGCGTATTGGTCGACGGACAGAATCGGGAGATCCCCCGGTTTCTTACCGTCCACCAGGATGGACTTCACCTGACGGCCTGCGAGCTTGCCCACGTCCTCATAGCGCGCGGCGATGGACAGTAGCGCGTGGGACTCCCGCACCAGCCGCTCATAGGGGGACAGCACCGGTATACCGTGGTCCACGGCGGACTGGGTGAAGATGTCCCTGTGGACGTCGAGAAAGGAGCTGGAGCCCAGATAGATGAAATCCACACCGGCCGCCTTCAGCTCGGCCACGCGCACAGGGATGGACTCCGGGCTTGGGCTTGCCGTCGGCACCCAGCTCCAGCTCCAATGCCACCAGCTCGAAGTTCATCTTGCCCTGCGAGGCTCTCCATCTCCCTGACCTTGACGACGGAGTTGTGCTCATTGGTGTTGTACAGAAGACCGAGTCGCTTGAAGGCCGGGTAGTAGGAGCGAATGGTATTGATGTTCACCGATTCGGGCACCCGGTTACGGGTTCCCGTGACGTTGTCGCGGCCGGTCTTTTCGTAGCTCACGATGACCTTCGAGCCTATGGGGTCGGCCACTATCATGAAGACAAGCGGGATGTCGCTGATAAATCGTGGGCTACCGTGATCTGATAGCGTGCCGGCGATGCCCCGGGTCACGCTGGTACCCCAGGTGACCACGAGATCCGCTTTCAGCGCCCGCGCTTCCTGCACGTACCCCGGCAGCTTTCCCTTATCCCTGTTCGCATTTCGGATGACCAGCTCGGCATCCATGCCGCTGTCCTCGATGTATTGCTTGAAGCCCTCGCAGGTCTCCTCGCAGCCACGCCAGAAAACCATGTAGATGGTGAACTGCTTGCCGGCCTGGGCGTCGGTGTGAGGAAATGGCCAGAACAAGGCAGCCATGACGACCAGAAGAACGGTGATTTTTCTCGAGTCTTTCATTGTTGTTCTGCGCGTTGCATCCCCGGCAGGCTACCGCTCATGGCAAGGGACAGCACAAAGACCGCCACCCCCGCCAGAACCCACGCACCGATTACGCTGACGGCCGCGGTATAACCGACAGTGCTGCTGAGCAGCGCGATGAAAACCAGGCCAATAATACTGCCCCCGCGCTCCAGGGTGCGCAAGGATCCGAGCACGGCGTTCGACCCCAGGCGGGAGAGATCGGTCTCGGCGATGGCCATGGCGATGGAGACCTGGGGCCCCCTGACCATGCCGTGGCCTACGCCTGCGCCCCAGACCGCCGTCAGGATCCCCAGCTGGGTCCCCCAGGCGGCACCCACCAGCAGCGAGACGCCGGAAAGAATGGCGCCCAGCACCATCACCAATGCCGGATCGAGGCGGCCGTCGGTGATCCCGCGCCGTGACCGGCCCCATCAGGGCGATCATCAGAAAGAAAACCATCAGCGTCCTGCCGGTGTCCGCCGCCGACGCGCCCAGCTCGTGCAGGTAGAGCACCACCAGGTAGCTGATGAAGGCCTGCATGAGCACCTGGGCGGGGATGGCGACGCCGAACACCAGAGCCGAGAAGCGACGACTGCGCAACGGCGCCCAGATGGACGCCGATGTCCCCTCGACGTACCGACCCCGGCGGCGTGCGGCAGCCTGCCCCCGGGAAGCAGCCGATACACGAGCAGGGCGGAGACCAGCACCAGGACCGGCACTCACCAGAAATACGCTGTCCTGGCCCAGACGATCGGCGAGCACGCCGCCCATGGCAGTGCCGCAGAAGATACCGGCGAACAGAACGCCCGAGTAGATGCCGAGTGATCGCGTCCTCTGCTCCTTTGGCACCACATCGAGCACATAATCCAGGCACGCCAGCGTGACGACGGCGTAAGCGAAGCCGGCGACGGTTCGATACAGCACGATCTCGATGACGTTGGTGGAAAGGTAAAGCCCCACGTGGGCAGCGATCGCCGGCACGGCCGCCAATAAAATGAGCTTGCGGTGGCCGAATCGGTCTGCCAGCGGTCTCGCGTAGGGAGAGCCCGCCATTATCGCGATCAAGTAACCCGCCAGCGGTAAACTGATGACGACGCCGAGATCGAGCCACGACAGCGGATTGTCGGCGGCCCGCGTAAACAGCGGAAAGAATGCCAGGGGCAGCTCATCCGCCGCGGCGAAAAGAAAAAGCGGCAGGCGAATATCGTTGAGATAGGAAAAGACCATCAAGTTCGGGCGATGTGCAGAGAGGCCGAATCGGGATTGGAGGTCGTTCAATGACCGCAAGCGGCCGCCATCTTCCCCCGGTGCCATCGTCGCCCAGGCACGCGCGAACGCGCGATGAAGCATCTCCGCGCGCTCCGATAGACGGGCTCCGATGAGATCGACTGCATGCTTACCCCTGGCTTCGATACGTTTGGAGAAATCCCCGGCGGCCTGGAGCGTGACCAGATGTTGGAGACGGTTGAAGGGTGCCGTCAGGGACACGCTCATCATTACCACCAGCACTTCGAATGCCAGCAGTATGGCGACCAGCGTCACCACGGCGAGATCCAGGAGAACATTCTCGAACTCTCTGGCGATGTATCCCCTATCCACATCGATGATGATGTAGCCAATCTGCTCGCCGCCGGACTCGATGGGATAGGCCACCACATCCTTGCTGGAACGGCGTGGCCCGTAGATGTCGTCCTGCCTCTTGCCGGCCTCGAGAATGATGCGGCCGGTGGCGACACCGATGTAGGCGACTTCCGGAAACTCCAGCAGGAAGTTGCCGAAATACTGCTCTGCGCCCACCAGCTTGCCCAGCGGCACGCCGGCGCTCACCGCACGCTGAATATTGCCGTTGATGACCGTGCCCATCAGGGTCGTACGATTGGCGATCTCCGGCTCGATGGATCGGTTTACCGTGCGCACGGTCAGAACGCCCAGCACCAACGCGGAGCCGACGATCAGCAACCCGGCCCAGGGCATGAGTTTTCTGGCGATCAGACGTGCAAGGGAGGTCTCGGGAGCCGATGTCACGACCACGGCCTGGCCGTCACCATGGTCGTCATCCACAGGAACTGAATCGTCTATCGCTCGGTCCGTGAGCCCCAAGCTGCTGCTCGCGGCATCGTAGCTCTCCGTGGCCTGGTGAAGGTGCTCTTCCAGCGTCTCGATGTCGGTGCGGAGAAAGCCGAGTTTCGCGGCTTCCTCTTCCGTCATCGGCGGCGATCTTTCACCACTCCCGCCGTCATGCCGGATGGTGGATAAGAGTCGATCGAGCCGCGCGAGCCCGCGTATGGCGCCGGAAAGCCTCACTCGCAGCAATAAATAGGCCGCGGCCGAAAAGATGATCAGCAGGCCGAGGGTAATGGTTGCAATATGCTTGACGACAGCCGCGGTACGTGCGACGAGCTCTTCTTTGGGATAGACGACGACGATGTTTGCCACCGTGGTGCCGGCGACGTTGAGTATGCTGACCCCGCTGTAGAGCTCCGTGTTGCTCTCGACACTCCATTCGCCACCATCAGCAAGAGCCTGGGCCAGCTTGACCTCGTCCGGGACATCGCTGGGATCGTCCGGATCCGTGGTCTGAACGATGATGCCAGTGGGATTGAATACGTGGATGGCGATGATCCGGGGATCGGTCTGTTGCGCGCGAGCCAGCACCTGCCGTGCGTTGCGTACCATGGATATGGGCAGGCCGAGAGTGACCACCGATTGAAAGGAATCCGCCGTCGTTTGCGCGACCACGGAAAGGCGCTGGCGAATCAGATCAGAGTAAAGCGCGTTGTGCTGTAACGACGCCAGCAGCGCCAGGACGATGAGAACAGTGGCGATTATCCCAGTGAAAGTAATCCAGCTACGCCACAGGATGGACATCGGTTCGAACCCTTCACCATCCGTGGCACAGTCATGCTTGTTGTTCTGGTAAAGGGTCTTTGACCCTGCTTCTCGTGTCGCTCGACGGTCTACGAACGCATTCTACCGCCATTTGCATCGTAAAGCGGCTTGCCCAGGATCTCCGCTGGGTAGAGCTGCCCCATGATCTCGACCTCGACCTGCGCGCCGGCTTTGGCCAGCGCCGTGGGCACGTAGCCGAGGGCCACGGACTTGCCCACGTGGTGAGCGTAGCCTCCCGACGACACATAGCCGATGGCTTCGCCGTCCTTCATGACCGCTTCGTCGTTGGACACGTCGATGTCGTCGGTGTCCACTACCATGGTGACGAGTTTTTTCTTCGGGCCGGCCGTCGATTCCGCCAGCGCCGCCTGCTTGCCGATGAAGTTCTTGTCCCAGTGGATGAAAGCATCGAGGCCACTCTCGGCGGCGGTGAAATCGGGACGAAAATCCAGGGTCCAGGCGCCCCAGCCCTTCTCCAGACGCAGACTCATCAGTGCCCGGGCGCCGTACCAGCGCAAGCCCAGGTCGGCACCCGCTTCCTCGATGGCCTCGGCGAGCTTCAGCTGATAGGTGGGCGCCACATAGATTTCGTATCCCAGCTCGCCGGAAAACGAGATGCGGGCGAGAATGGCGGGCACGTCGCCGACAAATGTCTTGCGGATGTCCCGAAACTTGAACGCGCCCGTGGAAACGTCGTCGCGGGTGATGCGCGCGAGAAGTGCGCGCGACTGGGGGCCGGAAATGGCGATGCCGTGCAGGCGGCTGGACAGGTTTTCATAGCGCACCCCCGATCCCGGCAAGCGCGCTTCGAACCAGCGGCGATGGGCGTCCTGCATGGCGCCGGAACCCAGCAGCAGAAAGTCATCGTCGGCCAGGCAGGCGACACTGAGATCGCCGTAGAGCTTGCCCTTCGGTGTCAGCATGGGTGTCAGCGCCATGCGCCCCGGTTTCGGTAACCGGCCCGCAAGCACTCCATCGAGGAAGGCGCGGGCGCCCTCCCCCTTGAACGCGTGCTTGGCGAAGTTGGCGATCTCGATGGCCCCCACCGCTTCGCGCACGGCCTTTACCTCCCGGCCCACATAGGCGTGGGCGCGGGAGCGGCGGAAGGTCGGATCCTCGTGGGCGTCGTCGGGGCCGTCGGCAAACCACAGAACGTTCTCGAGTCCGAAGCTCTGTCCCCACACCGCCCCCTTTGCCGTCAACCGATCATAGAGCGCCGTGGTCTCCTGGCGGCGGCCCTTGGGTAAGGTCTCGTTGGGGAACGTCATGACGAAGCGGCGCTCGTAGTTTTCCGTCGACTTGATGGTTCCCCAGTCCGGTGTCGCGAAGCTGCCGAAGCGCGCCACGTCCATGGCCCATACATCCATGGAAGGCTCACCGTCGATCATCCACTCCGCCATGCACATGCCTACGCCACCGCCCTGGCAGAAACCCGCCATGACACCCACGGCCACCCAGTAGTTGCGCATGCCCGGCACCGGACCGATCATCGGATTGCCGTCGGGGCCGAAGGTGAAGGGACCGTTGACGATGTTCTTGATTCCCGCGCGCTGCAGCGCGGGAATGCGCTCGAAGCCGATGGCCAGGCGGTCCTCGATGTGCTCGAGCTTCGGCTCCAGGAGCTCGTGACCGAAGTCCTGGGGTGTGCCGTCCACGGACCAGGGTGTCCCGCGAGGCTCGTAGGTACCGAGCAGTAAGCCGTCGCGCTCCTGACGGAAGTACATATTGCCTTCGTAATCGATACCGGCGGGCAGGCGTTCGTTGCCGCGCTCGGCGATCTCGGGGATCGTGTCCGTGATCAGATAATGGTGCTCCATGGGCTGAACCGGCAGATGCACGCCGGATAGCTGCGCCACCTCCCGGGCCCACAGGCCGCCGGCGTTGACGATCATCTCGGCGTTGATGGTGCCTTCGGGTGTCACCACGTCCCAGCTGCCGTCGGCGCGCTGATTGGTTTCCAGCACCGGCGTGTTGGTGTGGTAGTTAGCGCCGTGCACGCGCGCGGACTTGGCATAGGCATAGGTGACACCGGAAGGATCGATGTCGCCGTCCAACGGATCCCACAGCGCGGCAATGTAGTGGGAGGGATCGATCAACGGATGACGACGGGCGGCCTCCTCCACCGAGATGAACTCCTGATCGAGCCCCATGTAGCGCGCCTTCGAGCGCTCACGCTTCAGGTAGTCGTACCAATCCTGGTTGGACGCCAGATAAAAGCCCCCGGTGGCATGCATGCCCACCGACTGACCCGATGTCTCCTCGATCTCCTTGTACAGCTTGATGGTGTAGCCCTGCAGCCTGGAGATATTGGGATCGGAGCTGATAGTGTGAATCTGCCCGGCGGCGTGCCAGCTGGACCCGGAAGTGAGCTCGGAGCGCTCCAGCAGTACGACGTCCTTCCAGCCGAACTTCGCCAGGTGAAACAGAATCGAGCAGCCGACCACGCCGCCGCCGATGATGACTACCTTCGCGTGTGATTCCATGATCGTATTCCGTCAATACCAGGCGTCGGGCAGCTCGCGCTTGCGCCGCGCGATGAAGTCGTTGAGCGCCTCGTCCACCGCCTCGTCGATCGGCGGCGCTTCGTAGTCCTGCAGCATCTGCCGCCAACGCTCGAAGGCACGCGTCTGTGCGTCCTTGGCGCCGCGCTCTTCCCAGCTCTCCACATTCTCACTGTCGGACATGACGGCGTCGTAATAGGCGTTCTCGTAGTTGCGCAGCGTGTGCGCGCAGCCGAGAAAATGGCCCGACGGCTCCACCTCCTCGTAGGCATCCCTGGCGAACGCATTGTCGTCCGTGGGCATACCCGACAGCAGCACCTGGTAGCCTCCCAGGCGATCCGCATCCAAAATGAGCTTTTCGTAGCCGGTGCACAGCCCCCCTTCCATCCATCCGGCGGCGTGCAGCACGAAGTTCGCCCCGCCCAGCACCGTCGACAGCATGGAGTCGGCGCTTTCGTAGGCAGCCTGGGCATCGGCGACCTTCGATGCGGTCAACGCGCCGCCGCAGCGCAACGGCACGCCCAGTCTTCGCGCCAGCTGGCCGATGATGAAGTTCGACATGACAGGCTCGGGCATGCCGAAAGTCGGGGCGCCGGACTTGAGACTCATGGAGGAAAGAAAATTACCGAGGATAAAGGGTGCGCCGGGCCGCACCAGTTGCGTGAATGCGCAACACATCATGGCTTCGGCGAGCGCTTGCGCGATGCATGCGGCGGTGGTGACCGGACCCATGGCGCCGCCGAGGATGAAGGGCACGACGATGATGCCCTGGTTGGCGCCCGAGTAGACGCGGATGGACTCGGTGACGACTTTGTCCACCAGCAGCGGCGAGTTGGTGTTGACGTTAGCCATGATGACGCAGTTTTCCGCCATGACGTCCTCGCCATGGAGGATGCGCGCCATGGCGACCGAATCCTCGGCACGGCTCATCTCGGTGATGGCGCCCAGGTGCGGCTTGTCGGACCAGCGCATGTGCGCGTAAACCATATCCAGGTGGCGCTTGGAAACCGGCACGTCGCAGGGCTCGCAGATAACGAGACCGCCGTGATGCAAACTGGGAAGCATGTAGGTGAGCTTGACCAGCTCGATCAGATTGTCGATGGTGCCGTAGCGGCGGCCGTTCTCCAGATCGCGCACGAAGGGCGCGCCGTAGATGGGCGCGAATACCTGATTGGTGCCGCCGATGCGAACACTGCGCTCGGAGTTGCGGGCCAGCTGTGTAAACTCCGGCGGCGCCGTGCTGCACAGCTCCCGGATCATGCCGCGGGGTGCCTTGACCCGCGTGCCTTTCACATCGGCGCCGGCTTCGCGCCAGATACGCAGCGCCTCTTCATCGTCGCGGAACTCGAGGCCGACCTCCTGGATCAGCCAGTCGGCCTGGTCCTCGAGCTTGACCAGGGCTTCCTCGTCGGCGAAGGGAAAGAAGGGGATCCGGCGCTTCACATAGGGCGGAGCACTGGCACCCTTGCCCCGCCGTCTCCGCTTGCGCCGGCCGCCGGCTGCTCTGCCCCCCATGAACCTTCCTCCGTTTCCGGGTGCATAGGGTAGAGGCAATCCGACCCCGTGTAAGCCCCTGGATGGTGGGAGATGGGGAGAAACCTTGTCCGAACGCGACCTTCAAGTCCCGAATTGCGCCCTCACTCTCTTTGAGCTCGCCAGGTAGTAGCCGAACAGGCTCAGCGCCAGGACGAGAACGACGGAGATCACCAGCCCGGGAACATCGGTGCGTGAGTCCCTTAACAGATGGTCGGCAATTTGGGTTATCAGCAGTGCCGCCCAGGCCAGCGGTAGCGCGGCACACAGGGGCCGCGACCAGGATTTGCGCAGCAGCATGCCGACGAAGCACGCGCCGTGGGCCATCCAGATGGCCATGGTGGTCACCCACAGGGCGGGCTGGCGAAACGGATACCACTCGGTCATCAGGACACTCCCCGATACCTGGACGAGACCGATGACGCTGGCCGCGCCGGTCAGGGCGAGGGCCAACTTCAGGCCCGGGGGCCAGGACATCACGCCGCTGCCGTCCCCGGGCGCCGACCGCCGCCCTCTGGCGGCGATGCGTCCGACGATCCAGATAGCGCCGTGCCCCAGGGCCCAGACGGCCGCGACCACGGGCACGAATATGATGGGGGCCGGATGCCCGCCTCCGGCGAGAGCGAGCAGCAGGCAACTGGAGACACCGATGACTCCCCACACACCGTGGGCGATTAGCTTTCCCTTTCCGGATTCGCGCGTCTCACTCATCAATACGGCCGCCCCTATCCGTGCATGTTCCACGAGTATAGATTCAGAGTGGCCGGCGCGTGGATCACAAAGCCGCCTTGTTGCACACTCACCCGTCAACACATAGAGACAAGGGGAAACGGATGGCGGACCAGAGCTACGATTTCATCGTAGTAGGCGGTGGCTCGGCGGGCTGTGTGCTTGCCAACAGGCTGAGCGAGAGCGGACGCCAGCGGGTTCTTCTGCTCGAAGCCGGCCCGCGCTCTCATCCCCTGGAGCGCATCCCCATCAGCTATTCGAAATTCATCGACAACCCGGCGGTCAACTGGTGCTACTTATCGAAGCCGGAAGAGAGCACCGCCGGGCGGCCGATTCCGGTTCCCCGGGGGGCGAATGCTGGGCGGCTCCAGCGCCATCAACGGCCTGGTTTACGTGCGCGGGCAGGCGCTGGACTACGACACCTGGGCGCAGATGGGAAACCGCGGCTGGAGCTACGACGAGGTGTTGCCGTTCTTCAAGCGCCTGGAAGCCTTCGATGGCGGTGACGACCAGTTTCGCGGAAGAAACGGCCCCCTGCGATTGACCGAGGCCTACGACAAGAGTGCTCTTTACGACGCATGGTTTGCCGCCGGCGAGGAAGTCGGACTCCCGCGTAACCCGGATTACAACGGCGCCAGCCAGGAAGGAATTTGCAGGACACAGACCACCATTCACGATGGCTGGCGCATGAGCACATCCCGTTGCTATATCGATCCGGCCCGGCGGCGCGCCAATCTCGATATTCAATGCGATGCCCACGTGGAGTCATTGCTGCTGGAGGGAAAACGTTGCACGGGGCTTCGTTATCGAATCGGCCATGAGAGCCGCGAGGCACGCGCGCGCTGTGAGGTCGTGCTTTGCGCCGGCTCCATCAACTCACCGCAGATCCTCGAGCTCTCCGGCATCGGTCGACCCGAGATACTCCAAGCCCAGGGCGTTACCGTGCAGCATGCACTTCCCGGCGTCGGTGAGAATCTTCGCGATCACTACGTCCCCCGCTTGCGTTGGGAACATTACACAGCGCGGAGTGACCTTCAACGACCGCGCACGGGGTTTCGGGCTTGCATGGCAGATTCTCCGATACGCCCTTACCCGTCGCGGATTTCTGGCATTGCCATCCTCACCGATTCTCGTATTCCTGCGCACCCGTGCAGAGCTGGAAGCGCCGGACGTGCAACTTCACTTCATTCCGTTCGCCATTGAAAACTTCAAAAAACGCAGACTGGCAAAAGAGCCCGGCATCACCATCGCCATGTGTCAGCTTCGCCCGGAAAGCCAAGGATCGGTTCATATCGTTTCTCCCGATCCGCTAAGCGCACCGGAGATAACATCAACTTTCTATCCGCTGCTCTCGACCGTGAGACCCTGGTGGCCGGTGTGCGCGAGGCGCGCCGCATCGTGGAGGCGAAGGCCATGGATGATTTTCGCGGCGCCGAAGTCAGTCCCGGCTCCCATGTGCAGAGCGACGACGGGATCCTCGACTATATTCGCACCACCGCGCAGACCGCCTACCATCCGGTGGGCACCTGCAGGATGGGCACCGACGAGATGGCCGTGGTCGATCCGGAGCTGAAGGTACGCGGCATCGAAGGCCTGCGGGTGGCGGACGGATCGATAATGCCCACCTTGATGTCCGGCAACACCAACGGACCGATCATCATGATCGGCGAGAAAGCCTCGGACATGATCGCCGCCGCCTGGCGCTAGATGTCGCGTACGTTATCCAGGCTGGCTTCCACCCGGCCGTACTCGACGCGTTTGACCGCCTCTACCATGGCCTGGTTGACCGGGGTCGGGATACCGAACTCGGCACCTTTCTCCACCACCAGCCCGTTGATGTAGTCGATCTCCGTGCGCCGGCCCTTGAGAATATCCTGGCCCATGGAGGGGCGCATGGTCTCCGCCCGGTTGGCCGCCGACGCTTCCATTTCAGCCTCGATCTCGCTTCGAACAGCGCCTCCATCGCCAGCGGCAGCGGCCAGCCAACGCTCCGGAGTCACCTTGTAGATGAGTTCCAGCTGGTAGCCCTGGGCGAGGCCGACGTGCACCGCCTCGGCGGCGGTGCGGATGCACAACCAACGCGTGACGGGTTCGCGATCGCAGGCATTGTTGCTCATGCCCGTGGCCGCCGACAGGCCGTTGCGGGTGGCGTTGGCCACCAGCTTGGACCATCGCTCTCCCCATAGATTGCTGGTGGTCTTGGTGCTGTCGATGAGAGACAGGAGCCGGGCAATTTCCTCGACCCGGGAGCTGATACCCCCATGGGCCTCCCCGACCCGGAAAACCGTGTAGTCGTTACCGCCTCGCGGAACTCCCCGGCGTACCTCAGCGGGGCCCACCAGGTCGACGGCGATCTGGCTGGCGATACAACCGACGGTCTTACCCCATCCGACGATTGCGGCGATACGGTGCTCGTTGATGCAATTCTGCAGCGACACCACATAGCCGGCCGGGGCCAGGTAGCCGCGGATCAGCATGGTGGCCCACTCGGTGTCGTAGGATTTCGTGCACAGAAAAGCGATGTCCACCGGACCCGTGCGCGCCAGTTCCTGCACATCGGTGATGTGCATGGTCTGCACCGGCGTGCTGAAACATTCCTCCTCGCTGAGCCCGGCGAGCGACAGCCCTTCGGCGCGCATCCGCTCCACGTGGGCCGGCCATGGGTCGATCAAGGTCACATCCTCGCCGGCTCGCGCCAGATGACCACCCACGTAGGCGCCTAATGCCCCCGCGCCCACGATGACGATGCGCTTGCCCATGTTATCCCTCTTGTTACGCAGAAATGAAAATTATCCCCACACTACCGGCGGACCCGGGCAAACTGCAAGTCGCACCACGACTCCCAAAGCTTCGCCAGGGCAGCGTAGTCGAGCTCGCCGTAACCCAGTTGCTCGGCAATTTCATAGGGAGTGTGGGCCGCCGATATTGCAAAAAGAGGCACACCGAGATCCTGTGCCGTTTCCAGGGCGAGCAAGGAGTCTTTACGGGCATTGGTCACAGACATTCCACCCGTGAAGTCGGCGTCGCGTATCCGCTCCCGCAAACGATGCTCCAGCGGCCGCATCAGGCCGTCAGGACGCGCGAGTATCTCTGTCATCGTCTCCATCGGGATCTCCAGTTTTTTGGCCATGGCGCCGGCTTCGATCAGCACGACCATCAGGGCGTGCATCACGGCATTGTTCACCACCTTTGCACCGCTCCCTGCTCCCACGGGGCCGAGAAAGTGAATGCGCGCCGCGATAGGCTCGAGTATCGTTCTGGCGCTGGAGAAATCCGCCTCCGATCCACCGACGAGGAAGGTGTTCTCGCCGGCTGCCATGGATTGCACTCCCCCGGCAATTGCCGCGTCGACGAAACCGATACTGGCTGTCTTGCAAATCGCCGCCAGATCGCGGGCGACCTTCGGTGTGATCGTGCTTGTCTCGATGACGGTCCGTACCGTCGATGACGTACCCGCGATGGCCTCCACTACCTGGCGGGAAATTTCCGCTCGCGGCAATGAAAGCAAGACGAAACTCGCCTCTGCAACGACGGCTTCGACGGAGTCAAACCAGTCAATACCCAGATCGGCAACAGCATCCCGTCTCTGCGAATTAACATCGTACCCACGAAGCGGGAATTTGCCGGAAAGCGCGTGGGCCAATGCCGCGCCCGCGTTCCCGAGCCCGACGATGGCGAGTGTATTATTCAACTCAGGCTGCTCCCGTGAAAGAAAATATGCGACGGCCTCCAGAGTCTCTTGCCACGTCCTTACATCGTATCGTTCGTAGACGTCAGCTCGACAGCGGTCCGTTGGCAGTGACCAGGATCTTGCCGTCTCGTCCCGAACGCGCGGCGTGCTCCAGGGCGGATTTGATTTCCGCGATAGGGTAGACGGCCTCGACGTCCGCATGCAGCTCGCCGCTGGCGATGCGCTGCGCCAGTTCAGTGTAAAGAGACACCCTCTCCCCGCTGGACATCGTGCCGAGATAATTGACCAGCCAGAAACCGGTAAGCGTTATTCCACGAAACACCACCATGTGCGGATCCATCGCACATGGCATGCCGCTCAACAGCCCGTAATTGACCACCACGCCGCCTTCGCACAGGCATCGTGCCAACCGCCCGGTGGCCTCACCCGCGACGGCATCGATAGCGAGAGGCATTTTGCCGTCGCCAATGGCCTCGGCCACGCGTTCCGCCAGGTCCGGACCGTCCACCAGCACGATATCGGCGCCTCGTTCCTTCAACGACACCGCCAAATCTTCCCGGCGAACCACGTTCACGGTGCGCACCCCGCGTGCTTTGGCGAGACTGACGAGGTAGGTGCCGACACCCGAGTTCGCAGCATTTTGAATGAGCCAGTCACCGGCCGCGAGCTCCCGGTAGCGCGTCAGCAACAGGTACGCGGTGGCGGGATTGATTTTCAACATGGCAAGCTGCAGCGGGTCGGCATCCACGCGGATGGGGATGGCTTCCCCGGCTTTAATGGTCTTTCGCTGGGCCCAGTTCTCTCGACTCATCATTACTACTCGGTCACCCGTGGAGAGGTGGGTGACACCTTCCCCCACGGAGATCACCCTGCCCAACGCCTCCGAACCCGGCCGCGCGGGCAGCGGCGGCCGCACGGCATAACCGCCGGAAATCGTCAGGAGATCCACGGGGTTGATGGGAAAGGCCTCCACCTCCACGAGTACTTCACCCCTGGCGGGCGGGTCCGGCTCTGCCACATCCACGCAGCGCGATACCTCATGGGCGGCGCCGAACACATCGAACTGGACGACCTTCATGGCTGCTCGAGCTCCTCTCGGCGCAATTGTTGGTCGAAGAAGGCCAGAGCTTTCTGCCAGGCGTCTCGCGACTGCGCTTCTCGATATCGCTCTGGATTGTTGAAGTCCTGGAATCCGTGTCCGGCGCCATCATAGCGATGGAAGTCGTGGGACACGCCGTTGGCGGTTAGAGCCGCAGAATAGTCATCCACATCCTGCGGGGATGGTCCCTGATCCTCGTTTCCGAAGATCCCCAGCACCGGGCAACGGATATCGCCCGCAAGAGTTATGGGAGCCGGCGCGCCGTCTGCGAACGCTACCTTTATGCGTCCACCGTAAAATACGGCACATGCGCGAAGGCGGGGCTCGTGACAGGCACCCAGCCACGCGACCCGCCCGCCCCAGCAATGTCCCAGGATCCCGATACGACCCTCGTCGACGCTCTCCAAACGGCTGAGTAACGAGAAAGCCGCGCTCAGATCGGCCACCGTCCAGTCGTCGCGAAACTCCGCGCGTTTGACGTCTATATCCGCCTCCACCGGCCACCAATGAAACAAGAACGGTATGACGCAACAGTAACCGGCGGCTGCGTATCGCTCGCCCACATCGATCTGAAATGGATCTTTCTCCAATCCTGCGTGAGCGATGGGTAAATGCTGGGCGATAACCAGGCCTGGATGACGATCATTGCCGCCGGCGCCTTCGGGCTCGAAGACGAGCACGGGCATGGGACTTCCCATGACGTCGACTGTTTCCGTACGGTACATCGAAGACTCCTTTGTCGATTTGGCTACAGCATATCTCGCGCGGGAGAAGTTTGACATCTCTCCCTGAAAAGAAATCGCGAGTGTATCCCCCCAGGGGACTCGCTCCTACAGCGATGGGGTATAGTGGCTATCCTGGTTTGCTCGAGCGGAAAACATGGAGAATCTGATCGGACATTCGATTACCGTATTTCTCGCCTTCTTCGCGGTCATGAACCCCATCGCGAATGCGGCCGCATTCGTCGGACTGACGAGCAACCAGGACAAGGTGGCCCGAAAGCAGACCGCCCTCAAATCCATCGTGACGGCATTCTGTATCATCCTGTTTTTCTGCGTCCTCGGAAAAACGATATTCGAGCTGTTCGGCATTACCCTTCCAGCACTTCGCATCACCGGCGGAGTGCTCATTTTCCTGGTCGGCTTTCACATGTTGCAAGGACAGCCGTCGAAAATGCACCTTCCCCAAAAGGACTTGATAGAAAATGATCCCGGGGATGAAACGAACGTGGCGATTTCTCCGCTTGCCATACCGATTCTTGCCGGTCCGGGAACCATCGCCACGGCCATGAACTACTCGGCCACCGGCAGTCACGTGGAGAGTGCGATCACCATCGCGGCATTCTCCCTGCTCTGCGTGATCACCTTCCTGGCGTTTTTATCGGGCGATCGGCTCATTCAAATTCTGGGCAGGAGCGGTATGGATGTCGTGACCCGTCTGATGGGTCTCATTCTGGCGGTCGTAGGCACGCAGATGCTCATTCAAGGGATCCACGACGCAAAGAGCCTCTTCTGAGGGCCTCACGCACTCTTCCCTGCAGCGGCGTCAGTCGCGGAGATGTCGACCATACTGGCCGACGAAGTCGAATCCCACCAAGTCACAATAGGCCGCCGTCAGTTGCGCGGTCAATGGTCCGGGGATGGCCGGATTCTTCATGCTCGTTCCGTTTATCGACCGCACCGGGCACAGGCACAGGCTGGTGGATGTGAGAAATGCTTCGTCGGCATTGCATGCGTCGAACATGGACAAATCAGTTTCATGGCACTCGATTCCGATCCCGGCGGCGAGCTGCATCACTACCTCGCGGCTGATTCCGGGAAGCACGAAGTCCGTTCTCGGCGTGTAGAGCGCGCGGTCGCGGATGAGGAAAAAATTGCTGCCCAAACCCTCGGTGATGTTTCCAGAGGTGTCCAGAAGAATCGCCCAGGCGCGCGGATTGCGAGCCTTGGCCTCCAGATCGCCGAGGATGAGATTGATGTAGTTGCACATCTTGGCCTGCGGGCTCAGGGCTTCAGGCGGTGTTCTGCGCACGGAAGGCACAACAACGTCGATGCCATCGCGAAAATCCGCAGCCCGGGAGGAAAGCGGCAGCGGTGTGCAGTCGACGACGATGGTCGGCCCCGGATACTCGAGCTCCTCGCCGTCCAGCGGCATCAGGCCCCGTGAGATCCGTTGCCCAACCCAATAGTCTCTGTCGGGCTCTAGAATCGGCGCGTTCGCCTCGACGACACGCTCGCTGATGCGAAACATCTCCTCTGCGTTCATCCCCGGATCGATCTGAAGATAAGACAGGGTGCGATACAGCCGGTCCACGTGCTCACGCAGTTTGAAGGTTTTGCCGCCGAAGGTTCGGGCGACATCGAAGGCTGTGTCCCCGAACAACCAGCCTCTGTCTCGAAACGAAATTCGAACGTCGCTTTCCGGCATGAGTTCACCGTTGAACCACGCCATGCGCTCGTTTGTGTTCCTGGACATCGAATCCCTCCCCGATAGGAACTCAGCCTAACATTCGCACGGACTATTCTGCCAGCGTAACTTCGCCCCTGGTCACCTTCTGCGAGCCACTGAAGACCCGTCCGGAGCGATAGTATCTCTTCACTACGATTGCCAGGAGAATACCCGGTAGATTCTTCAGCATCTTTCCCACGAATCGGCACGCAACGAACGGATCTGAGCCGAAATTGTAGCTCGCTCCCCATCGGCTCCAGGCTGCCGTCTCTCGGAACGAGACCCGGGTCGCGCCGATTCGAACTCGTGGTAGTATCTTTCAACTCTCCACGATTCCCACGAGCCACATATGCAGGTCCAGCTCGGGGCTCTTCACTCTCCCCTCTACCGTCGATACTGGCTGGGCTCTCTCGCATCCATTGGTGCTACTCAGCTACTCGTACTCGGAAAGGGTTGGCTGGTATTCGAACTCAGCGGATCGACGCTCAAGCTGGGACTGCTGGGTGCGGCCGGGGCAATCCCTCAGATCCTCGTGACTCTGTTCGGCGGGGTTGTGGCGGACCGGCTGGACAAGCGTAAGGTGCTGATGGTCACGTCGCTGATCATCTCGTCGCTTTTGCTGATTCTTGGGTTTCTCGATTTCACCGGACTCGTGAAGGTCTGGCACGTGATCGCCATCGCCGCCTTGATTGGGACTGGCGTCGGGGTTCGACTGGCCGGCACGTCAGGCGTTCTTTCCAAGCCTCATCGATCGCAAGCACATGATGAGCGCGGTGGCGCTCAACTCGGTACTCTGGCAGGGCACTCGCATGATCGTTCCCGCCATCGGGGGCATCGTCATAGCGGTATCGGGCACGGCGATTGTATTCCTGGCGGCGGCCGTAGGCTTTTTCGCGATGTTCCTGGTGCTGGCATCTCTCGACGTCGCCCACAGCGTTCCACCGCGGGGAAACTCGCTGAATCAGTTCCTCGAGGGCCTGCAGTTCATCGGTTCTTCCAAGCCTTCGCAGTCCTGATTCCGTTCACCTGGGTCGTGACCTTCTTCGGCGTTTCCTATATCCAACTGATGCCGGCCTTCGCGGAGATTCTCGATGTCGGCGAACGAGGCTTCGGCTTTCTGCTTTCCTCATCCGGCGTAGGGTCGGTCACAGGGACGATGCTGATTGTGTTCGTGTTGAATAAGCACCGCCTCGGCTTGCTCATCCTCGGGGCCAGTCTCTGCTCTACCTTCGCGCTGTTCGGATTCGCTATCGTGACCGGATACGCCGAAGCTGTTCAGAACGCGTATGCAATCGCCGTCTGCTTCGTATTTCTCATGAGCATGTTCAACTCCATGTACCTCATCTCGTCCATGACGGTGTTACAGATGCGCGTGCCGGATGCGTTGCGGGGCCGGGTCATGGGAATCCACGGCATTACCTTCTCCCTCATTCCGCTCGGAGCATTGTTCGGCGGCTCCGTCGCCTCGGCGTTCTCACCACCGATAGCGGTCGCCGTAGGCGCTTCCATTGTCATGCTGGCCGTGCTATCGGTAGCGACTACGCAGAGCGAGATTCGAAATCTGAAGGGATAATGACCACGGAGGGGAGGTTCATGCAGCGCAACGAAATCGACACCATTCCGCCGGATGGCGACATCTCCTTCCGGCAGCGAGCGATAGAGCCGGATCGGGCTGCGTTGCTCGTTGTCGACCTGCAGAAAGGCCTCTACGTCGCATCAAGGATCGCGACCGACCCAGAGCGCTCGTACCTGTATGATCGGATCGAAAACTCCGTCATTCCCAACGGTCAGCGCCTGATTGCTGCATGCCGAGCCGCAGGGACCGAGGTGATCTACACGGTCATCGAGTGCTTGACTCTCGATGGCCGGGATAGAAGTCTGGACTACAAGATCTCCGGCCTGTTCGCCGCCAAAGGTTCGCGGGAGGCGGAGGTCATCGACGCGTTGGCACCGCTGGATAACGAAATAGTCATACCAAAAACCTCTTCCAGCCTGTTCAACTCCACCAACTTCGAATACGTGCTGCGTAATCTAGGAGTGGAGTATCTCATGGTCATGGGAATGATCACCGACCAGTGCATCGAAACAACGGTTCGCGATGGTTGTGATCGAGGGTTCCTGATGACGGTGGTCGAAGACGCCTGCGCCGCTAACGCCGAGCAACGCCACGAGGAATCGCTCATTGGTATCGACGGCTATTGCCGTCGGCGCACCACCGAGGCACTGATTGCGGAATTACCGCCGAAGTATCACAACGACATCTAATTCAGAAGGAAGGTGGCATTGAAGATCGAAGAAATCGTGGAACAAGCCAGAGATGCCGATGTTCAACTGGTGCGCTTCATCTACTGCGACAACTCAGGCGTCATCCGAGGAAAAGCGACGCATCTGGATCATTTAGTCGGCAGGATGAACCACGGCATCGGGCTTACGGTGGCGATGCAGTCGTTCACATCATCGGAAACAATAGCGCCGGGAGCCGGCTTCGGACCCGTAGGCGAAGTTCGCCTGGTGCCGGATCCCGAGACTTTCACTATCCTACCCTACTCCCCGGGTAACGCCCGCATGATCGCGGACATGATCACACTGGACCGGGAGCCATGGGAAAACTGCCCACGATTCTTTCTGAAGCGCATGATCGACCGCGCCGCCGGCCTCGGACTGAGGATGAAAGCTGCGTTCGAGAGCGAGTTTTCACTGGTCATCGAGACGGAAGATGGATTCGAACCCTTCGACCACAGCCTCTGCTTCAGCACCATCGGCATGGACTGCGCTGATGAGTACATCGGAGATCTCGTCGAGGCACTCGGTCAACAGGGTATCAGCGTCGAGCAGTACTACGCGGAGCTGGGTGCGGGCCAGCAGGAACTATCGGTGACCTATACGGACGCCTTGCGTGCGGCCGACAACCAGATCACGCTTCGGGACACGGCACGGGGCGTCGCCATGAAGCAGGGACTCATCGCCTCGTTCGCTCCCAAACCCTTTGCCGATGAGGCCGGCAACGGCTGCCACATCCATTTCAGCGCCTGGGACCGGGACGGGGACAGCAACCTGTTTTTCGATGGCGATGATCGCTACAAGCTCAGCCGGATAGGCTATCAATTCATTGCCGGAGTGCTTCGTCATCTTCCGGGCCTGGTGGGACTGACTGCGCCCAGCGTGAACTCCTATCGCCGCCTGCAGCCGCACTTCTGGAGCTCCGCCTACACCTGTTTCGGCCCCGATAACCGCGAAGCACCCGTGCGCATCGCATCCGGTTTCTGGGGTGAAGAGATGGAAACGGTCAATCTGGAGCTCAAGCCGTCGGACTCCAGCCACAATCCCGTACCTGGCGCTGGGCGGGCTGATCGCCGCAGGGGCTCGACGGCGTCGAGAAAGAGATGACACCGCCGGAGCCAGTGCTCGTCGACCCGGGCGACATGGCAGAGAACGAACGTAAAAAGCGAGGTATCCATCGGCTGCCGACGAATTTGAAAGAGGCCACCGATGCGCTCCGCGGGGATGAGGTACTGACGGAAGCGATGGGGGAAGTTCTGTCCCGGGAATATCTGCTCATCAAGTCGGCGGATTGGGAGGACTCCAAGGACTGGGATGTGGAATCAGAGCTGCAACGAAGCATTCATCGGTACTGATAGTCTGTAGCCTATTTGGACTCCACGCTCGGGCACGACGGGGCGAGCGCGATGGACAGGTGGTACTTGTCACCATCGCGATCCCGCGGCAAACCGCAGACGACGCGTGCATCTACCATCAAGCCGGTTTCCCCCGTGTCAATCCACCACGTGTACTGGGGACTGCACTTACCGGGACATTGCTTGTACAGCGACTTGCCGTCGTCCCCCTTCCCCTGGGTGAAATCCATGATCCAGTCCGTTAACTCGTCCACTGACGCGAACTGCTTTCCATTGAATTCGAGCGGCGCTTTCATCGTTTCCGTTTCAAGGCGCTTGCACATCTGGTCGTCGGGATCGGTTTTCTTCGACAACTCGGGAATAGACTTTAAAACGATTTTCTGCGCGGAAGCGTTGGATTTGGCAGTCCCGATGGCATCGTCCAACATGCGTTTTGAAGTCGCACGGATCGAATCCGCGCGATTGCTGAGATTGGCAAGAAAACCCGCCGAGGCGATCTCGGTAGCCAATGGCGTGAGGGTTGACGGAGCGCCGCAGTTTTCCGCGTCGCTTTCACCCGCCACTGTTTCGGCAACAGGGTAGCAACCGAGGAAAAAGGCCAATACGAGAGTCTGCGAAAAGCGGGCAATGAGCGTTCATCGTCACGCAACTCATTCTACCCCCTGGAAGCACGAACCTCGATTACGCCTTTCGTCTGATGCGCCGCACTATCGGCTTGATCGCGGGCAACAGCAGCAGGACGATGGCGGCTACCATGATCGGCCCCGCGAAGGGGACGATTGAAAAAGATGGCAAAGGTCCCGCTGCTGATCAGCAGAGATTGCCGAAGGGCGGGCTCCGCCAGAGGTCCGAGCACGATTGCCAGCACCGCGGGTGCCAGAGGGTAATCGAGCTTGCGCAACAGATAGCCGAAGATTCCGAAGATCAGCATCAGCCATACATCGTGCAGGTCCTGGGTTGGCGCGTACCCTCCGATGAGGCACAGCACGAATATCATGGGCGCAAGAATCGTAAACGGTAGCTTCAAGACCCAGACGATCATCGGGATGAACCCGATATTGAGAATCACGGCGAACAGGTTCGCCGCGTAGAGGCTGGCGATCAGACCCCAGACGAACTCCGGGTGATCGACAAACAGGCGCGGACCGGGCTCGAGGCCCCAGATCACCATGCCCCCGAGAAGGATGGCCGTCGTCGGTGAGCCGGGAATTCCCAGCGTCAGCATGGGCAGCATGGATCCGGTGCTGGCGGCATTGTTCGCCGCTTCCGGCGCGACCACCCCTTCCAGAGCACCTTTACCAAACTTTTCCGGTTCCTTGGAAATCTGCTTGGCGATACCGTACGCCATGAGCGATCCGGGCGTCGCGCCGGCGGCGGGAAGAATGCCGACGAAGTAACCCAGGAATGAGCCCATCAGCAGGGTTTTCCAAGTGCCCAGCAGCTCTTTGAGGTTTTTAATGGTGCGTTCGACCGTAATCGTCGCTTTGGACATCATGCTCTGGCCCGCCAGCCTTGCGGTTCTCCTCTATGGTCCACAGCATTTCGCCGATTCCATAGATGCCGATGGCGAGCACCAGGAAATTGATGCCATGCATAAATCCGATAATGTCGCCGAAAACCAGCCGCGGCTCGCCGCTGATGATGTCCAGGCCCACGGCGCTCAAGACCAGGCCGAGGCAGATGGAGAAGATTGTCTTGAAAATATCGTCGCCGCCCAGCCCGATGAAAGTGGCAAACGCCAGCATCATCAGAGCGAACTCCTCCGGCGCGCCGAAAACCAGCGCCACGTGGGCAAGGGGGAGGCGCGAAGAAGGTGAACAGAACGATGGAAATGGTGCCGCCCACGAACGAAGCGACCGCGGCCGCAGTCAACGCCTTGTCGGCAAATCCCTGCTTGGCCAGCGGCCTGCCATCGAAGGTTGTCGCCACGGCGGTGGATGCGCCCGGAATTCCCAACATCACCGACGAGATGGCGCCTCCATACATCGCCCCATAGTAGATCGCGGCCAGAAACATGACCGCGCCCGTCGGTGGCACGAGATATGTAAGAGGAAGCAGTATTGCGACACCGTTGACCGATCCCAGTCCCGGCATCGCCCCGATGAACAAACCGAGCGTACAGCCCGCCAGGATCAACATCAGATTCTGCGGTTGGAACGCGACCGTAAATCCGTTCGCCAGCAATTGAAGGATTTCAACCATTGTCTGTTTCTCGAGACGAACTCGGCATCATCGAAACTGGTGCTCCCCCAACGAGCAAGTCGGCCCGTCTCGGTAACGAACTAGCTACAGAAATATCCTGTAGAGCGGATAGAAGAGAGGCTCCGTGACTCCTTTCGGCAGCGTAATCTTCAGCATGATCTCAAAAAAGAAAAACGTGATGATCGGAATCAGCAGGGAGAAGGAAATAGACAACCCCCAAGAATGATTCCCGAGAAACCGCAAGTAAAATAACAGGAACAGCGGCAACGCGCCGTAAACGCCGATCAGGCCGAACAGTCCCGACCGTCACGATCAAAGCGAGTGCAACCAGACCCACTTCGATCAGGACACCCCTTTCGATATAGGGTTCCTCGGAAACCGCAACCGAACCCTTGCGCCGTGCCCAGTTGACGATGATGCCGACGCAGGAAAGGAGCATCATGACGGAAAGCCAGAATGGCCATGCCCCGCCGCCGGGCCCTTCGTCCGGGATCCAGCCGACGGGCAACTCCGCGCTCTTGTACATCAGGTAAAGGGAAAAGACTCCCATCAAAATCGCCATCGCGAGTTCGGCCACGCGTGTCGACATGAATGGAGCCCTTCCCCTGTTACCTTATCTTTTCTTGTTACTTTCGGTCTTTCGCCATAGCTCCGGAATTAGCCGGGAATGGCTCCCATCTTAATCAACATATCCTTGTGAATGTCGCGCTCTTTCTTCCAATAGTCCATCAACTTCTCGCCAGTCAGCAGGTCGCCCTGCAGACTCTTCTTCGTGCGATAGGTCTGCCATTCTTCTGAATTGAACACTTCCGTGAACAGGTCGACATAATAGTGTTCCGCATCCGCGCTCATGCCCGGCGCGCCGACCACGGTGCGCTGCATGAAGTAGACCATGTCCTGTCCAAGCTCGGTGAACGTCGGCGTGTCCTTGAACATGGGCAAGCGCTTCGGTGTGAATGCGGCAAGCGGCTTCGTTGTGCCGGCCTCGTAGAAGCCGAGCTGCTCGGACGGATTATTCACCGTGGAATCGGCATTGTTACCGGCGAGTTCCTTGGCCACTTTTCCGCCACCCTTGTACGGGATGTACTTCATGTTGAGTCCATAAGCCGTATTCAGGAAGTCCGTGAGCAGATTGTCCTCGGAAGACTTGCCGGTGCCGGCCATGATCCAGCCACTTCCTTTCGCCTTGGCGGCCTTGACGAAATCGGCGACGTTGTTGATGTCCTTCCGATCGGAATTGACCCACAGCAGGAAGGTGTCCTCGGCCATACGTGCAACGGGCGTAAAGGTCGTGATGTCGACGCCTAGCGCGGGCTGGCGCAACGGAGTGGTATAGAAGCTGTTCAGGGTGAACATGATCGTGTGGTTATCACCCTTCTTGCCGTTCATGTAGACAAGCGCTTCGGCGCCTGAGCCACCCGGCTTGTTGATGGGCGTCACCGGTACCGGTGCCATTTTGTGCTTCGCGATAATGCTCTGCATCAATCGTACGGCCTTGTCGGCGCCACCGCCCTTACCGGCCATGACGACGAACGTGATTGGCTTTTGCGGCTGAAATTCAGCTAATGCCGTCGACGCCATCCCCAAAGAAACGGCGAGACCGGCACCGAGCGCGAGGCCTTGTACAAGTAGTTTTCGCCTGAAGATATTCATTGTATTCCTCCTGGTTGGAGCGCTTGGGAGCGCTTCGAATCGTGCCGTGAACCCGGCTCTTATTGGTGGAGAGTCTGCCGCAGAGCGGTGAGCTCTCTCAATCTTACTTTTGTATCTGGTCGACAATATACCAGAGCTTTGGTACTTTGCCCACGCGCCCTGCCCACGGCGTCCCCCGGAACGCACCGGTCTCCGGGGCGAGCGCGGCCGTTTTCCCTACCCGTCGACACCGCACACCATCGCACCCAACGGTTGTGCCCCACGCTTGCGCTGACATAATACGGCCACGTGGCGGGAACCAGACCGGAACACAACAATGAACATTCACGAATACCAGGCGAAGCTGCTGCTGAGCGAGTTTCAGGTGCCGGTGGCAAGAGGCGCGGTGGCGTTTTCCCCTCAGGAAGCCGCCGAGGCGGCTCAATCCATGGGCGGCTCGGTCTGGGTCGTCAAATCCCAGATTCACGGAGGCGGTCGCGGCAAGGGCGCGCTTCAAGGAAGCCAGCGCTGGCGACAAGGGCGGCGTCAGGCTGGTGACCTCCGTCGACCAGGTGCGCGAGAGTGCCGAGCAAATGCTGGGCAAGACCCTGGTGACCCATCAGACCGGACCGGACGGCAAGGTCGTCAAGCGCGTTTATGTGGAGGAAGGCTCGAGCATCGATCGTGAGCTGTATCTTTCCTGCCTGGTGGACAGATCCAGCTCACGGGTAGCGTTCATCTGCTCCACCGAAGGCGGCATGGATATCGAGACGGTTGCCGCCGAGACGCCGGAAAGGATCCTGACGCTGACCATCGACCCGGCTTCCGGGTATATGCCGTATCACGGGCGCAACATCGCATTCGCGCTCGGTCTTTCCGGCAAACAGATCAAACAGTGCGTGGCACTGATCGGCAGCTTGTACCGCGCGGTGCTGGCCAAGGACATGAGCCTGCTGGAAATTAATCCGCTGGTCGTGACCGAGGCCGGCGATCTGCTGGTCCTCGATGCCAAGGTGAGCTTCGACTCCAACGCGCTTTACCGTCATCCGGACATTCAGGAGCTGCGTGATCTCGACGAGGAAGATCCGGCCGAGGTGGAAGCATCCGGATACGATCTGAACTACATCAAGCTCGACGGCGTCATCGGCTGCATGGTAAACGGGGCGGGCCTCGCCATGGCGACCATGGACATCATCAAGCTCTACGGCTCCGCGCCCGCAAACTTCCTCGACGTTGGCGGCGGCGCGAGCAAAGAGCAGGTGATGAACGCCTTCAAGATTCTGCTCTCCGATCCGAAGGTCGAGGGCATACTGGTCAACATATTCGGCGGCATCATGCGTTGCGACATCATCGCGGAAGGCATCGTCGCGGCGGCCAGGGAAATGTCCATCGAAGCACCTCTTGTGGTACGTCTGGAAGGTACGAATGTCGAGCTCGGCAAGAAAATTCTGAGCGACTCGGGACTCGCCATCATTCCCGCCGACAATCTGGCCGATGCAGCCGAGAAAATCGTCGCACAAGTGAAAGGAGCGGCCTGATGTCCATTCTCGTTAACAGCAACACGAAGGTCATCTGCCAGGGCTTCACCGGCAGCCAGGGTACCTTTCACTCCGAGCAGGCTATTGCTTACGGCACGAAAATGGTCGGGGGAGTAACACCGGGAAAAGGTGGCAGCGAGCATCTGGGCCTGCCTGTATTCAATACCGTCCACGAGGCGATCGCAGAAACGGATGCTAACGCGAGCGTCATCTACGTTCCGCCGCCTTTCGCGGCCGACGCGATCCTCGAAGCGATCGATGCGAGCGTGCCGCTCATCGTCTGTATCACCGAGGGCATTCCGGTTCTCGATATGGTGAAGGTCAAGCGCGCACTGGACGGATCACGCTCACGGCTGGTAGGCCCCAACTGCCCGGGCGTGATCACCCCTGAATCCTGCAAGATCGGCATCATGCCGGGCCACATCCACAAACGCGGCTCGGTCGGCATCATCTCCCGCTCGGGAACGTTGACCTATGAGGCCGTGGCGCAAACCACGGCAGCGGGTTTCGGCCAGTCCACTTGTGTCGGGATAGGCGGCGACCCGGTGAAAGGGACCGACTTCATCGATGTGCTGGAGCTTTTCCTCGCCGACACGGAAACGACTTCCCTGATCATGATTGGCGAGATCGGCGGCACGGCCGAGGAAGAAGCAGCCGAGTTTCTGGCTTCTCACCCGGTAAAAAAGCCCACCGTCGGATTTATCGCAGGCGTGACGGCACCGCCGGGCCGACGCATGGGTCATGCGGGTGCCATCATCTCTGGCGGCAAGGGCGGAGCCGGCGATAAAATCGAAGCAATGCGTTCCTGCGGCATCGCGGTGGCAGACTCACCGGCAAGCCTGGGCTCCACCCTGGCAGAGCTTCTTGGTAAGTAGCACGCACGGGCCCGGGGAACAGGCTAGTACGCGCATGGAAAAACTATCCGTCTTCATCATCACCTACAACTGCGCCAGAACCCTGGGCGCATGCCTCGAGAGCGTCAAGTGGGCCGACGAGATTGTCATGCTGGATTCCGCCAGCACAGACGGCACGCTTGATCTGGCGAAGCAATATGGTTGCCATGTTTACCAAACTGACTTTCTCGGCTACGGAAAAACCAAGCAGCTGGCCATAGACAAGACGCGCAACAACTGGGTGCTGCACCTGGATGCGGACGAGATGCTCTCGCCGGAGCTCAAGGATGAAATTCGCGGCCTGTTGGAATCCGGGCCGCCCGCCGCCGGCTATCTGATTCCCCGCCTCGATCAGCTCTTCTGGGAGATGAATGATCCGCGCGCGCGTCTGAATTCACAGTTGAAGCTTTTCGACAAGCGCCGCGGCCGCATGGGCGATATGGCCGTACACGCGGATCCGGAAGTGGATGGCAGAGTCGAGAAACTGAAGGGCGTCTTCTACCACTTCAGCGAGGTGGACATTCACACTAAGGTGCAGAAGATCAACGGCTATTCGACCGGGCTGGTGGCCGACAAACTCGCCAAGGGCCAGCGGCCCAGCCCATGGAAGCTGGTTTACTACCCGCCGCTCGTTTTCCTACAGTTATTTTTCTTTCAGCGAAACTTTCTCAATGGTTGGGCGGGATTCATCGGCTCCGTCATCGGCGCGTTCTACGCATTCCTGCGCTACGCGAAACTCTACGAACACTACCGATTCGAAGAACCCTGGACATCCCGGCTACCAGCTGGGGCGCCCATTGTGCGCGACGAGAGAGACGAGGCGGGTCGAATCGTCAAGGAATCTTGACCACGACCTTTCCGGTGGCGCGCCGCTCCATGAGACTGGCGAGAGCGGCAGGCGCCTGCGCAAGTCCGTAGGTCGCCGAAACGTGGGGGCAAAGCGCGCCTTCCGCAAGCCACTCCAAGAGCTGACGCCAGGACTTCTGCAGCACCTCAGGGTCGCGTTTTCGATAGGCGCCCCAATAGACTCCCACCACGCTCATATTCTTGACCAGGGTGAGGTTAACAGGAAGCTCGGGGATGGTGCCGCTGGCAAATCCGACCACCAGAATGCGCCCTTCCCAGTTGATGCAGCGAATGGACTGGTCGAATACCTCACCGCCCACCGGGTCGAAGATGACATCCGCACCGCGACCATCGGTCAACGCTTTTACGCGCTCGCGAAAGCTCTCCTCAATATAATTAATCACATGGTGAGCACCGTGCTTCCTGGCAAGCGCCAGCTTCTCCTCGCTGCTGCAGGTTGCGATGACCGTGGCTCCCATGCGCCTGCCGACCTCCACCGCGGCAAGCCCTACGCCGCCGGCGGCCCCGTGGACCAGCAGCACCTCGCCCGGCTCCAACCGCGCCCGGTGTTCCAGGCCCACGTGAGCCGTGCCGTAGGTCACCGCGAATCCAGCGGCGGTTACGAAGTCCATCCCCTCGGGCAACCGGATCGCACCACCCACCGGCACGACGACACGTTCCGCCAGTCCGCCGTGGCCGCATAGGGCGATGACCGCATCGCCGCTTTCGAAGTCATCGACCCCGGGGCCGGTTTCCAGCACTTCGCCCGAGACCTCGAGTCCAGGGCTGAAAGGAAAGTCGGGCCGCTCCTGATACTTTCCCTGGATCATCAGGGTGTCGGCGAAATTGAGTCCGCAGGCGCGTACGCCCACGAGGATCTCCCCGGGGCCAGGGGATGGGGACGGCAGCTCGCCGATCTCGAGAGACTCGGGCCCACCCCAGGCCGTACACAGCAGCGCTTTCATCGATCCACCGGCTTCACCAGTAACTCATCGCGTCTTTGAATATCGACGCTGCGTCGTCGCGGTTTGTTTCCCGGGGTGCGTTGGCGACGGCCCGGTGTTGGCGGATTGCGGATCCGGCCAGTGCATCCACATCGTCGGCGGAAAATCCGATCCCCTGCAATCCATTCGGCAACCCGGTTACTCGCATCATCTGGACGATGCGCTCGGCCACCGCCTCGCCGGCATCGCCGGGGGTCGCGTCGCGCGTATCTGCACCGAGACAGGCCGCCGCTTCCAGGTGCCGCTCCGGTGCGCCCGCCGCGGTGAAGCGGAACACCGCAGGTGAAGTAAGAATCACGCTGATACCGTGGGGAACGAAGGGCGTTGGTACGGGATAATCGTCCGTAACCACATCGTGCATCAAGTTCGTCACGCCGTAAGAAAATGCGTGGGGCAAATGAGTGCCGGAGTTACCGAATGCCATGCCCGCGAGGGTCGCCGCCCACATGAGATTGTCCCGCGCCTCCTGGTCGCCGGAATCGGTAACCCCGCGTACCAGATACTCGTCTGCCATATGCAGTGCTTCCCGTGCGTGCAGATCGCTCCAGGGATTGGCGCCCTGAATCTGTGGTCTTGCGTTGGGCGATGGGATCTTGTTCCAGTGCGTGTAGGCACGGGCTGTGTAACATTCGATTGCGTGGCTCAGCAGATCGAAACCGGTGGACGCCATAACCCGGGAGGGCAGCGTGTCGGCGCACGCGGGATCGATCAACGCTTCGTCGGGCAGGATGTAGCAGCTCGCCAGAACGAACTTGGTATCGTGCTCCATCAATCGAATAACCGACAGACCGGTCATCTCGGAACCGGTGCCGGCGGTGGTCGGGCAGGCAATGTGGGGCAATACGGGGCCGGGAACGGCTACGCCGTCGCCGATCGGCGGGGCGAAATAGGTGGAGAAGCTTGCCGGATAACGCGCATACACCATGGCGGCCTTGCCGGTGTCCAGAACCGAGCCGCCGCCCAGGGACACCAGACCGTCGAAATCGCCGTCGGCCAGAAAGCGCGCCGCTTCCATGACCGACGTGTCCGAGGGCTCGATGCGGACTTGATCGAATACCTCGTAGTCGATGCCAGCCGCCGTCAACGATCGGCGTACCCGATCCATGTGCTGGGATCCGTTGAGAAAACTATCGGTGAAAACGGCCGCGCGCCGTACCCCATGATCCCTTGTGCGCTCACCCAGCTCCGAAAGACAACCGCGTCCGAACGTGAGGCGCGGCATCTCGACGGTGAAGCTGTCGGCGCCCCCATCGCTGGGCGTGAAGTACTGACAACAACCCATGTGAATATCTCCTCCTTCGTCCGGCGGAAATCGCCGAACAGGCCGCTTTTCCCTCCGGCCGGGAAGGCTAGTATGCTCCACCACCATCGACGATTGAAGCGCAGCCAATACCGATGGGGGGAGATCCATGGCCACGCAAGAGATCTACGAAGTCTTCGCACTTCGCTATGCGGAGCGCACGGACCGAACCCGAGCCGAGAACTTCAAGATAGCGGACGATCACGCCGCACTCATGCCCCTTGACTACTACCTGTGGGTGATACGAAACGACGCACGCACCATCGTGGTGGATACCGGTTTCGGAAAAGCGGAAGCGCGGAAACGCGGTCGACAACTATTGCAGACGCCCGAGCAGGCACTTGCCCGGGTCGGAGTCCAGCTCGCCACGGTGAAGGACGTCGTCATTACACACCTGCACTACGATCACGCCGGTACGCTACCGGAGTTCTCCGCCGCCCGTTTCCACCTGCAGAGCTCGGAAATGGCCTTCGCCACCGGACCGGCCATGCTGGAGGCCGACGAGCGCTGGGCCTTCTCCGCGGATCACGTGTGCGACATGGTGCGTCTGCTCTATGACAACAGGCTCGTGTTTCACGACGAAGACGCGGACATCGCGCCCGGGATCACGCTGCATCGCCTTCCTGGTCACACGGCGGGATTACAGGTGGTTCGTGTACCGACCCGCCGCGGCTTTGTCGTGCTTGCATCGGACGCCAGCCACTTCTACGAAAACTTCGCCCGCCGCTCGCCCTTCCCGATCTGCTATTCGGAGCCAGACATGTTGAAGAGTTTCCAGCGACTCGAGCAACTAGCCGATAGCGAGGATCACATTATCCCCGGGCACGACCCCCTGGTACGTGAGCTCTACTCGCCGCCTTGCGCTGATCTCGATGGCTGGGCGTGCCGTCTGCACGAGCCTCCGGCGAAGAGTTTGCGTTCCATAGGACTCGGATCCATCTAGCGCGCAGACCGCAGCAAGGCGGTTTGCGAGCGAAAGTAAATGGGTTCCAATTTTTCGGTAGGTCGTCGAAGGCGAGCACATTGCCACTCATCAGGGCCACCCGTGCAGCCCTGATAGGGCTGGTTCTGGCCGGCTGGTTCTGGCTGGTTCTGGCTGGTTCTGGCTGGTTCTGGATGGTTCTGGACACCCACATTCCAGGGCTTTGTGCCTTTCCAGAACCGTTGCTCCCTGCAACGGGCCAATTCCCGGGTGTCCAGAATGGCTTTCCCCCGGAATTGACCCCCGGCCATGGGCCCCCCCGTGGGTCATCAAGCGTATAATTCGCCCGGTGGGAATGACGGAAATCCTACGGGGAGCAGCTATGCGGGTCAGAGATTTGATGTCGTCCAAGGTGGTGACCGCCCACGTCGGCACGCCGGTGGAAGTGGCCTACCAACTCATGCGCGATGGAGGTTTCCGTCACCTGCCGGTGCTCAGCACCAAAGGAAAGCTGGTGGGCATACTTTCCGATCGCGATCTGCGCGGGGTGGGTGCCATATTCAAGGACGCCAACTCCGGAATCGACGAATTTCTGGTTACCGAGCCCACCACGGTGGAAAAAATCATGGTGGCCGATCCGATAACCGTATCGCCCGATGCGTCGGTTTCGACAGCAGTGAAAATTATCCGCGACAAGCACATCGGTGCCCTGATTGTCGCCGATGGCGAGGAGATGGTCGGCATCCTCAGCTACCTGGATGTGCTCGATGCCGCCGAGCGGGCCCACGGTGAAGTCAAGCCGAAGCACCCGGAGCCCGGCGACACGCAACCGCTCAACATGCAGGAGCTCGGTAGCCTCCGTCAGCAGATGGCGGACGAGCTTTCAGAGTTCCGGGCCAGCACCCCGATGCCGACGAAAGACTCCGCGGATCTGCGGGCCCGCGCAGCCCGGCTCGCGGAGCAGGAGAGCCGGCGTCTGTCCCAGGCGAAACAACGCTCGGACGCGACCCAGGAGATCATGAACGACATCCGCTCCCAGCTGGACGAGGATGACTAGGCCGGCGTGCGGAATCGTTATTCGTACCGGCACATGGTCCAGCCGGCGTAATCCTCCACCAATTTGACCCTCGGCTTTCAGCCCGGCGAGCGCGCCGGCCACGCTGCCCACGACACATCCCGTGGATCAGAGCCGGTTCATGGCGTAGGATTAAGGTATCGACTTCTGCATTTGCCTCCATTCGCACATGAGCTGGTCGGCGCGGATCGTTCCAGGTAAAGAGACTCAACAGTTGCATACAATTCAGGCAGTTCGCGCCCGGGGCCCGCTGACATTGCGGGACGGGCTGCGTGTGACCGGCGTAAAGCGCCTGGATGCCCTCCTCGGCGCCGCTCTGGACCGAATCCTCGGTCTGCGGCGACTGAATCGGCACTACCAACGTGTTCCCCAGTGTCGAAGTGGTATGGAGTTCGTTCGCCTGGCCCTGGAGGAGCTGGACGTCAGCCCGGAAGTGTCACCGGCCGAGCTCGAATACATACCGGAATCCGGCCCGGCCGTGGTCGCCGCCAATCACCCCTTCGGCGGCATCGAAGGACTGCTGTTGGCCCATATCATGCTGCGTCGCCGCAAGGACGTGAAACTCCTCGCCAACGGTCATTTGCAACGCATCGCAGAACTGGGCGAGCTGTTGATTTCCGTCAACCCCTTCGAAGGTAAATGCGCGGCGCGGGACAACATCCAGCCCCTGCGGGAGGCTGTTCGATGGGTGGAGAGCGGCGGCGCGCTACTGGTGTTCCCCAGCGGCGAGGTTTCCCATTTTCAATTCAAACGCAATCGGGTAACCGATCCCGAGTGGCGGCCAAGCGTCGGACATATCGTACGCAGGACCGGGGCACCGACCATCCCTGCCTTCGTCTGCGGACTCAACACCTGGTCGTTTCAGCTTCTGGGCTGCATTCACCCGCGTTTGCGTACAGCCCTGCTGGCACGGGAGTTTCTCAACAAGTCACATAGCAGTATTCGCATTCGCCTCGGTCCGCCGGTACCACCCAGGCGCTCGAAGTCCTTTTCGTCATCGCTGCAACTGGCGAGATATCTGCGCCTGCGTACTTACAGCCTGGCGGATCTGGACGGCACGGCACGAAATGCCCTGGCCATGAGACTGGCCAGCTCGGCGTCATTCGCGCCGATCATCGAAGCAGTCGACCCCGCACTACTGGAAGCAGAGTTCGAGGCGCTACCGGCGGAACAACGATTGGTGCGAAGTGGCAGCTATCACGCGGTTTATGCCCGCGCGGATCAGATCCCCAATATTCTCACGGAACTCGGCCGACTGCGGGAAATCACCTTCCGCGAAGCCGGCGAGGGAACCGGGGAATCCACCGATACCGACCGCTTCGACAAAAGCTATCTGCACCTGTTCCTCTGGCACAGCGAGAAAAAGGATATTGTCGGCGCCTACCGATTCGCGCCGGTGGACGAAATTCTCGCCGACTTCGGCATGCGCGGCCTATATACCTACTCTTTGTTCAGGTACAAACGCGGGTTTATCGACGGTCTGAGCGACGCCATGGAGCTCGGACGCTCCTTCGTGCGCCTGGAGTACCAGCGAAGTCACGTGCCTCTCATGCTTCTCTGGCAGGGGATCCTCCGCTACCTGACGCGCCACCCGAAATACAGCCGCCTGTTCGGAGCCGTCAGCATCAGCAACGACTATCACCCTATTTCCCGGCAGTTCATCGTGGATTTTTTGAAGGAGAACTGCTTCGCCGATGATCTGGCACGCCAGGTTCGGCCCCGCGCCGGATCGCAACGCCGCCTTTCCACGTTCTGGCATCGCAAGGAGCTCGCCGATCTATCGGACATCGGCGCCATGTCCGATGTTGTCGGGCAGCTCGAGAACGGGCAACGGGGCGTTCCCGTGTTGTTGCGGCAATATCTGAAGATCGGTGGGCTATTGCTCGGATTCAATCTCGATCCGAAGTTTGGCGATGCCCTGGACGGTTTGATCCTGGTGGACCTGCTTCAGTCGGACCCGAATTTTCTTCTGCGCTACATGGGACGCGAGGAGAGCCGGGAGTTTCTGCGTTATCACGCATCTCGAAAGCTCGGCCTCGAACCCCCCGACGACGTCCAGGAAGAGTCGAAGCCCGCGCGCAGCGCATAGTTGCATCCGCGACGGGAAAGTGGCTCGGCCAAGTCGCGCCCGAGCGTTCAACCACCTGGCCATTGAACGATCCCTCCTTTGAATTGGCTCGTTATTGGCCGGCGCCAACGCGGCCCGATTGTACCGCTTTCGAATCTCACTCCCAGTGTGACAAAACTCATCTTTTGCCGCACACATCTGTTTCACCCACCTTGCGTCGCAAGTAAACTATTCCCCGCACTGGAGTGCGCTGCCCGTTCCAGGAACTTTTGGTGTCGATCAAAAGGAGGAACCGACGATGAATGGAATCAGGTGCTTACTTCTTCTCTCCACCTTTTTCGCCGCTCACGTTTTCGCACAGAATATCGTCAGCATCAGTCCCGCGGAAATCGCCGCGATGCTGGAGAGGCCGGCTTCCGTCCGCGTGATCCCTGGCGAAGTCATCGTCAAATACAAGCCGGGCCGAAGCCCCATGAGCCCGGCGGACGCAGCATCCATGGATCTTTCCGGCGACACACGCCCGACTTCGGGCGGTGAGCTCATCTACAAGCTGTCCGCCGCCACAATCAGCACGCGATCGGTACAGGATGTGCAGACGCTGACCATCTCGGCGGCACGCAGAATCGCCGCCCAGGCCAACGTGGAATACGCGCAACCGAACTTCGTCCTGCAAATCGTGCGAACTCCCGACGACCCGCTTTATCCGTTGCAATGGCACTACTTCGACAATGGCAGCGCCGGCGGCCAGTCGCCGGGGGGCGTGAGTCTACCCGGCACCTGGGACATCAACCTGGGGGATTCGAGTGTCGTGGTCGCTGTCATCGATACGGGGATATTGCCCAATCATCCCGACATCGCGGGATCCATGAACCTGGTCGCGGGTTTCGACATGATCAGCAATGCCTTCACCGCCAACGACGGCGACGGCCGCGACGCCGATCCCACGGACACCGGCGACGCCACCACCGCCGGCGAGTGTTTCCCCGGCAGTCCGCCGACGAACAGCAGTTGGCACGGCAGCCACGTTGCCGGCACTACGGGTGTAGCGCGTACGAACAACGGGATTGGCGTCGCCGGCGTCAACTGGCAGCTGTCCCTGCAGGCGATTCGCGTGCTGGGTAAATGCGGAGGCACGATCGCCGATATTAACGATGCCATTCGCTGGGCTGCCGGTCTTACGGTTCCAGGCATCGCCAGCAATGCGACACCCGCCAAGGTGATAAATATGAGCCTCGGGGGGGGCGGGGCGTGCACGAATTCTCCCTCCACCCAGCGCGCCATCGACGATGCGGTGGCGGCCGGCACCACCGTGGTGGTGGCCGCGGGCAATAACGCCCAGGACGCGGCGAACTTCAATCCAGCCAGCTGTGACGGTGTCATCACCGTGGCTGCCAGCGATGCGCGCGGCCATCTGGTGAGCCGTTATTCGAATTTCGGCACAACCGTGGAGATCCTGGCCCCCGGCGGAGACGTGCAGCGGGACGACAACGGCGACGGTAACGTGGATGGCGTCCTGAGCATGGTCGAGGGTGGCTACGCGTTTTATAACGGCACCTCCATGGCTGCACCCCATGTGGCAGGGGTCGCCGCTCTGCTGCTGGCAAGGGAACCGACGCTGACACCCGCCCAGGTCAGCCAGCGACTACAGTCGAGTGCCATTCCTCGAAACACCAGCCAGTGCCCGCGGGCCTGCGGTGCCGGTCTGCTGAGCGCTCTGGTGGCGACCGGCGGCACGCCGCCTGTGCCCCGAATCGATCTCGCTGCACCATTTGTCTCTCTGCAGGTCGGCGAAACCGACTTCGTCATCGCAACGGTTACCCGGGGCGGATCGCCGGTGCCGGGAGCCCGGGTCGATTTCTCGTCCATGGACGCGGGCGTCGCGACGGTTTCACCGGCCTCGGCGCAGACCGACCCATCGGGCAGTGTGCGGGCGTCGATTCTCGGCGTCGCCCCAGGCACCACCAGCGTGCGCGCCACCGCCGCCGGAGGCACGGATTCGAGCACCGTAGAGGTAACCGAACCGCCATCGGTCCCGGACCTGACCCTGTGGGGACTGCTGTTACTGATGGCGGGGATCCTGATGGTGGTGCACTTCGGCAATTGGCGCCGTAGCTCGCCAGGACGTTGAATGCCGTGAAGCGCGTGGCGAAACCAATCACCACCCGTCTGGCCCTGGGCCTTGCAGGCGTGATTGCCGCGCTGCTGCTGCTGGAACAAGCGCCGGCGTTGCAGCCCCTGCTCGAGCCCGTGAACCTCGGGCTCGCGCGGGCCACCGAGTGGCTCATCCAGCAGCTGGACATGCCGGTTGATCGGCAGGGGGCCATGCTCATGCATCCCGACGGCTTCAGCTACCGGATCACGGCCGCCTGCTCCGGGTTACGGCCGGCGGTATTGATCGGCGTGACCCTGCTGATGGTGCCTGCCACCTGGACCTGGCGCCTGGCCGGCGCATGCACGGCGCTGCTGGGGATCGAGGCGCTGAACCTTGGCCGCCTGGTGCATCTTTACTGGACAGGCGTGGTGGACCCCGACGCGTTCTTCATGGCACACCGTGTAACCTGGAATATCGCCGCCATCGCCGCGATCATCGGTTTTCTGGCAGTTTGGCTTTATCTGAGCCAGGGGCGGCGACCAGGGAAACTGCCTCAACCGGTGTAACCCTATGCTCGTCAGTAGCCCGCGGTTTCCATCGCTGCCCTGCATCGGTGCCGCGCTGCTGGGATGTTCCATGATCGTGCAAGCTGCCGGTGCAAAGAGTGCCGCGGCCCAGTCCATCGCCCTGGAGATCATCGTCAAGTTCGCCGACGACAGCGACCCGGCCGCCGGGTCCAGCGCCAGACTCGTGACGATGCAACATGACAACCCGCGCCTGCCGCAAACACAGTTGCTGCTGCGGTTTCACGGGTCGAGCGAAGCGGCCAGGCTATTGGAAAAGACCCTTGACGAGCCTGCCTACCGGCAGCGCGTGCAGGCCCTGGCGACGCGGCTCTGCGAACCCAGCGGTGTTCCGGTACGGGGCGCCGCGCAAGCGCAATCCGTGCTGGCCGTCACCATCCATCGCCGCGCCTTTCTACAGAAGCTCAGCGCCCAGTTGAACGAACTCGAGTACGTCGACTACGCGCAACCGAACGCCACCGTCCAATTCACGAACTGACGGTCGCGGTTGTCATCAAGCGTTCGAAAGACCAGGCCGCACTTCCTGGGCAAAGCGCTCCATGGTATCCAGCGCCGTCGCCAGGCTTTCGGGCACGAAATCGAATACCAGGTGGCTGGCGCCTGCCTCGGAATAGCCTTTCGATGGCGCCGATGATGTCTGCGGGGCGCCCCTGGGTGAGCGGCTGATCGGATTGCGGCGGCCCGTCCTGAAAGATCAACGGCAGCTTGACCGCGATTTCCAGGCTCTCGGGTTTGCGGCCCGCCTCCGCCAGATATCCATTCAGATCCGCCCTGGCGTGGCGCAGAGTCTCGAATGTGGGGCGCACCGGATGCCAGGCGTCCGCGCAACGCGCGGCCCGCTTCAACGCAGCCTTGCTGCCGCCGGCTACCCAGATGGGTGGCGAGGGGCGCTGCCGGGGCTTGGGCGAGAAGAACGCCTCTTCCACTTGGTGATAGCGCCCACGAAAGCTGACCGGATCGTCACCCCACAATGCTTTCATGAGGTCCAACGCTTCGTCGGTGCGTGCGCCGCGATTGTGAAAGTCCTGCCCCAGCACTTCGAACTCCTCTTCGAACCAGCCGACGCCGACGCCGAAGACAAAACGACCACCGCTCAGCTGGTCCACCTCGGCCACCTGCTTGGCGAGCTCGATGGGATTGTGCATGGGCACGATGACGACACTGGTGCCCAGTGTGATCTTGCTGGTCAGAGCGGCGAGATAGCTCAACACGGTGAACGGCTCCCAGTAGCACTCCTTCCAGTGCTCCGGATGCTTGCGGCCGGGAATGAGAATGTAGCCGGACTTTACCTGGGGCGGCACGATGACGTGGGCGCTGCACCAGAGGGAATCGATTTCCAACGCTTCAGCACGCTCGGCGATCCGCGCAAAGGTATCCGGCGTCGCCTCGTTGCCGCGAACAATCAGAGAAAAACCGAATTTCATAGCAATTGTTCTCCCGATATCAGCTGTTGTTCTTCTCGTCGCGCCAGGCGAGCCAGTCTTTCACCGGAGCAAAATCGTAGTCGGGACCGTCCACCCCCATGTGGATCTCGTCCGCACCTGCCGCGTGAATTTCATCTGCGAGATCGATCAAGCCTTTATCGACGCCGATGGATCGCTCGATGGTCCCGGGATCACGGCCCAACTTTCGCACACCACCGGTCGAGCACCGCATTCTTGTGGGCCACGGTCTGGGCGGGGGTATGCGTATCGGTTTGGCTTGCGAATCCGTGCCAGATATCCGCGTACTGGGCGACGATACGCAAGGTGATTTTTTCACCGCCGCCGCCGATGAGGATCGGCAAACGACCTTTGGGCTGCGGATTGAGCTTGGCGAGCCGCTTCTTGATACGGGGCATGGCCGCATCCAGATGTTTGAGGCGGCTCACCTTGGTGCCGAAATCGTAGCCGTACTCCTTGTAATCCCGCTCGAACCAGCCGGAACCGATACCGAGGATCGCGCGCCCGTCGGAAATGTGATCCACCGTTCGCGCCATGTCGGCGAGAAGCTCCGGATTGCGATAGCTGTTGCAGGTCACCAGCAGTCCGATTTGAACCCGCTCCGTCGCCTCGGCGATAGCGGCAAGCAATGTCCAGCCCTCGAAGTGCTTGCCCTCCGGGTCGCCGAACAATGGGTAGAAGTGATCCCAAGTGTAAACCACGTCCACACCCAGGGCTTCTGCCTGCTGCGCGGCACGGCGAATGTCCGCGTATTCGGCATGTTGCGGATAAATTGTAACGGCTACTCGTACCATGATGCTCAACCTTCCTCCCGTGTGTGTAGACTGCCCCAGCTGGCAGCATGCTCGATGCGGATAGCCACCACCGGGAGCGCTTCGATCCCCATGGCCTGGAGCTGGCGGTAACGGGCTTGCAAGCTCGCCTGTGCCCCATCGTGCTCTTCTCCCGAGGCCAGGATCTCCGCGCGGCCCTGAATCATTACCCAACCGAGCCGGCTCCAATCGTCATCGTAATGGTCGGCAACCACAGCGACGAATGGATTCTCCCGTATGTTGGCGAGTCGCTTGAGCGGCGCGGCCGTCCGTTTCTTCGGCTTCTCGTCGATACTGAAGTACACCGTGTTCCCTGTCACCACAAAGCAGATGGGTATCACGTGGGGGTGTGCGCCGGCATCCGCCGTGGCCAGGCGTGCAACCCGTTGCCCGTCTAGAAACCGCCGCTGGTCATCCGTTAACATGCACTCGATGTGGTTCTCATGGGATCTCCCAAGGATATTATCATGGACGTCGGATTGACCATTCCCACCCGCGGGCCGCTGGCGACCCCGGAGAGCATCGAAGCGTTCGCCCGGCGCGCAGGCGAGCTGGGCTTCGCGCACCTGGCGGTGCCGGACCACGTGGTGGTGCCGCGAAGCATCGATTCGCGCTATCCCTACTCGGCGAACGGCGAGTTTCCCGGCGCCGCATCCGGCGCCTGCTTCGACCAATTCACCCTGCTGGCTTTCGTCGCTGCCATCAACACGACGGCGCGCCTGCTCACATCGGTGACGGTCATTCCCCACCGGGGCGCGGTGCACACGGCCAAAATCGTAGCCACCCTGGACGTACTGTCCCGGGGCCGCTTTATCCTCGGTGTTGGCGCCGGCTGGATGAAGGAGGAATTCGAAGCCCTGGGTGCGCCGGCATTCGAGGAGCGCGGGCGGGTCACCGACGAGTACCTGCAGGCGTTCAAGGCCCTGTGGACCGATGACGAGCCCCGCTTCCAGGGCGAGCACGTACGCTTCTCCAACATCACCTTTCTACCGAAACCGGAGCAGAAGCCTCACCCGCCCATCTGGGTGGGCGGCGAAAGCCCGGCCGCGCTCCGCCGCACGGCACGCTACGGCGACACCTGGTTCCCCATCGGTAACAATCCACGCCATCCGTTGGACACGGTGGCGCGCTTCGCCGAAGGACTCGCCCGCTTAGGCACCACGGCGGAAAAGCACAACCGGGATCCGAAGAGCATCGGACTCGCCTATTTCGCCAACTGGTTCGACGAGTCCACGACCATGACCACCCGGGAAGGGCAACGACACCTCTTGACGGGCACTGCCGAGGACATCGCAGAGGACATCGACGGACTGGCCGAGCTGGGCGTGCGCGACCTGGTGCTGAACTTCCAACGGGACACCCTGGAGCATTCCCTGGACAGCATGCAGCACTTCGCAGAAACAATTCACCCCCTGCGTTAATCGGGGGAATACTTGCTCTTTTTTCCTTTTTAAACGGCCCCGGCACCTTTAAAGGCACCTTTAAAAAGGCACTTTTTTCCTTTTTATGCCGGGGCCGATAAAACTCCCTCAGGTGAGTTGGCGGGCGAAGTCCAGCACCTGGTTGGCGAGGGTGGTCTTGTCCTCGTCGCTTTCCATGAGGATGCGCGTGTGCAGGCAGGGGAGATCCGTGACCGTGCCCTTGTCGCTGTCGTCCAGGACGAAGCCGGTCAATAGATCATCATAATGCTCGGCCACTGCACGGGCGCTTTGCGGGATCCCGAGTTCCGACATCATCTTCGCGGTGGGTCCCTTGACGGCGTTTCCGCCGATGATCGGCGACACGGCGACCACCGGTGCACCGCAGTCGGCAATGGCGCCGCGCAGCCCCGGCACCGCGAGAATCGGGTCGATGCTGATGAACGGGTTCGACGGGCAGATGACGACGGCCGCCAGCGTCTCGCCGGTGAGGGCTTCCCACAGCGGCAACGAGGGCTGCGCATCGCCGGCGCCATGAAAGGTGAATCCGGTGACCTCGGGTTGGCAGCGGCTCTGCACGAAGTAGCGCTGGAAGGCCAGGACGCCGTCGTCGGTATGCACCATGGTGCGCACGGGCTGATCGGACATGGGTACGATGCGTGCGTGTACTCCCAACCGCCGGCAGAGATCGTCGCTGATCTGGCTCAAGCTTTCACCGGCCGCCAGGCGGCGAGTGCGTTCCACGTGAACAGCCAGATCCGCGTCGCCGAGTCGAAACCAGGTCTCGCCGCCCAGAGACTCCAGCGCCCCCATGAAGGTCCACGTCTCCCGGGCACGACCCCAACCGGTTTCGGGATTTGCGATCCCTGCCAGGGTGTAGAGAACCGTGTCCATGTCCGGTGAGATGCTGAAACCCAAGTGTTCGAAATCGTCCCCGGTGTTGCACGCCACCATCAAATGGTCCGGGGGCAATGCGCGATAAAGTCCCAGGGCCAGCTTGGCACCTCCGATACCGCCCGAGAGGGCGACAACCCTGGTCGCGCCGCTCATCGGAAGAGATCCTGTTCCCGCTGGCGAATCAGTGCCGCCGCCGTTACCGGCGGTCCGCGCCACTGCACACCCCGCACCAGGACGGCAGGCCGCCCCTCGTCCGCCTCCCCCATCAACAGCTCCGCCGCCGAGGCGATGGCATCGGCGAGTCCCACCTGGGTGACTTCCAGGGGCCGGCCCTCGAGATCGATCCTGCCGCGCAAATCCTCCAAGGCAGGCAAGCCCGCCGCGCCCAGGGCAAGTCCGACGACGCCGTTGCGCCAGGCTCGCCCGGCGCTGTCGCTCACCACCACGGCCATGTCTACACGTAAGCGACCGCACAACTTCTTGCGCAGCGCCGCGCTGCTGGCATCGGCATCTTCCGGCAGCAGCAACACCCGCGCCGGGCCGCCGGGCACATTGGATCGATCGACACCGGCATTGGCCATGACGGTGCCTGAGCGATGCTCTGTGATGATCAATTCTCGCCGGGAACGCAACACCTCCCGGGATTCGGACAGGATCACCTCCACCAGCGCCGCGTCCTTGCCGGTGGCGGCGGCGAGCTCCAGCGCCCTGGCCGAGGGTGTTACATCATCGAGATTGCGGTAACGGTCTTCCGCCTTGGATACGATTTTATGGGTCACCACCAACACATCCCCGTCCCGGGGCGTCAATCCGGTGGTGCCCAGGGCTTCGGCGAGGATGGCGGCCAGGTCGTCGCCGGGATGGATCGCCGGGATCCCCGATAGCGCCGTCATGGTGACGGCCGGGTGCGGATCGCACATGCTCCTAGCCCTGCCCGAAGCGCACCAGGTGCCGGGCTCTGGACCGCGCCCCACGCCGCAGCGGGGGATTGACGACTTCTTCCAGAGGCTCGGCGTGCATCGCCAGGGCGGCACGCTCCTCAGGTGCGCGAGCGTAAAGCGTCGTGCGTTGATAGGGCACGCGTCGGGCCGCGCCAGCCAGTGCACGCATCTCCGCTGGCGGAAGCTCCTGCCCGTAAGCCGCGCCCGCGGCCCGGGTGATGGACTCGTTCATCAGCGTACCGCCGAGATCATTGGCGCCGGACGAGAGACAGTCGCGTGCGCCGTCGGGCCCCATTTTCACCCACGACGTCTGGATATTGGTAACGTAGGGGTGAAGAACCAGCCGCGATACCGCGTGCATGAGCAACGCTTCGCGATAGGTGGGCCCGCGGCGCGCACCGCCCTTGCGGTAGATCGGCGTCTCCATGTGCACGAAGGGCAGCGGCACGAACTCCGTGAACCCGGAGGTCGTGGCCTGCAGCGCACGTATGCGCATCAGATGCCGTGCCCAATGGCGCGGATCATCCACATGACCGAACATAATCGTGGCGGTGCTGGGCAAGCCGAGCGCGTGGGCGCATTCCATGACCTCCAGCCACTGTGCGGTGGTGATCTTGTCGGGACAGATCACGCGGCGAACCTGATCGTCGAGAATTTCGGCAGCGGTACCGGGGAGTGATGCCAGGCCGGCACGTTTCAGCTCGGCGAGAAACTCGGCCACCGGCATGTTCAGCGTGTGCGCACCCTGCCACACCTCCAACGGCGAGAAGGCGTGCACGTGAATGCCCGGTGCCGCCTGCTTCACGGCCCGGCAGATATCGATGTACGTTTCACCGTCGTAGTCCGGGTGAATACCGCCTTGCAGGCACATCTCGGTGGCGCCCCGCTGCCAGGCTTCGCGGGTGCGCCGGGCGATCTCCTGCAGATCCAGATCGTAGGGCTTGCCACGCAGATCCTTGGCGATCTTACCCTTGGAGAATGCGCAGAAGCTGCAGTGAAAGTAGCAGACGTTGGTGTAGTTGATATTGCGATTGACCACGTAACCGACACGGTCGCCGTTGACTTCCGCGCGTAAGCGATCTGCATTGGCGCAAACCGCCCGCACCTCGCGCCCGCGGGCCGCGAACAAACGAACGATGTCGTTCTCCGATAGCTGCCGCCCGTCCCGTGCGCGCTTCACGATTGCGCGCAGCTCCGCTCCCGGATCCGGCGCCCCACCGGTGGCGGGCGGCGTCGATTGCGCCTTGGGCGCCGCGCCGGCGATCCATGCATCCTCTCTCGCGTAGCCCTCTGCATCACAGTTGTCGAGTACCGATGTGCGCATTTCCGGCGCCAGCCAGCGCTCAGGGTGCTGAACGAATGTCGGATAGATCGGCAGGCGCGCCACCAGTTCCCTGCCGCCGGCCTCGCTGGCCCGGCGCAAGGTCGCCAGCTGCGGCCAGGGGGCCTCCGGATTGACGTGGTCCGGCGTCACCGGCGAGACACCACCCCAATCGTTGATGCCCGCCGCCAGCAACCCGTCCAGGCCGCCGGGATTCAGATTCGGTGGCGCCTGGATGCTCATCTCCGGTGGGAATATCAAACGCGCAACGGCAATCGTCCAAAGATGATCGGCCAGGGTCGGCTCCGGGGCGTCGACCATGGCAGTACCTGCCTTGGCGCGAAAATTCTGAACGATGATCTCCTGCACATGCCCGTAGCGCGTGTGCAGTGAACGCAGCGCCAGCAACGATTCGATGCGCTCGCGCCGAGTCTCGCCGATGCCCATGAGAATGCCGCTGGTAAAGGGCACCTGGAGCTCGCCGGCCAGACGGATTGTTTCCAGGCGCACCCGCGGTTGCTTGTCGGGACAGCCGTGGTGTGGCCCGCCGCGCTCGCACAGGCGTTCGGCCGCGCACTCCAGCATCAGTCCGGAGGATACGCAGACCGGTCGCAGAAGTGTCAAAGCCCGCTGGTCCATGACCCCTGGATTCACATGGGGCAGCAACCCGGTGGCTTCGTGCACCCGCCGCGCCACATGGGCGAGGTAGTCGATGGTGGAATCGTATCCCAGGACCGCCAGCGCCTCCCGGGCCACCCGGTAACGGCTCTCCGGCCGATCACCGAGGGTGAACAGCGCTTCGCGACATCCAGCCCTGGCGCCTGCGGCGGCCACTTGGACGGCCTCGTCAACGGATAGATAGGGTGATGGCAGTTCCCGCGGCGCATGGGCGAAGGTGCAGTAGCGGCAGGTATCGCGGCACAGTTTGGTCAGGGGAATGAATACCTTGGGCGAATAACTGACCCGGTTGCCGTGAGCCAGATCCCTGCGGGCGCGGGCCGCCTCCATCAACAGGCCGAGATCGTCATGGCCGGCCAAGGCAATTGCCTGGTCGTCGTCCAACCCGGTACCGCCTCCGGCCTGGTGGATGATAGCGTCGCTGATCGTCGTCATGGCAATATCCGCGCCTGCGCACCCGCTCCTACCCTCAGGTCTGCCAGGGCCGAAAGGCGAGTGTGATAAAATCGGCGCCAGCAGGGCACCGCGTGCCCAAGCGCCCGGCGCGGTCAAGAGTACAACCCATCTCCCGCGCCCACACAAGATCTCTTGAGAGAGGAAAGCCAATGCAGCTCGGCATGATCGGTCTCGGGCGCATGGGCGCCAATATGGTACGGCGTCCCATGGGTGACGGGCACGCTTGCGTGGTATATGACGCGGATGCAGCCAACGTGTCGGCGCTGGTTGCCGAAGGCGCCACCGGAGCCGAGTCCCTGCAGGCGCTATTGAGTGCCCTGGAGGCGCCGCGCAACATCTGGATCATGATCCCTGCCGGAAGCGTGGACGCGTTGCTGGACACGCTGACACCGCTGATGGAGGCCGGCGATCTGGTCATCGACGGCGGCAACTCCCACTACCAGGACGGAATACGGCGGGCGCAGGCCATGTCCGCACAGGAACTGCACTACATGGACGCCGGCACCAGCGGCGGGGTGTGGGGACTCACGCGGGGGTATTGTCTCATGGTGGGCGGAGATGCCGGCGACTTCCGCCGCCTGGAGCCGATTTTTCGCAGCCTTGCACCGGGATCGGAATCGGCCCCCGGCAACAGCGCCCGAGAAGAACCTGCCGGCACCGCCGAGCACGGCTACCTGCACCGCGGCCCCCATGGCGCCGGTCATTTCGTGAAGATGATCCACAACGGCATCGAATATGGCGTCATGGCGGCCTATGCCGAAGGATTACAGGTGCTCGCGGCAGCCAACATCGGTAAGGACGCACGCGCGAACTCTGCGCAGACCGTACACCTGGCGCACCCGGAGCATTATCGTTACGACTTCGATCTTGCGGACATTACCGAGCTGTGGCGCCGGGGCAGCGTCATCGGCTCCTGGCTTCTGGATCTCACCGCGGAAGCGCTGGCCCGGGATCCGGCGCTGGCCGGATTCAGTGAGCAGGTAGCGGATTCCGGCGAAGGCAGGTGGACGGTGCAGGCCGCCGTCGATGAGGGTGTTCCGGCCCATGTGCTCACCGCCGCCCTTTATGAGCGCTTCGGCTCCCGGGGCAACGCCGGTTTCGCCGGCCGTGTGCTGTCGGCCATGCGCTTCGGCTTCGGCGGCCACGCCCGAGGACAGCGATTGAGCGTGCCGCGCCTGCAGATCCACGCCGATCATGTCATGGCCGCCCGAGCCGCGGCCCGCTTCATCGCCCAATGCGCGCGCACCGCCGTATCCGAACGGGGCAAGTGCTGCATCGCCTTCAGCGGCGGCAATACGCCGCGGGCGATGCTGGGGGCGCTGGTGGCCGAGGATCTCCCCTGGCGGGATCTGCACATCTTCCAGGTGGACGAACGCGCGGCACCCCACGGCCACGGTGACCGCAACCTGACGCAGCTGCAAGAGACGTTGCTGGGCAAGACGCCACTGACTGCGAACGCCTTGCACGGAATGCCCGTGGAGGATCCGGATCTGGAATCCGCCGGGGAACATTACGCGCAAGAGCTGGCCGCGACCATGGGCGCTGCGCCGGTGTTGGATCTGGTGCAGCTCGGCCTCGGCGATGACGGCCACACCGCATCCCTGATCCCCGGCGATGGGGCATTGGAGATCCGTGACCGCGACGTGGCCGTCAGCGAAGAATATCGAGGTTACCGCCGCATGACGTTGACTTTTCCCATGCTCGATCGGGCGCGGCAGCGCCTGTGGCTGGTCACCGGCGCCGGCAAGGCGGCAATGCTCGCGCGTCTATGTGCCAGCGATGAGACCATACCCGCGGGCCGCGTACGCGCCGAGAACTCCGTCATATTCGCCGACCGTGCAGCCGCCGGTGAGGACTCCGGCTGTTAATTGGGGACAGATCTATTTATTCCCTTTTTAAGGTGCCGGGGCCAATATATTTGATACAAACATATCGGCCCCGGCACCTTAAAAACACTTTAATCATCACGCTCGCTACGGAAATTGCCGGAGAACAATATGCTGAAGCTTGGCTATAAAGCGTCCGCCGAACAATTTCATCCGCGCGAGCTTCTCGAGTTTGCGGTACACGCGGAAAGCGTCGGCTTCGACTCGATCATGGTGAGCGATCACTTCCAACCCTGGCGGCACACGGGCGGGCATGCACCCTTCTCATTCGCCTGGTTGGGCGCGCTGGGGGAACGCACCTCTCGGGCCATGATAGGCACCAGCGTGGTAACGCCGACCTTTCGCTATCATCCATCCATCGTCGCCCAGGCAATGGGGACTCTTGGCGAGCTTTTTCCGGGGCGCGTCATGCTCGGCGTCGGCACCGGCGAATCCCTGAATGAAGTGCCCGCCACCGGCGTGCAGTGGCCGCCCTTCAAAGAGCGCTTCGCCCGGCTTCGCGAAGCCATCGAACTCATGCGCAGGCTGGCCCGCGAGGATCGCGTAAGTTACCAGGGCGAGTACTTCCGCACCGAGAACGCCACCATCTACGACCGGCCCGAGACGCCGACGCCCATCTACGTGGCCGCGTCGGGACCCACCGCGGCAAGACTGGCGGGACGCGTGGCGGACGGCTTCATCTGCACCAGCGGCAAGCCACCGGAACTCTACCGGGACACCCTGCTGCCCGCCGTCGCCCAGGGACTGGAGAAGGCCGGCCGCGACGCCAACAGCATCGAGTACATGATCGAGATGAAAGTATCCTTCGACTCTGATCGGAACCGCGCCATGCAGGACACCCGGCACTGGGCGGCACTGGCGCTGTCGGCGGAAGAGAAGATGGGCATCGACGATCCAAAAGAGATGGAGAAGCTCGCCGACGCGCTGCCGGTGGAACGGGCTGCCAGCCGCTGGATCGTGTCCGACGATCCGGACGAGCACGTGGAACGCATGGCCGAGACCATCGAGCTGGGATTCACGCATCTGGTGTTTCACGCCCCCGGACCCGACCAGCGGCGATTCCTGGATCTTTACGCCAAACAGGTACTGCCGCGGCTGCGGGAGCGTTACGGCGGCGCCGACTGAGCGTCCGCTCCGTCGACCATGCGTTCGGCGATGCCGCTTCGTACCAGGTAATCATAGGTCCGCGTCTCTGACGGTGCGGACAGAAAAGCCAGCAGATCGTCGGGAGTGTCCACGTCCAGCGCGAGCCCTCGGCGGTGCACGACGCCGGGTTCGATGCCGAGTTCTCTGGCACGCTGCAGATGGGGAAAGTAACTGTCCTCGCCGAAGCGCAGTGGCAACACCTCCGGTGGTGAGCAGGCCACCGCATTGGATCCCCGCTGGTCCCGGGACGGCGCCAGCGTCACCGCCGGCGCCGATCCGTGGACCTGCAACAACGCGTGGATGTCTTCCGGACTAAGCAGGGGAATATCGGCGGGTAGCTGCAGCATGCCTGCCATCCGCTCCTGCGCCAGCACCCGGGCGCCGAAACTGCTGGCGGCCGTGTGACCACGGTTTTCCTCCTCCTCCAGCACCCGTGCTCCGTAACGTGCTGCCAGGGCCACAGCTTCCTGATCCCGGGTCACCAACACGACGCCTGCCAGGCCGCGGCTGTTCGAGAGCGCCGAGAGAACGTCCTCCAACATGGCGCGAAACAGCTGGTGGCGCTCCCCGGCACTCAACACGCTCGCCAGACGCTGCTTCGCATCCTGCAGGTTCTTGACGGGCACCAGGGCCCAAAGGGGTAACCGCTCCACGATTGACGGCTCCGTCTACGCGCTTGTGGGACAAGATAAGGATGATCGCACGCCCCGGCGGTGGGAATACAGCAAATCGACGCTTGGACGCTGGTACCGCCCGCGGGAAGTGATCAATGATAAGCGCGACACAAGCGGCGACCAGGAAACCATGACCATGAAAATCGGCGTCTATATCTTCTCGACGGACTACTCGATCGGCATCGTCGAGCTCGCCCGCGCTCTGGAAGAACGCGGATACGCATCGCTGTTCGTGCCTGAGCACACACACATCCCCACCAGCAGGCGATCGCCCTGGCCGGGAGGGGCGGAGCTGCCGTTGGAGTACTCCCATACTCTGGATCCCTTCGTAGGGCTGGCGGCGGCGGCCACGGCCACCGAAAAGCTGCGCCTGGGAACCGGCATCATGCTGCTCACCGAGCGCGACCCCATCGTTACGGCGAAGGCCGCGGCGACGCTGGATCTCATTTCAAATGGGCGCCTGGATTTCGGCATCGGCGCGGGCTGGAACGCCGAGGAGATGGAAAATCACGGCACCGCCTTCGACACCCGTTTTCGCGTCATGGTGGATCGCGCCAAAGCCATGCAGGCCATCTGGACCCAGGACGAGGCCGGATACAAGGGTGAATTCACCGAGTTCGAGCCCATCTGGTCGTGGCCCAAACCGGTGCAGAAACCCCATCCGCCCATTCTCCTGGGCGGTGAAACCCGGCACACCCTGCGCCGGGTCATGGACTTCTGCGACGGCTGGATCCCGCGTGGCCGCAACTTCGCCGATCCGCAAGCACAGATGGCGCGCCTGGCCCGCTATGCCGACGAAGCCGGCCGTGACATGAGCACCGTTTCAACGACGTTGTTCGGCGCAACCCCCGATGCCGAATACCTGGACAAGTGTGACGCGGCGGGTGTCGACTGTGCCCTTCTTGCCCTGCCTTCGGAGGGACGCGACAAATTGTTGCCGATGCTGGACGAATACATGGCTTTCATTAAATAAATGCATGCATGGAGACCGATGCATGAAAGTCGGATTGTTCCTTACCAATCAGCAACGCCTGGAAACGGACATGGTGAAAGCTCTGGACGAGCAGATCGCCATGGTGCATGCCGCCCGCGATAACGGCTGGGACTCGGTGTTCTGCGGCCAACACTATCTGAACGAGGGTAACAACAAGCAGCTACAGCTGGTTCCGTTTCTCACGCGCCTGATCCCGGAGGCCGGCCACATGACCACGGGTCTCGGCGTCATGCTGATCAATCTGCACAACCCCGTCTACATCGCGGAAACGGTGGCGACTCTCGACATCATCGCTGGCGGCAACTTCGTCTTCGGGGTTGGTCTGGGCTATCGGGACGTGGAGTTCGACGCGTTCAATGTCCCCAAAGGCACCCGCGTAAAACGTTTCGAGGAATACCTGGAGCTCGTACAGCGTTTGTGGAGCGAAGAATCCGTTACCCACCACAGTGACACCTGCATCCTCGACAACGTGCGCATGAATATTCGTCCCGTGCAGCAGCCGGGTCCTCCGATCTGGTTTGCCGCCAACAACGATAAAGCCATTCGGCGCGCGGCACGCATGGGCGACAACTGGTTCATCAATCCCCATTCGACCCTGGATACGATTCGCCGCCAGATGGTCATCTATCGTGACGAGTTGAAAGCTGAGAAAAAGAATTTCCCTAACGAGCTCCCCATCATCAAGGAAATCTTCTGCGCCAGAGACCGCGCCACCGCCGCCGAGCTCGCCGGGCCTTATCTGCTCGGCAAGTACCGAGACTATGCCAAGTGGGGACAGGACGATGCCATGCCCGATGACGAGTCTTTCGACAAGGACTTCGAAGAACTCACCAGCAATCGCTTCGTGCTGGGATCGCCGGAGGAATGCTACGAGCAGCTACAACCGTACTGGCAGGAGCTGGGCGTCAGCCATTTGATCTTCCGCACCCATTGGGCCGGCATGCCCGCGGATACGGCCCTGGACAGCATGCGCCTGATTTCCGAGGAGCTGCTGCCGGAACTACACAAACTGTAGGTCGGGCAGAAAAATAGTAGAGACGCGCGGCCTAGGCGAGATCATCGGGATTGGTGAAATTGAGCTCGATGGCGACGCCGTCGGGATCCCGCACGAAGATCTGCTTCATGTCACGGCCTGGAACGTCGAACATTCGATACTCGACGCCCGCGCCGTCCAGCCTTTCGACGGCATCCGCCAGCCCTTCCGTTTCCAGGGCGATGTGATCCAGCGGAAACGTACTGTCGCTGCGGCTGTCACTGTCGTTGGCGACACCCACATGCAGAATCGGATGCCCGCCGGCATAGAGCCACACGCCCGGGGAATCGAAAGGCGGACGATCGCCTATCTCGAGACCGAGCACTTGTGTATAGAACTCGCACAGCCGATCGAGATCCCGGGTGCGGATGTTAAAATGATCGATACGATTGACGCGCATTGTCGGTATCGTGGCCGGGCGGCCAGCTCCAATATGGATTGAGGGAAAGTGTATCCTGGTGGCACAGCCGCGCGGGAGTCAAGCCAGATAACCATGTCCAACCTTCAAATCGACTCCACACGGCTCATGTCACGCATCGAGGCGCTGGGCGCCATCGGCGCCACGCCCCAGGGGGGTGTGCGGCGCCTGGCCCTCAGTGACGAGGACCGGGCCGCCAGAGACCAGCTCGTGGCCTGGATGCGCTCGGCGGGGCTTCGGGTCGCAGTGGACCGAATCGGTAATATCTTCGGGACACGGGCGGGAAGCAAAGACTCGGCGCCCGTCATGACGGGATCGCATATCGATTCGGTCGCCAACGGCGGCAAGCTGGACGGCAGCTACGGCGTGCTCGCCGGTATCGAGGTCGTCGAGACGCTGAACGACGCCGGAATCGACACCATGCGCCCCATTGTCGTCTGTGCATTCACCAACGAAGAGGGCGCGCGCTTTCAACCGGATATGCTGGGGTCTCTGGTTCATGCCGGGGGTCTTGGCATCGAAGATGCGCTGAACACGCCCGACGGCGAGGGCGTTCTTCTCGGCGATGAGCTGGCACGCATCGGATACGCGGGCGATGGTGAAATCGGCGCGATTCATGCCCATGCGTTCGTCGAAGTGCACATCGAGCAGGGGCCGGTGCTCGAGGCGGAAGGGATCACCATCGGTGCCGTGGAGAACCTGCAGGGGATCTCATGGACCGGTATCGACATCACCGGGCAGGCCAACCACGCGGGCACCACACCCATGAGCCTGCGTCACGACGCCGGCTACTGCGCCGGCGAGATAAGCTCTTACGTGAGAGAAATCACGCGGCAGCTGGGCGGGCAACAGGTGGGAACCGTGGGCGTTTTAGATCCAGTACCCGGGCTCATCAATGTCATTCCCGGGAAAGCGCACATCACGGTGGATCTGCGCAATTCGGATGATGAACGGCTGCGGCAGGCCGAAAAGCTCCTCGCCGAGTTCATGGAGAAGCTGGCCGCGTCGGAAGGCGTCGAGATCAAGACGGCGCGGCTGGCGAGATTCGAACCGGTGCGCTTCGACGACGCCATCGCAGAGCGGATCGAGAACAACGCCGCGCTACTCGGTTTGTCCTGTCGACGGATGACATCCGGCGCCGGGCATGATGCGCAGATGATGGCGCGCCTGTGCCCCACAGCCATGATCTTCGTACCGTCGGCGGGCGGCGTCAGTCACAATCCCGCCGAGCACACCGACAGTGCCGATCTGCGCGCGGGAGCCAATGTACTGTTACATACCCTGTTGGGTCTTGCGGCGGAATGACCTACACAGTAATCGAGCACCGCTTCACCTGCCCATACTGCTGGGAATCCATCACCATGCTGCTCGATCTGACCGCCGCGGATCAGGCCTATGTGGAAGATTGCGAGGTCTGCTGCAACCCCATCAACCTGAGCTTTCGTGCAGAGCAGGGCGCCATCACCGTCTTCGACGCCCAGCAACTCCCCTAGCCGTCGGCCAACCGGTACGTGAGTCCGTAGCGAAAGTGGCGGCGGACTCAGGCTGTTGAGGATGACTTGTATCGTCACGCCGGGCCATCGATACTGGCCGTCCGCGCCAAACATGCAATCCTGTTCTGTAAGGAGATACCGATGTCCAACGATGCCGAAGCGGCACTCATCGACCGCGATGCCGCCCACCTGCTTCACCCGTTGCACAGCCGCTCGGGCCACGCCGGGGGCAAAGTCTGGATCGGCGGTGAAGGGGCCTATCTCATCGATGCCAACGGTGATCGCTTCATCGACGGCCTTTCGGGACTCTGGAACAACACCGCCGGCAACGGGCGGATCGAATTAATAGAGGCGGCCACCCGGCAGATGCAGGAACTCGCCTACGCATCGGGATACACCGGCAGCTCGAATCCCCGGGCCATCGAGCTCGCCGAACGACTGTCGCAGCTTACTTACCCGAACATCAACCATTTTTACTTCACCTCCGGCGGCGGCGAAGCCACGGACAGCAACATCAAAATGGCCCGCTACTACTGGAAACTGAAGGGCAAGCCTGAGAAGACAAAAGTGATTTCGCGCATCTGGGGCTATCACGGCGTCACCATGGCCGCCATGTGCTGCACCGGCATGAGCCCCTACTGGAAGATGTTCGAGCCGCGTATGCCAGGCTTCGTGCACATTCCAGCCCCCTACCCCTACCGCTACGAGGCACCGGAAGGATCGCCGAGTCAAGGAATTGCCGCCGCCGACGAATTGGAGAAAGCGATCCTCGCCGAAGGTCCCGACACCATCGCCATGTTTCTGGCCGAGCCGGTACAAGGGGCAGGCGGTGTGCTCGTGCCCCAGGACGACCACTTCCCGCGCATTCGCGAAATCTGTGACGAATACGACGTGCTTCTGGTGTCCGACGAAGTGATCACCGCCTTCGGCCGCACCGGTACCATGTTCGGCCTTCAGCATTGGGACGTGCAACCGGACCTCATCCAGTATGCCAAAGCCATCACCTCCGGCTATTTTCCCCTCGGCGGTATCGGCGTGAGCGACGAGATCGCGGAAACGATGCTGGAAAGCGGCGAGCCATGGATGCACGCCTACACCTACAGCGCCCATCCGACGGGTTGCGCCGTGGCGCTGGCCATGCTCGATATTGTCGAGAAAGAGGACTTCCCCGCCCAGGCGGCCGCCAAAGGACGTCGTCTACTGGACGGACTGAAAAGCGCGTTGGCCGATCACCCGCACGTGGGCGACATTCGTGGTCTGGGTCTCATGTGTGGCGTGGAGTACGTGAAGGACCGCGCCAGCAAGGAACCCTTCGACCCTAAGGACGGCATCGGCGCCAGAATCCACTCGGCCACCGTGGAGCGGGGCATGTTCAGCCGCGTGCGCGGTGATGTGTACTGTCTCGCACCCCCCATCGTCACCTCCGAAGAGACCATCGACAAGATGGTCGAGATCCTCGCCGACGCGACCAAAGCGGTGCTTGGCTGAAGCGGTAATGGTCGACCGCTCCGTGAGTACTTACTTCAAGGAAAGAAATTCAGCTACTACATTCCCAAGTTTTGCGGAAAACCGACTACTTCAAACCCGACAATGCGCGATTGCTGATCGCCGGCATCGCGCCCGTCACGGCGCCCAGAAGAGCAGATGAGCCATTGGGATGCCGATCGGACCACTGTCGATCGATAACCAGTGTCGCCCCGACGGTCAAAGTCTCGATACCGGATTCGGAAAGCCCCGCCTCGAGATTCCTGTAGATGCCTTCGGGGATCGGCCGTGTTTCGTACAGCGTTACCGCGCCGAATTCCGCGTTGCGTAGTACATCCTCCGTTATAGGGACGAGCCGCAGATTTTTCCCACGCTGATCGACGTTCTTTCCAAACTCCGATCCCAATCCCGAGACGAAAAACAAGCACTGCGCCTGACCATCGAGCACCCGGTCGAGGGCATCTTCCCCGCCAATGTGCTCGGCAGCGACTTGACCATAGCGACGGTCCAGGATCGTGACGGCGCGCCAGGTGAGCGCGGCACCGCTTTCCTCGGCACCGACCAGAATCTTGTGACGCTCGGGGCTGGCAAGCAGATCGCCGGTAGTCGCTATCTTTGCGTCGCGGCGGCACACCAGGTGGACGAACTCCGCGTACAGAAACCGATTCCTGGTGACTTCCACAGGACGATCACGATGCCGTCTCTGATAGACGAGATACGCATCGGACTGAACAATTGCAGCGCCGCATTCCTGACTCGCCAATCTCTGCATGTTGTCCATGGATCCGGATGTCTCTACCACGGTCACCTTCAAGTACCTGGAGCTCGCGTGGGCAGCAATGTCACGTCCGGTAGCAAGGTAGTTGCCCCCCGGACCCGCGGTACAGAGATTGAGCGGCGCCTGCTCGGCAAGAGCGCTGGCGCCGAAGGCAATGGTGAGTAGAGCAATGACGAAGGTGGTTGACAGACGTATCAATGGATTGCGCCCCCGTTGGCACCGGTCGCCGAAATGACACATCAATAGTAGACTATCCCGATGGAGCCGGGAACAATCGGGACCCGGGTCAATCGATCCAGGCGGAGCTACTAAGCATAGGCATTTCAAAGGCGGTTTTCGAGAGTCTGCAGCTCGCCCAGAAACTCTGGCCACCCTTCGCCTGAACAAGAGAAGAAACCTGATGCCGACGGAAGCCAATAATGTCTACTGAACGCACTGACGTCACGACAATGCAATCGGAGCAGGCACCGGAGTCCAGCTCCCCGCCCGAGCCGGAGAAGCAGCTTTCCGGGCCCCCCGATGCCGACGCGGGCAGCGGTGAGGACGTCAAGAAGCCCGACCCCGTGCGCCGCCTGACATTAATCGTCGTATGCGTGATTATCGTATTGTTCGTCTGGTACGTTGCCGCGGATCGCTTTGCGCCCTGGACGGACGAGGCGCGGGTCCAAGGGTACATCGTGCCCATCGTCGCCGAAGTTTCCGGCAGGGTGGTGGAGATCAACGTGGATAACGACCAGGTGGTCAAGACCGGGGAAACGCTTCTTCATATCGATCCGCGCAATTACGAACTTGCCGTGCGCCAAGCACGGGCGGCCCTGGACACGGCCGGGCAACAGGTCGGTGCCAGCGCAGCGGGCGTCAAATCAGCCGCGGCGAAGCTTTCCACTAACCGCGCGCGGCTTCGAAACGCCCAGCAGGACTTCGACCGCGTGGAGAGTATCTTCAAGCAGGAACCGGGAGCCGTTTCGAGTGCCGAACGCGTCCGAAAGCGAGAAGCACTGGCCCAGGCCGAGGCCCAGGTGGCTCTGGCCGAGGCAGAGCTGGAAAGGGCGAAGGAGCAGCTCGGCGAGCAAGGTAAGAACAACCCGGCACTCAGGTCCGCAGTGGCGGCACTGGAGCAGGCGGAAATCAATCTGAAACGCACGGCGATCTACGCGCCAGGCCTGGGGCTCATCACGAATCTCAAGATAGACGTGGGGCGCTATGCCAACGCAGGAACGGCTCTCATGACCTTTGTGTCGGGCACCGATGTTTGGGTCCAGGCCAATATGCGGGAGAACACCCTGGGTCATGTGAAACCGGGGAATGCCGTGGACCTGGTGCTGGATGTGGCCCCTGGCAGGGTGTTCAAGGGCGTGGTGAAGAGCATCGGTGTCGGCGTCGGTCAAAGCGGAACAGAGTCACTGGGTGAGCTGCAGACCATCAAGAGCACCAGCGGATGGCTGCGTGACGCCCAGCGCTTTGCCGTCATCATTGATTTCGCCGACGACGAAACCTATGGCCTTCGCCGCGCCGGAGGGCAGGTGGACGTTCAAATCTACACGGGAGATCACACGATCTTGAATGCTCTGGGCTGGTTGTGGATCAGATTCCTGAGCATTCTCTCCTATGTCTACTGACGGCGCCTCCGGCGTGTCCGTGGAATCCATGGCGCGGGCTTCGCTGACCGGGAAGGCGTTCTGGCGCGACGATTTGCGTTCTGTCCGGATCCTGCGCTTCGGCCTCGGGGTCGCCGCGGCCATGGCCATCGCGTTCGGTTTCGATTGGCCGCTGCAATTCCTGTTGCCCGTACTGACGGCATCGTTACTCGGCACCAAACAACCCGCACCTACGTTGAGACAAGGCTTTAACAATATTCTGAGTATTGTTGCAGCCTTCGGCCTGGGCCTGACGTTCAGCCTGTTCGCACTTGTTTATCCGCTGGTGTACGTTCCCGCCCTCGGTTTGGTCCTGTTTCATATCTACTACCTGGTCAACCGCGGCGGGGCGGCCTTTTTCGCCATCATGTTGCTGATCGCGGTACTTCTACTGCCGATGCTGGCACAGCAGGCTGATCTCCTGGCCGACGGAATCGCATCGGCATTCATAGGATTCGGCGCGCTGGCGGTTGGCGTGCAGTGGCTGGCCCATGGGATCCTGCCGGATCCCCCCGGCTCGTACCCGGGCGCAAAGGGACGCGGGGGCTTTCAGCCCGGATACTCCGCCGCCGCGGCCCACAATGCCATGAAGAGCACACTGGTCGTGTTGCCGGTGGCAATTCTGTTCATCGCCGCGCACTGGACGTCCCAGGCGCTGGTGATTATTTTTGTTGCTATTTACTCCGTGGCGCCCGTGCTCCGCATCAGCAAACAGGACACGTTCTACAAATTCTTGGCCAACGTGCTCGGGGGCTGTGCCGCTCTCGTCTTCTACTGGCTGCTGGTGGCGGTTCCAGAGTATTACTTTCTCATTGCGCTCTCGTTACTGAGCGCCCTGCTCTTCGGTTCGGTGATGTTTTCCGACAAACCCACCGCGCCATACTACTCTGCGGCGTTCTCGACGCTGTTGGTGCTGATCGCTACCAGCATGGGGGCAGATGCCGATTTCAGTGCCAATTTCTGGATCCGCGTCGCGTTGGTGGCCTTAGCGGGACTCTACGTGATCGGCGCCCTGAGTGTTCTCGAGCATATCTGGCCGCCGCCAGAACCGAGAACCTGAGAAGTATTGCGACTCAGCGTTTCAACGCCGACCGATGGGGGAGATGGTGGATACTGCAAGCACTCTCGAGATTAGTCTGGACGACTGTTTTCTGTCCGACGAGGAAGCTCGCGAGTTGATCGCCGGCGGCGCGATCATGATGACCGGCGGGCGCAGCATGGATGCCAAGGCACAAATCGTCGGAACCCTGTTCAAGTCTATTCGCCCACCCGACACCATCCCGACTCCCGACGAAGCCCGCGAGCAATTGCGACAAGCCGTGGAGTTTTTCGGCGAGGCGAGTGTGCCGCTCGCGCGCAGGGAGGACACGGAAATCCCGGGCCCGGCAGGACCGATGCGATGCCGCATCTATGACCCGGTGCCGGCTGACCGCGATGACCTGCGACCGGTGCTCCTGTTTTTGCACGGTGGCGGCTGGGTTCAGGGTGACCTGGACACCCACGATGCGCCCTGCGCGCGCATCGCCGCCTCGTCGGACCAAATGGTGCTGGCACTCGACTATCGGCTGGCGCCCGAGCACAAGTTTCCCGCGGCGTTCCATGACGCCCTGGCCGCCTTTCGCTGGCTGCGCGAAAATGGCGGCGAGATCGGCGCGGATCCTTCGCGCATCGCCGTTGGCGGGGATTCGGCCGGAGCCAATCTCGCCGCTGCGCTTTGTCAAAGCTGCACGGCCGAGCAATTGCAGCCGCCCGCATGCCAGGTGTTGATTTATCCCGCCCTCGACCTCAAATTCGACAGTGACACGCATCGCGCAATGCCCGACGATTGCGTACTGCCGAGAGCGCGCTTGCGATGGTATGCCGAGCAGTACCTCGCATCACCCGCCGATGCCGATGATGTCAGAGTCAGCCCCCTGCGCGCTGCGGATCTGCACGCTCAGCCCCCGGCACTGATCATTACATGTGGTTTTGACCCGCTTCGCGGTGAGGGCGAATTGTATGCGGCTCGGCTCGCCCAAGCCGGCTGCGACGTAACTTATCATGAGTACCCGGGGCAGATTCACGCATTCATCATGCTCGCAAAGGCAATACCCGCAGCGACGACCTGCTTGCGCGAGGTGGGCGAATATCTGC